>Ga0153996_1000482_pt1 | contig 18003 bp, 16 predicted proteins | sample TSNC080MetaG_FD_104728 | JGI IMG/M metagenome (GOLD analysis project Ga0153996, IMG submission 104728) | Attine ant fungus gardens microbial communities from North Carolina, USA - TSNC080 MetaG | ecosystem: Host-associated > Fungi > Mycelium > Unclassified | place: USA: North Carolina, Lumber...
AGCTTGGCAACTACCTAATAGAAGTACCCAATCTTGGGTCTAGATTATGTCTGGGGCCTGTAGGAGGTCTCTAGAGTAGGTTCCAATAGTGAAATCCAGGGGTATAAAGTGTATTCCATGCTATATTTCCACAGAAAATTCTCTAGCAGTGTAACAGTGGACTCCAGCGACTTTCATGGGGTCCATCGCAACTTTGTTCTCTGAAATGACCAATCTGAGGTATTCAATCTGCCTCTGATGGAACTCACATTTCTCTAGGCAGAGGAATAACTTGTGCTCTACTAGTATCTCCAAAACCCTCCGGACTGCTCGTTCATGCTCCTCTTTTGTCTTCGTAAAGATTAAAATGTCGTCTAAGTATACTATGATGATCCCTTTAGCTATGACGGTTTGGAAGACCTCGTTCATTATGGTTTGGAAGGTAGCAGGGCTATTGGTTATTCTAAAGAACATCACGAGGGGTTCAAAGAGGCTGTGATTGGTGTGGAAGGCCACTTTCCATTCATCTCTGGGCTTGATGTGTACATTATTGAAGCTCTAGCAGATGTCGAGTTTTGTGAAGTATTTAGCTCTGTGGAGTTGAGAGATGAGTTCAGAGATGAAAGGAAAAGGATATCTGTTCTTGACAGTCACAGCGTTCAGTGCGTGATAGTCTTGGACTAGCCAGAGTGAACCATCTTTCTTCTTAATGAAGAACACGGGAGCTGTGATGGGGGATTTGGAAGGTCGGATTTGTCTGGTATGGAGGTTTTTCTCCAGAAAAGCGTCCAACTCCTCTTGCTCCAACAGGAAAAGGGGATAGACCTTTGACGACTTAGGCTCCACTCTGGGGGTTAGTTTGATCGCGTGATTCCATTTGCAGTGCTCCGGCAGTATGTCGAAGTCCTTCTTAGCAAATACAGATCGAAACTCCACGACGTAGGCAGGTAGTTGAGTAGTGGTAGTCTGTGTTTCTGCACTGCGTCTGGCTCCTTCTGCAAGACACTAGGAGGTCATAGCTGTCGCTGGGAGGTCAACCTGGGCAGGCTCTGGGAACAGACATGTAAGGAACAACCAGTCTCCGGGCTCCCAACCAGGGTAGTACGTTTGTGGGGGTGATTCCTCAAGCTCTAGCTCTTCTTAGAACAAGGGTGTGGGTCCATTGTGACACAATCAGAGAGCTTGGAGTTCAACCCTCTTCTGGTGGGTCTGTTCCTTCCACAGGGTGTGTTCTCCTTCATACCGGAGTGAACAATAGGTCATCTCAACTTCTCCCTTTTCCCAGTCAATCTTGGGGTTGTGGTCCTTGAGCCAGTCGTAGCCTAGTATTAGACTCTGTTTCCCAAGTCTGGAGATGACCAAGAGCATCCTTTCGGAGTGAGTCTTGTAGCGGAGAACTATGTCCACAGCCTCGGAAATCTGTCCTGCCTCGTTAGGGGAACCATCGACATTGAAGACCAGAATGTTGTGCGAGAGAGTCCAAGTGTTCATCCCTCGCAAACAGACAAAATCTCTGTCGATGAGGCTTTTGGTGGCTCCACAGTCCAAGAGGGCTTTGACAGAGTGGAGTTCGCTCATGTCTGTAGTTCCGATTTCTACTGGCAGGAGTAAAGAAGTTCTGCGTGCGTCCAATGCACTGATCGAGAGGAGCTTAGGTAGCTTTTTTTCCCACTTGGGTCTACGGAGTGGAGCTGGGACTAGGGGGGTAAGGGGCAGTGCGTCTATCAGTTTACTGTCAATTGTATTGGAATCCTCTATAGTCAATACAGTGAACTTATTTACTGGCGACTGGGGCGCACTTATTGCTGGCCACCCTATGCAAAATCCTCTTCTTCCAGAGAGCAAGTTTCTTCTACCAGGACTACATCTTTCAATGCCAACAGATCCTCCATCAGCTCCTCCCATTGCTCCAAGGTGAATTGACAGACGTCCATGCGGTGGGGACAGTCTTGGACTAGATGATTTGCGTCTTCGCATTGGTAGCATCTGTAAGGGGACAGCCTATAGTAGCTTAGATAACCTGGTATGGGTAAGCATTATCTAGCTCGCCCTCAGATCTTCGGAGTCTGCTATTAATAGTTCTCTTCTCTCTTGTTCTTGTCGCCATGGTATGTACTACATAGCCTTATTAGGTAGTGTAGTTATTAGTGTCTTGATCTGTGTTCCCATAGCGACTGGTGCACAGACCAAGCTAGTCTAGTATAAGTAGCTAGTGATATATGGTAGAATACCTTACCTTAATATTAGTTTGATCTCCTGGACTATTCATCGATCTAACTTAAGTTCGTCTATAAGGGCGACTGGGCACAAGACTCCAGGAGAATCCTCAGTAACATTACAGCTTGTAGTTATGATACAACTCACCTCCAGGAGAATCCTCAGAGATTAGGATGAGGCTCCTGGAGGGATCCTTTACATTATATACATCTCTTAGTGTCAGGGTTAGCAGGATCAGAGCTAAACTAGTGTGTTTAAGTATCACTAGTAAACAGGCTAAGGTAGCTCTGGAGTGTTGTCAAGCCGTTCAGGGGTGGAAATGGAGGTGTCCCCTTATATTCACCTCCCCTTCAAGATTGCTATGTCTCGGAGCAATGGACTCGGAATGAAAAATGTTGTCGAACTCCACACGTCGGACATATCTCGGAGCTCCAGGGTGTTTGCAATGGAACTCCGCTGTGAGTTCTGGTGCAGAAACTTCGGAAGCGGACTCCCAGGAATTGTGTTTGTGGCCATATCCCTTCCACTTAATGAGGTACTGGAATCTTCTCCGATGCCAACGACTGTCGAGTATTTCCTCTACTTCCCACTCCACTTCTCCATCGATGACTATGGGCAGTGGGTGGTCCTCCATTTTGCGTTCTGTAATCGGGTCTTCTGGAGCCAGAGTGAGCTTTACTATGTTGAACACTGGATGGAGTTGCTTCATCCAGTGTGGCAGCCTTAAGTGATAGGCCATAGGTCCGATCCACTGTTCTACTACAAAAGGGCCAAGCCGTCGGTGCGAGAGTTTCTGTGAGGGGCATGTAGTGTGAATATCCGATGCGTCGAGGAAGACCTTGTCACCCGGTCAGAATACTGGAGCCGGGGTTCTTCGACGGTCGTAGTATCTTTTCATGTCGTCCTGTGCCTTGTGGATCGTGGACTTCACTTCTTCGATTGCCATTCTCATCCTTTCTGTAAACTCGTTGACCATCTCTAAATCAGAGTGGTTCTGTCAGGGTTCAAAGCCCATGCGAGGAATGTGTCTGGTGTCGAGTAGGAACGGAGGCTGTTGGGTAGTGGAGTGGACGTGATTGTTGTGCTGGAACTCTGCCATGGGTAAGAGGTCGTACCAATCGTCTTGCTGTTTGTTTACAAATAGCTGGAGGTACTGGTCCAATTCTTGGTTGACGCGTTCCGTCTGCCCGTCGGTTTGGGGATGCCAAGCTGTAGAAGAGGCCAACTTTATTCCTAGTAGGCGGTAAAGCTCCTTGGTGAAACGAGCGATGAACTGAGGTTCACGGTCCGAGATTACGCACTTCGGAAGACCATGGAGTTTCCAGACTTGATGTAAGAAAAGTCTGGCTGCACCTTCCGCTATCATCGTCGTGTGCGTCGGAATGAAGTGTGCCCGTTTTGACACTGAGTCTACCACTGTCATCACTGCATCGTGTCCAGAGAAGAGGGGGAGTTCCACAACAAAATCCACACTAAGCGTGTCCCATCGCGAGTCCGGGATCCGGAGAGGATGCAGTTCACCTACCGGAGCCTGCCTTATCGGTTTCGTCCTTAGGCAGAGGTCACAGGTACTGACGTATTGTCCGATATACCTAGACATTTGGGGCCACTAGTAGTTCCTTGATACCAACTCCAGTGTTTTCCAGTGTCCGGGATGTCCAGCAACCTTCGTATCGTGGCACAGCAAGACTATCCGCCTTCATAAGTCTGAATTCCGGGGAACGTAGATTTTGCCTCTGAACCAGAGTACTCCGTCATCTTCTGACCACTCCGCGGAACGGACCGTCTTACTCGATGCTTGCCAGAGTTCTCTCACTACCTTTGTTACGGGTTCTTCCTGGTCGCCTCTTTGGTTCCCTTGACGAATTTCTCTAAGCATATCTCGCTCCAGTTCTTCCAGGTAAAGTTCTTCGAGGGCTTGGACTGCTATGAGCTCCGGTCATAGAAGGACCACATCTTCGTTGTTGGAGGCTCCATTGCCATGGTCCGGTCTCCACAATAAAGCGTCTGGCTTCCCCATAGAGCGTCCTGGGCGATGAACTAGCTTGAAGTCGAAGCGAGCCAAGTACAGAGACCAACGGGCTTAGTGACAGTTGAGTTTCTTAGCCGTCATGAAGTACTCCAGGTTCCTGTGGTCCATCCAGATTTCTACTGGGTACCGGGCTCCTTCCAGAAAGTGCCTCCATTCTTCCAGTGCATGGATGATAACGAGCATCTCCTTATCATGGATCTTGTAGTTCCGTTCCACCGGAGACAGGGATTTGCTATAGAAAGCCACTGGGTGCCATTTTTCTTTTCTGGATAGTTGCTGAGAGAGGACGGCTCTGGAGGCAAAATCTGAACTGTCAGCCTCGATATAGAAGGGTTCCGAGTCCTGGAGTGACACTAGGATCAGAGCAGTGGTCACTGCCATCTTGAGACGTTCGAAGGCTTCCTGTTTCTTGGTACCCCAGTTCCAGGCTTGATCGGAGTGAGTGAGGTCGAAGAGGGGTCGAGCTATGGTCGAGAAGTCTTGAATGAAGCGATGGTAGAAGTTGATGAAACCTATGAAAGCTTGTACATCAGTCTGGTTCTCCAGGATGGGCTACTCGTGGACTCTAGCGACTTTAACAGGATCCATTGCAACCTTGTTCTCCGAGATGACTAGTCCAAGGTATTCAATCTGCTTCCAGTGGAACACGCACTTCTCCAGACGAAGGAATAACTTATGTTCCGTCAGTATTTCCAAGACCCTCCAGACTGCCCGTTCATGCTCCTCTTCTGTCTTCGTAAAGATCAAAATGTCGTCCAAGTACACTACGACGATCCCTTCCACTATGACGGTTCTGAAGACATTATTCATCATAGTCTGGAAGGTGGCGGAGCTGTTGGTCATTCCGAAAAACATTATGAGGGGTTCGAAGAGGCCACGGTTGGTGCAGAAGGCCACCTTCCATTCGTCTCTGGACTTGATGCGTACATTATTGAAACCCCAGCAGATGTCCAGTTTTGTGAAATACTGGGCTCCGCGGAGTTGGGAGACGAGTTCAGAGATGAGGGGGAGAGGGTACCTGTTCTTGACGGTTACAGCGTTCAGTGCACAGTAGTCTTGGACTAGATGGAGCGAACTATCTTTCTTCTTAATGAAGAACACGGGGGCTGCGATAGGGGATTTCAAAGGTCGGATTCGTCCAGTGCAGAGGTTCTCTTCCAGGAAGGCATCCAACTCCATTTGCTCCAGTGAAGACAGGGGGTATACTTTTGACAACTTAGGCTCTGCTCCAGGGATTAGCTCAATCGCGTGATCCCATTTGCGGTGCTCCAGTAGTATATCAAAGTCCTCCTTAGCAAACACGGATCGAAACTCTGCGACATAGGTAGGTAGTGGAGTCGCAGCAGCCTGTGTTTCCGCGCTGCGTCTGGCTCCTTCCATGAGGTGTTGAGATGCTGTGGTTGTAGCTTGGAGGTCAACTTGGCCGGGCTCTGGGAGGAGACGTATAAGGAACAATTGGTCTCTGAGCTCCCAACTTGGGTGGTGCATTTGCAGAGGCTCTTCCTCTGGCTCTAGCTCTTCTTGGAGCAGGGGTGTGGGTCTATCATGACAAGACCAGAGGGCTCGGAGTTCAATCCTCTTCTGGCGAGTCTGTTCCTTTCACAGGGCATGTTCTCTCTCACAGTGGAGGGAACAGCAAGTCATTTCGACCTTTCCTTTTTCCCAGTCGATCTTGGGGTTGTGGTCCTTGAGCCAGTCATAGCCTAGGATTAGACTCTGTTTCCCAAGTCCTGAGATGGCCAGGAGCATCCTTTCAGAGTGAGTCTTGTACCAGAGGACTATATTTACTACTTCAGAGATATGTCCTGCCTCGTTAGGAGAACCGTCGACATTGAAGACGGGGATGTTATGCGAGAGGGTCCAGGTGTTCATCCCCTTCGAACGGATGAAATCTCTGTCGATGAGGCTTCCGGTTGCTCCGCAGTCTAGAAGGGCTTCGACGGAGTGTAGTTCGCTCATGTCTGTGGTTCCGATTTCCACTGGCAGAAGTAAGGAAGTCCCTCGTGCATTCAAAGCACTGATCGAAAGGAGCTTGGGCAGTCTTTTCTCTCACTTGGGTCTGTGGAACGGAGCTGAGATGAGGGGAATAGAGGGTGGTGCGTCTACTAGTTCACTGTCAATTGTATTGGGGTCCTCTATAGTCAATACAGTGAACTTATTTACTGGCAACCGGAGCGCACTTATCGCCAGCCGCGCTATGCAAAATCCTCTTCCTCTGGGGGACAAGACTCTTCTATCGGAACTGCATCTTTCAACGCCAACAGATCTTCAATCAATTCCTCCCGCTGCTCCGTGGTAAGTTGACAGACGTCCATTTGGTAGGGACAATCCCGGACTACATGGTTCGCATCTCCGCATCAGTAGCACCCTCGTGGAGGCAAGGACCTTGCTTTCCTAGTGGTGTCTACGTCCATGAGGACTCCCATAGACGGAGGGGTCGGCAGAGGCTTCAGAGTGACTGGAGGGGGTGGAGCAAGGGGTAACCTTGCCACGGGCAATGGTGGGGGTCGGGCGGAGACGATTTTGAGCGATGCAGAAGGGGCAGAACACAACACAGACTAGAAGGCTTCATTTGCGAGGTGCGCTTGGTCGATCCTCCATGCTGCTCTGTACCATGCATTGGGGTCGGTATTAGCTGGCTGTCTGTAGGGCATGGTGGCAATCTGGTTTTGGATGCCTAGTCTGAGACCTTGTCGAAATTTCACCACTACTGTCTGGGGATCCGTATAACCAGCATCAGAGACCAGGGCTTGGAAGCTATCCAAATAGTCGTCCACTGTCCGATTTCCTTGGTGGTAGGAGGTCCCTTCCAAAGTGTTGATCGCATCTGCTTCTACATTTACAGGGAAGAAGTGCAGCTGGAATTGTTGTTCGAAGTCTCCCCAGGTTTGGATGGGGAAAACGCCAGTGTCCACTTCCTGATGAAATACATTTTCAGACTATTTGGCAGCGCGACTTTATTTGAAGAACGTGAGAGCCCAAAGAATCTTTTTCTGCTCATCATAGAACTGCTCTAGGGCTAGACGTATATAGAGAGAGCAGGAGTTCAGGAATGCATGGCCGTTATGACGTTCTCTGCTGAAGTCCAGAGGGCAGGAGAGCTTGGGACGAGTTCATCGTACCGGTGGAGCGGGGGACGGAGACACCGGAGAGGATGGTACAGGTGGGGAGATGTGTTTGGTACAGCCGGAGGAGGGGGGTTAGCCACTAACTGTGTGAGCTGCTGTAGCTGCACGGTCAGGGCTGCCAGAGTGGAGTTAATGTTGTTTTCTGAGACATGTTGTCTCTCTGTGAGCTCCTACAGATGGTGTTGCAGGTATCCTAAGGCGTCGGCTATGCCTTGAGGGGTGTCCAAGGGCAACGACATCTGAAGAGTAGATTTTTTGGAGGGTTGGGTATGGCAGGGGAGGGTGATCTATTGGATGGCTATCCACTGGGATAGTCCAAGGCTCCGCTTTAAGATCCTAATCTGCTGTAAGGGTGACTGGGCACAAGACTCCAGAAGAATCCTCAATGATATTACAGATTGTAGTTAGGATACAACTCATCTCCAGGAGAATCCTCAGAGATTAGGATAAGGCTCCTGGAGAGATCTTTTACATTATATACTAAGCTTACATCCCTTAGTGTCAGGATTAGCAGAATCAGAGCTAAACTAGTGTGTTTAAGTATTACTAGTAAAACAGGCTAAGGTAGTTCCAGAGTGTCATTGTGCCATTCAGGGATGAAAATAGAGGTGTCCCCTTACAAAGTAGAGTAACCTGAATGATTTTCTTTATGTATCTCCAAGCTCTTATATTTATCATTTTTCATTGATTATCTAATTTGTTGGAATTTGGATATCATGCAAGCCTGCACAATGCATGTGACTTCTTATTGTTCTATGTCTAATTGTTTTATGTAGTATAAATAGTTGAGATAGTAATAAAGAACATTGTATGTTTGCAACAAGTTTCCCCTACCTTTTGTGCTGCTCATTTTTAACTCAATATAATCTACACTTAGTAAGCACATAGTTGTGCTGTAAGACTTCAGCTACAATAACTTCAGCCTACTCCAAGTCTGAGTTGACAAGGAGAACTTAATAGAGTTCTTGTACACTACTTATACAACTACTATATGGTTTATGCACTATTTTCCCACAGTTATCATGTGACTTCCTCATGTGATGTCACCTATTATACAACTGTGACCTTGTGACCTGTGACCCTTGATCATGTAATACTTTCTCATACTCTTTCCTTATATAGTAAGTCTAGAAAAGAAAAGAAAAAGAAAAAGAAAAGAAATATAAATAATGACTTAGCCATTTTGCCAAGCTATGACACCATTCCTCTCTTAAGTTTTCTCATTCCAAAGATTTTACAACTTGTAGTATAGATCAATCATATTGTCTATTTTGTCTTCATCTTCCTCTGTCCATTCTCTAATTTCTAACTCTTTTTACTCAATTTCTTTGTTTTCTTCTCAAATAGTTGTTATTATTCTTTGTCCTCTTGTCTGTTTTCTGTAACAATTGATCTCATTACACACAGGTGTTCACCATGATGTAACCATATGGACTACTTCTTTATTTCACATTACTTCATATGTCTAATAGCTCAGTCAGCACCTCACTGGTGGGGCATGTTCTTTACTCAGCAGACCTCATGTCTGCCATATGTATTCCTCATTACTATCTCATGGTACATAGGTATATATACAATAGATACTCTCCTGTATTCTCTACACTTTACCAATTGTATCATTCCCTTCCTTCCTCAACTCTCATCTTATCCTCAAGACTTTACTTGAGTATTGCAATCTGAGTTATTCCTTAAGATCGTAACATTTGGTAAAGTGTCATCAACTTACCTTGCAACTAGAAGGATAGCAAACTAGTAGCCTGGCTGTTGGTATATTGCAAAGATTGCTGCCGAACATATAATTGGAGCACAGGAGATAGAAGACCTCAAAGAATAACTTAGCTCAGTTCACATTAGTAAAGAACAGTCAGTGTTATGAACATCGAGTGGGACTACAGTTATTATCAGCCATGGTCTAATAATGAATAGTTAGTAGACGAGATGATGGCAATATGAGATAAGATGTTGATGCAAGACGAAGACATTACAATGCAGTAATGCATTGAATGTCTAAGGACTCTAAGAGACAATGGACTCATAGTATGGACAGAACTCTTCAGAAAAATCTCAGACTATTCTCTTTCTTTATATTCAGATTTGTGCTAAATGGGACAACATCAGACTAACCCATTTATAGACTCTGACTCACCTCTGACTCACTTGTCACATTGTCACTGATCTGTCACTTAACTAGTCACTCTTAGTTACAAGTAGAGTTACTACATTGTAACGATTGTTACATTTCTAGTTAGTGTAAGGGGACCTCTCACACACAACTCTGGAGCCTGTATTAGTCCCCCAGAGTGACCCTACAGCTGATCAAATATTACTACATAATATTTGGTCTTACCCCCATTGTTCTAAGCACACTCTGTTGCCTCCTAACACAATTTCATTGTTTAGACCCTAATTACCAAAGCAGGGACGTGAAGACACTATAATATATATAATGTAGATTATTCCCTCCAGGAGCCTCATCTAATTCTCTGAGGAATCTCCTGGAGGTAGGTTGTAACATATTTCTTAGGCTATAATTTAACTGAGGAATCTCCTGGAGTGTTTCGCTGATGGGGATCAAAGGGAATTAATCACAGAACAAATGTGATAACAAATGAGAATTCAAAGGATCCCCAAGATGTCTCACAATTGTGCGCTAACAAGTAGGCACTGGAGAGATGATCAAATATAAAAAAAGAGCTTGAGAATAGGGGAAATAATGGGGTACAGCTCAAAAGACCGAAAGAAATGATAATAAAGTATTTAAGAATCTACTCGAGGTAGATCTCACCATAATAGGATCTCTAAGACATGCGTTCATCTCATGTTGTGACACTACTGCCCTTATCTAGTCTAGTAGTCTGGCTCGCTGTCAATATAGTAGAACTACCTAGAACTCCCATACCATCATGTAGGCTCTTCTTCAGCTGACCGTACAACTGGAAACTGACTCCAATGACACATAGTGAGCTATTAACTCCTAGTGTAAGCAAATGCCCAAGTCCGTTGGGGCTTTTCTGTCAAGAGAGAGGTTTGGTGGGTTTTTAGAAAGTAAAGTAGAACACTTAGAAAATAGAAAACTTAATCATTCAAATAGCTATTAAGCTCTAGAGCAACAGAGAGGGATGATGGTAGGAGTGTGATCCTTGAGTTCCCTTCTATGCCCTAGAGTATTTTATTATGATTACAAAGCAAAGAGACAACAAAGAAAGTGAGACAAAGAAAACCTCTGAATTCCCAAACATAGCAAGGCTGCAATGATGAGATGGTGCCCTTCCTAAACACTGGCTAACTGCTTTTCACTCTTCTAGTCCTACTCCGGGAACCCTCTCTCACATGATGGTCAGATCTCAAGCCTCTTGATGGGCTGTAGACAGAGACGGCGATCTTGAGCCATCTTGCTCTCGAGCGCATTTCCTTCATCTAGCCTTCCTGCTACCTCTCTCCTCAGCTTCCCTGTTCTTCTCTTTATCTCTTCTATGTCTTCTCACTCTTCTATATTCCAATTTCCTTCCACTGCCATTGCGAGGTAACTCCATGGTGGCTTGACTGTCTTGATCTTGCTATAATTAGCTATTAGTGATGATGGCTTGGATATGATCATAACTCTTCTATGAATAACACTGCCGGCCGCTGAGGTATGACGTCGCTCATGTCACGTTAATTTGTCTAAGTTCGCTTCTGTCCTTGAGAGCACTGCTAGAAGGGAAATCCGTCGGAAATCCGATATGAGATGCCTGGGCAAGCGTCTATGAGGTGTATGTAGCAGTGGTCACAGCCACTACTCTGCTACTCAAGCTAGGTGCTCAAGTCCATGACGAGGTGTCTAAAGGAATATCTCTGGGGGGCCAAGCTCTTCTCTCGAGCCGGTTATTCTGGTTATTAGGGTGTAAATTGTCACTTATTTTGCCTAAATGTTTGTACAGTGTAACACCGCTCCAGTCGCCCTTACAGTTAGGATAAATACAGACCAGAAAGAGAAAGGAACAGCAAGTTCTCTCTTTCTGTATTCTCTCTGTAAAATCTTACTCTGAGGAATTGGTACTCTTACTTGTCTTAGGACAACCTCAAGGGTGCTACTCAAAGTCTTGTTGATATCTCTCCTCTGATATAACTTCACTGAAAACCTTAACTGGATCCTCAAGAGAGGAGCATGAAGATATCAAGTGTTAGATATAGGCTTCAAGTTAAAATGCATATTCAACTGTGAGGTCTAGAGTCTTGACAGTCAGAATACCAAGAAAAGTCTGAAGAACAGGACATACAAGAAACAGAATCAGAGGCCAACAAAACAGACAGTAACGAAGAACTCAATAAGTTAAGTGACACACCATCAGTAGAACAACTAAAGAGAAATATGTCTGGAACACACTGTCATACTGTACAATAGTTTAGGCAAAATAAATGACAATTTTCACTGTAATAACCAGAATAACTGGCTTGAGAGAAGAGTTCGGTCTCCCAGAGATGTTCCCTGGATGCCTAGTCATGGACTCGAGCATCTCGCTTGAGTAGCAGAGTAGTGGCTGTAACTACCACTACATATACCTCATAGACGCTTACCCAGGCGTCCCGTTGTTATGCTGCTAGAGAATTTCTGCAGAAATATAGCATGGGATACACATTATACCTGTAAAGGGCTACTTGGAGGCAACTTAGAACACACTCAACATTAGTGAAAGAGGTGTCTTAAGTAAGAGTGATGTATAGCCCAGGAGCTCTAATCAATGTTGAGATAAGGTATTCTACCATACATCACTAGCTATATATACTAGACTAGCTGGTCTGTGTGCCAGTCACTAAGGGAACACAGATCAGGACATTAATAACTACCATACCTAATAAGGCTATATAATACAAACCATGGTAACGAGAACAAGAGGAAAGGGAGCTATGAATAGTGGGCTCTGAGAATCTGAGGGCAAGCTAGATAATACTCACCTATACCAGGTTACCTAAGCTACTCTAGATCGTCCCCTTACAATACCTCTGGATTTCACTATCTGAATCCACCCTAAAGACCTCCTATAAGCCCCAGACATAATCTAGACCCAATATTGGGTACTTCTCTTTAGGTAGTGACTAAGCTACCACATGCTAGAATAGCATATACCTCAGAAGGCAAGACTGATGAGCTAGCATCAGGTTTCTCAGATACAGACTATCAATGTTGAAGCTCTAGAAATCAGAGGCTCAGAGATATCTTTGGAATGTGAGATAATTTTGATCTAGAGCAGACTTAGACTAATATAACATCAAGATGGCAGATCAAAAGTCTATCAGTGACTAGTGATCCCATCACTGCTGGACTCAGTCAAGAAACAGACACACCGCTAGACGACAATCATATCACTAATGCTCAGACACACTGTCATGTGTTTCTAGACTGTATTTGGAATAGAAGGAAGCCAGTTCAGGGTTCAGGGAACAATGGGCAGGAGTGAAGTATAGAGGTGGAGCAGCATCACATAGTCATGTCCAGAAGGTATAGAGGACAGGAAGGTAACAGCTGTCATGGCCACATGGTAGTATTATAGAGAAGAGACATGAGGGAGAGTGGTAGAATGGAGAGTTTTCTTTTCTATTTCTTTTTAATTAAGTCTCTAACATTTGTAATATTCTAATATATTTCTCAGAGTGGAGATTGATGGAAAGAGCCTCTTTGGCCCTTGTCTTTATCTCAGAGGCTCTTGAGGTTGTAACTGCAATTCTCTTGAGTGTGTAAGAGGTGATCTTAGTGAGAGGTTGAGTTGATGAATATTTCCTATCATATACCCTACTCTTTCATGAGACAAGATGCAGTGGTCGCTCGGACAACCTTCTATGGAGTAGCAAGCCTAAAAAGCCTAGCTAATCATCAACTCAGATCGTATCACACCCATAAGGTTTGGTGTGGGGGTGTGGATGAGAGCTTGATTGAGTGTAGTAAGGCCTATAAGTGGTTTACTGACTATTCTACTAGTGAGCTTGTTATGGTGTGTAAAGGTGGACATCTTAGGGACACCATGCAGATAAGATCTAGATTGAGCTTCCAATCATTTCATCTATTTTTACATTACAGATAAGCTGCGCTTCTTATTTTAATTTCTTTCTGATACCCCCCACTTTCTCCTTCTCCCCACAAACCTTTTAGCATGCGATTGAGGACTGTCACTGCTACTTACCTTTGCTTGTCACAGTTAAATCCTCCTTTGCCTCTTTCACTGTATTGGATTTTTAATGGATTTCCCTTCTAGAAGTGCTCTTAAGAGCAGAGGTGAACTTCAAAGACCTAGTGCTACCAGAGTGACATCATATCTCAGCAGCCAGTGGCATTATTTGCAGAAGAGTTACAAACAGATTTAAGCTATCATCACTGATGGCTAGTTATATCAAGATCAAGAGAGTCGAGTCAACATGCAATCGCATTGCAATGGCAGTGGATGGAAACTGGACCCCAGAGGAATGAGAAGACATAGAGGAGGTAGAAAGAAGGATAGAGAAGTTGAGAAAAGAAGTAGAAGGAAGGTCAGAGGAAGATAATGTGCTTGAGAGCAAGACAACTCAAGATCACCATCTCCTTCACAGTCTGGCAAGAGGCTCAAGACTGTAAGGATGACTGGAGTAGAAACACTCCAGGAGATTCCTCAGAGAATTAGATGAAGCTCCTGAAGGGAATAATCTACATTATATATATTACAGTGTCCTTGCGTCCCTACTTTTGGTAACCAGGGTCCGAACAATGAAAGTGTATTAGGAGGCAATGGAGTGTGCTTAGAGCAATAGAGTAAGACTGTAATGATCGACCTCATTGTCTCCAGGTGTTCTACACATGGACTGCTTCTTTGTTTTACATTACTTTATATATCTAATGGCTCAGTCAGCACCTCACTGGTGGGGCATATTCTTTACTCAGCAGACCTCATGTCTGCCATATGTATTCCTTATTCACTCCTCATGGTATATAGGTATATATACAGTAGATATTCTTCTGTATTCCTTACGCTTTACCAATTGTATCATTCCCTTCCTTCTTCTACTCTCAATTCATCCTTGAGTCTTTACTTGAGTATTGCAACCTGAGTTACTGTTAGAGGACCACTCAGTTGGCGATTACTCCTTAAGCTAGTAGATAGTCCCAGAAGCTAGTTTGAGATTCAAGTGGGGGTATATCTATACACACCTGCTAGTATATATACTACACTAGATAGTCAGGCACACAGCACCATGACAACTGACCTATAATCACAGAATATCCTAGAATAACTAATAATAGGCATTGCACTACATGACATAGACAGGAAAAGTCAGGAACAGTGGGAGTGCGATACATGATCTGTCACTGGGCCACTAATAGAACAGGCTCTCAGAACTTACTAAGTACGACCCTAGATGTCCCCTTACAGTTACTCCTTAAGGTTGTAACACTTAGTCAATGGTTAGATGAACAACTAAAGGCAGGACTTATTTGTAAGGGCACAGCGGGGAGCTGCACCTGAACGTGCTCGAGTACTATGAGAGAGCCGTCTTAAGTAAAAGCAATGTGTAGCCCAGAAGCTTCAACTATTGTTGAGGTAAGGTATTCTACCGTACATTACTAGCTACTTATACTAGACTAGCTGGTCCATGCGCCAGTTGCTATGGCCACATGCATCCAGACAATAATAACTATACTGCCAGATATAGTTATCTAGTATCTATGATGGAGACCTGAACTAGAGGATAATAGGAACTATGTACTGCAGACTTCTCAGGATCAGTGGGAACGCTAAATGATGCGAACCCTACCCAATTATCTAAGCGACACTAGATGTCCCCTTACATTATTGTAGAATCAAACTCAAGATATGCAGCACTATGTTTCTTCATTCCAAAGAAAGATGGAACACTATGATTGGTACAAGACTATAGACAGTTAAATCAACATACAATCAAAGACAAAACGTCACTATCCCTGATCAATGAAGTAATCGACAAACTCAAAGATGCAAAATACTTCAATAAGTTGGACCTAATCTGGGGATACAATAATGTATGGATAAAAGAAGGCGATGAATGAAAAGCAGCATTTTTGACAAACAAGGGACTATTCAAACCAAAAGTAATGTACTTTGGACTGTGCAACTCGCCAGGAACATTTCAAAGGATGATGACAAGTATCTTCTGAGAACTACTACATGAAGGAACCCTAGCAAATTATATGGACAACTTCGTAATTCCAGCAAAGACAGAAGAAGAACTAGAAAAACATACCATTAGGTTCCTTAAAATAGCAGAGAAACACAATTTATGTTTCAAATAGTCAAAATACGACTTCAACACCACAGAAATACCCATACTAGGAGTATGAGTGGGAAATGTAAAAGTAAAAATGGAAGAAGAAAAGGTCAAAGCAATCAAGGAATGAAAGACACTGACAAAAGTAAAGGATGTTGAAAGTTTCCTAGGATTTGCAAACTTCTACCGACAATTCATTAAGGATTTCAGCCACATCACAATACCATTAAACCAACTCAAAGGAAAAGGAGAGTGAAAATGGACAGATGAAGAACAAGAAGCATTTGAAAAGCTAAAAGAAAAAATAACCACACAACTAGTATTGGCCCTACCCAGAAAAGAAGGAAAATTCAGGGTAGAAGTAGATACATTAGGACATGCAATAGGAGGAGTTCTTTTACAAGAACAAGAAGGCAAATGGAAACCAGTCGTGTTCCTATCAAGAACAATATTACCTGCAGAAAGAAATTATGAAATATATGACAAGGAATTACTGGCAATAGTCAAGGCACTGAACAAATGGCAACAATACCTACTGGATGCAATCAAGAAATTTGAAGTATGGACAGACCATGAAAACTTAAAATACTTCAAAGAACCATACAAACTCAATAGTTGACAAGCAAGGTGGTATTTGAAACTACAAGAATATAAAACTCAATAGTTGACAAGCAAAATGGTATTTGAAACTACAAGAATATGACTTCAAAAGAAGATAATCAAGACATACAGATGCTCAAAAAAGAGTTATGGATACAACAAATAACAAGTCAAGACAGAATGCCTATTATACTACTCAGACAAAAACATCTCCAAGTAATGGAAGAAGGAATACGAGAACAGATCAAAAAGATCCAAATAAGAGAAGAAGAAATAACAAAACAACTAGAAAAAAAGAACAGACAAACATAGGAAGAAGACAAAATTATTTACATAGATAACAAGATCTATGTTCCAAGAAACAGGCAACTTTGAGATGAAATACTCAGCAACAACCACAATCCACCAGATGTCGGACACCCAAGACAGCATAGAATATTAGAATTGATCAAAAGAAACTATTGGTGGCCAGGAATATGCAACAATGTATGAAAATATGCCCAAGGATGCCAGGACTGTCAATAAAACAAGGTGCAACACATGAAGAAAGTGGCACCTTTATACCTCTTATCTATGCCAAAAACACCATGAGAAAAGATCAGTGTTGACGTCATAAGACCCTTACCAAGATCGGAAAACAAAGATGCCATTTTGGTAGTAGTAGACTAATTCTCAAAAATGATTAGACTCATGGCCATGATAACTTCAATCTCCTCAAGTGAAGTAGCAAGGATATATTGGGACGACATATGGAAAATACATCGCATACCAAAAAAGATCATCAGCGATAAAGGACCACAATTTGCATTAATATTTATGAGAGAACTGTGCAAAGCATTAGGAATCAAGAGAGCAATGTCAATGGCCTACTATCCTTAAACTGATGGTCAAATGGAACAAATTAACTAAGAAATTGAAGTGTTCCTAAGATACTATATCAACTACAAACAAGACAATTGAACAAAATGGTTGGCAATAGCAGAATTCCAGTATAACGACAAAGAACATGTGGCAATAGGACATACCCTATTCTATGTGAACTATGGAAGACACCCCTGGAAAGGAAATTTAACAGTGGAAATAGAGATACCAAGTTTGGAAAAACTACTAAAGAAAATAGAGGTGACAAGAGAAAAAGCAAGAACAGCAATGGAAAGGACAAAGGACATGATGAAAAGGCAATATGACAAGAGAACATGCCAATCAAAAGGTCTCAAAATAGGAGAACAAGTATGGCTAGAGGCAAAAAACATCCAAACGAACCAACTCTTAAAGAAGCTGGACCAGAAAAAATATGGACCCTTTACAATCAAAGAGGAAATCAGACAAGAAGCATATAGATTAGAACTTCTGTCAAGTAGGGATTCCTGGGGCCAGACTACTGGTAAGATGACCCTTCCTCCACACACAGTCTTGTCCAGGAGGTGTTATACTGTTAAGACTCTAAACCTCACAGTTGAATATGCATTTCAACTTGAAGCTTATATCTAACACTTGATATCTTCACGCTCCTCACTAGAAGATCCGGTTAAGGTTTTCAGTGAAGTTATATTGGAGGGGAGATGTTGACGAGACTTTGAGTAGCACCCTTGAGGTTGTCCTAAGACAAATAAGAGTACCGATTCCTCAGAGTAAGGTTTTACAAAAGGAATACAGAAAGAGAGAACTTGCCACTCCCTTCTCTTTCTGGTCTGTATTTATCCTAACTAGGTATGTAACAATTGTTACAATGTGGTAACACTACTTGTAACTAAGAGTGACTAGTTAAGTGACAGATCAGTGACAGGGTGACAAGTG
>Ga0153996_1000483_pt1 | contig 17973 bp, 14 predicted proteins | sample TSNC080MetaG_FD_104728 | JGI IMG/M metagenome (GOLD analysis project Ga0153996, IMG submission 104728) | Attine ant fungus gardens microbial communities from North Carolina, USA - TSNC080 MetaG | ecosystem: Host-associated > Fungi > Mycelium > Unclassified | place: USA: North Carolina, Lumber...
CAAGTTGATAAGAAGAACTTGATAAAGTTTCCATTTAATTTATGTAAGCTACTTATATACCTTTTACTATTTACAAGTGTTTATAAAGTTCCATAAACACCATTTTATCTAACTATCTCATACATATGATCTTTAAGAAACTAAAAGAAATAAAAATGAAAAAAGAAAATAAATATTGACTTAGCTATTTTGCTAAGTTATGACAATCATAGAGAGAAAAATAGTAGTATACATGAATGATATCCTGATATTCTCTAAAATGATAGAAAAATACAAGGATATGGTAAAAGAGATACTACAAATATTGGCCAACAACAAACTATTACTACACTCAAAGAAACATTGGTTCTACTAAACTAAGATTGATTATCTTGGAATTATTATCTTCTAGGATAGTATAGAAACCAATCCAACAAAAGTAAAGGGAGTTACCAATTGACTAGAACCATAGAACTAAAGAGAAGTATAATAGTTCTTAAGCTTCTGTAATTTCTATCAGAGATTTATCAAAGGATTTGCCCAAATTACAAGACCACTGATAGAGCTAACAGGAAAGAAGAAGTAGAAATGGTTAAAAGAGAAAAAAAGAGCATTTGAGAAATTGAAAAAGAGAATAACAAATATACCAATACTAGCTATACCTAAACCCAATAAAAAGCTCAAAATGGAGGTAGACATGTCTAGGTATGCAGTGGAAGGAGTATTGTCTTAATAACAGGAAAACAAGTCTTGAAAACCTATTGTCTATCTACTGAGATCAATAAACAAAACCAAAAGAAATTATGAAATCTATGATTGAGAACTATTAGCAATAATGATAGGACTCAAACAATAGCAGCAATACTTTATGGGAAGTAGTCAATTTAAAATTTGGACTGACTATAAAAACCTTGAATTCTTTAGAAAACCTCAGAAATTGAATTATCATTAAGCTTGCTGGTTATTAGAACTCCAAGAATAAGATTTTTGACTTCTTCACAAACCAGGAAGTATAGTGAGGAAGAAAGACTCTCTTTCACATAGACTGGACCATGATATAGAAAAAAGTAATAATAAAAATAGAATATTGCTCAAGAAGGAGAGGTTTAGAATATTGATAGTTGAAAAAGGCAAATTTTGGAAAGAGTTAGAAGACACAGAAGAGTTCATAGAGGAGAAAGTAAAGATAACTATAGATAAAGAAAGAGAAAGGTAGAAAAGAAAAGGAAAAGTTATTACATGGAGAGAAAAAGCATACATTTCTAACTTGGTCATATTTTGTGAAGAAATTTTACAAGCTCACCATGACCAAGAACTTGTGGAGCATCCAAAATATACTAAAACCCATAAGTTAGTTACCTAAAACTACTAGTGGCTGAGGATGATAAATAATATTAAACAATATATAAAGGGTTGTGAACATTGCTAGGCTAATAAACCAAACAGACAGAAAAAGACAACTAATTATACCCAAATGAAGTACCAAATATTCCCTGGAACACTATAAGCATAGATATTGTAGGACTACTACCTACATCCAAGGGATATAATAGTGTTTTTGTTATTGTTAACAGATTTTCCAAAATAGCCCAATATTTACCAATTAACATGGAGATTTCTTTACAAGGAGTTGCCCAGATCCTTTGGGATAGAGTGTTCAAAGATGTTAGACTTCCAAAGAAGGTACTAAGCAACAGAGGACCATAATTTGTCTTGAATTTTATAAAGAAGCTATATTTTTAATTAGAAATTAAACAGAATTTCTTTATTGCCTATTATTGTAAGAGAATATCCTAGAGAGGTGCTTAGTTATTAGATAAGCTCAGTATCTATGGGCTAAGTATATTTTCTATATTATATTTCTATTTTCTCCTATATCTCTTCTATCTTGTATTGTCATAGTAATACCTGTTTAACTATATAAGGATATGTGGTATTATTGGTTAGTGTTCATGTGACTGTGCACAGACCACCTGTTGTAGTATATATAACAGTCTGTATGGATAGATCTATCTTTACTTGAATATTATACTAGCTTCCAGAATCTTTACTTAGCTTATTAAGTGACTGTCTTTGAGTGTTCCTCTTACAATCATCCCCAAACTGATGGTCAAACCAAATAGACAAACCAAGAAATGGAACAATACCTTAGATTATTGTGGGAAGGTTTACAAGTTCAGTAGAGGAAGTATCTCCTGAGGTTTAGTTCAGCTTGAGTGTATAAGAGAGAAAAACCAGAAAAATTAATTATTGTTCTATTTCTATGGTACTCTAGTTTATATAATTTTTCTCTTAGCATTATGATACTAAGAAAGAAAAGAAAAGGCCTAAGATACTAAAATAATGGAATGACAATATGCAAAACATTATTTAAAATATAATTGATAATTGAGAAATCAAGAGAGAAATAATTAAGAATACATCTTCTCTGCTGACTTTTCTCCTTTCCTCAATACTATATAGATAGCCCAACTACTACCCCCATATCTTCCTTTTTCTAAGAACAACTGTCCTCAGTTGTTACTATTGTTCCTTTACTGTTTCTAAAACTTCTATTTCATTCTTTTCTACACTTTCCAATACCTTCAAGTCCACAAACTCTGTGATTTCAAGACATTTTTGAGAGCAAGGGTAGTAAGGAATGAGCTAAAAAGCTATGAATTTGAGAAATGATATAGCACCATCAACTTCTATTAAGATATATACTCCATTTTTCAACTACTTTACAACTACCATGGGTCCAAAGTAGCAAGACCTGCATTTCTATCTAACCTTAGGTTCTATCTGCTTATTTAAGACCAATACAAGTTCTTCTGCCTTAAAATTGAAGTCATAGATACAATTAGTATTTTTCTTTTCAAATTTTTGAGTTAAGACATATTTAGCAGTAAGTATATGGTCATGAATAGTTGCTAAGTCCTCATCATGTTCTTGGAGCATGTGTATATGAATAAAAGTAAGCTAGCCATTAATAGATGGGAATTTATCTCTACCACAAGGAAAGTTGCTTCTATGATATCAAAGGGATATAATGGCTCAACTTTATAGACAGTGTAGTATAGTGTCATTTCTGTAGATTTCTAAGTAGTCATACAATCTATCTAGAATATATAATGTATACTCATACCATTTCTTGATATCTTCTGTATACATTTTGACTAGGCTATCTTTAATTGTTTGATATGTAGTTTTTACTACTCTATTTGACTGGAAATTGTATGCCAAGATCCTAATGTGATGTATGTGGTAGCATTCCACAATCCAATCATGACATAGAATTTCATTAAATATAAATTGCCCTATTGTCCTACCAGTCTTACAAGTTAAAGCCTTCCATTCTGGCTATCCAGTTAGCAAATTTCTTGCTTGTACAATATATTCATGCCTCTGGGAAGGTGACATGTACATTGTGTTGACATATGTCTTTTGAAAAAGTAGAGCTGGAATTTGAACTGTTGGAGGGAGTACAATATATTTAGTGGACTAAATCTAGCATTGATAGCAGATAGTAATGAACTCTTGTACATTGCTATTGATAGCCAGCCACCAGAAGTAGTTGTATAAGGTACATTTTATAACATAAAACCCCTGGTGATCTAATTGATCATATACTTCCCTCAATAGCTGATAACATTTTTCTTTTTCTTTTATTATCTGCTAATGCCATTCATGATGCTCTTACCACCACATCTTGTCTCCTTGGATGAAAAACTTGCCCACATATTGAAAAAAGCATTATTTGTCTTTTCCAGTAAGTTTTTCTGGTATTTTCAGTGTCTCCAGAAATTTTCTAATCTCTATTAATTTTTTTCTCTCTTTTTGGTCCTTTTATTCTTGACTCCTTGCTATTTGAACTCCTTTGTCTCTTTTAACCTATTCTCCTCCCTCTCTCTTTCTAAGATGTCATATTGTATACCCTCTTCTTTATTCAAAGCTACTTTCTCATTCTCTTCATGTAACCAACTTGCCATTTATATCCTATATCCTATGACTTTGTTCATCTATTCTTTTGTCTCTTTGACTCTCTCTCTTTTTTATTCTCTACCACTCTCCTCCTCAACAGTCTATCTAGTACTGATAGAAAGATGAGAACCAGGGGAAAGGAATATAGAAAGAGCAGCTGTATAGATTGCAAGGCAAGCTAGATGATACTCACCTATACTGATGCATACTAAGCCCTCCTAGATGTGACTACTAAGTGTTCCCTTATACTCCACAAATACCTACCATACAAATTCCTAGAAGATTACTTAGAAAAGTCATGAGAATGTGATTTTAGAAGAGAGGTAATATTATAATTTATCTTGTGCCTGTTATGATTTAGACTCCAAGTGTATTTGTTGTCTAAGAATAACTGATAGTTCTTGTGCTATCACTTCCCAAGTAATATTCTATTAGGGTGTTTCAACAAGAGTATATTCAGCTGTCTTCTAGTCAATGTTCACTCCAGAAATCATTGTCAGTTATGACAATACTTTCTTGAAGTGTCCTTCCAAACCAGAGATTTAGGAAAGAAAAGGAAGAAAGGAAGAACTTAAAGTTTTTTATCCCCTTCCAAGTGTATTTATGAACAGTTCTACTATCTATTCTACTTAAGTGATAGGTAGTAACTGTTTGTGACTGTTGGTAATCTAGTTACTACCAATGTCTGTTTAGAGATAAATTGTCTATAAGTCTATTTGAATATTCTCTTCTAATACTTCCTTTTCAAGTTAGTCCTCTTTTAGGTTTAAGTGGTATCTGTTCTTTGATCCTGATCTTTTAGAGATCTGAATCAGTTGTTACCACTGATGTTAGCCAATCATAATTGTTGAGAGCAACAGTCCAATCTTCCCATCCACTCTCCTGAGCCCCTCCCCATTTATCTAATGAATTAAATATCCAATCATACCTTTCATCTTTGAGATAATCAATTTCATAATAATCATCCAGAGGCAGGTCTTCTTCCCACTGATTGTATGCTTCTTCATTATCTTACAGATTTGTCATAACAGTGCCTACCATATGTTCACCTCATGTTGTCTCATGCCCATGTCATATAAGTTGATATGCTGTTGTAGGGTTCCCCAGTCTCAGTCTGGTTAATATCACATTCTTTATCTGAACACTGGGTTTAGGAACTCATAACAGCTCATGGATTGATCTTTGATTTTGAAAAGTATAAATAGTTGAGCACAGCAATCATTGAAGAGCCCTCCCTCTCAGTCATACTCTCTGACAGGCTCATTCTTGACAAGATAAATGCACAGGTGCATCTTCAAGAGCTAAAGGAATGCTGGACTAAGGCCAGACAGAAACGACTGGTCTTAGGGCTTACAAACAGATGCCTTATATACAAGACAAGATGTACAACTGTTTGTAGTGAAATGAACAAGCCTCAGACTTTGTTGCTAGGAGAAAAATTCAACAGATGAAAATGAAATGGAGGTGACAGCAAAAGCACGCCATTTTGGAATAAAATGGTGAGTAAATGAGGAGGAATGACAAAAGGCAAAAGGAGCCTTCCAGAAGGTAATTCATCAATCCTCCTTCATTCTCACATTGTCTACATGCCTGACAAGTACCACCTCTTGCGCCTCCTCCTTTCCTCTGGCAACTCAGTTCGATTCTGGTGATACTCTAATAGTAGGCGTTGACAGGGACCAGGCTAAATTTGTATTTTCAATAGTATTGGTGCCAGGTCTATTTTGGACTAAGGAGCAAAACCATACTCATTTGTCAATGCATTATCATCTACTTGCTGGGAACAGAAAACAGTCCCATCTTTGTAAATCACACCATCAATCACACCATGCACATTGGATCTCTCACTATCTCCTTCAGCGACACTACTCCCATTCACATCCAACGTGGATGTTTTTTGTATGTCAGTCTGAGCTTTTTGCATCCGGTATTCAGCGGTTGCAACTCAGGATACGAACTTGATCATCTTCCATTTTGACTTTTTCTGGCAATATCTTTGCGACTGCACGGTACGATGGTAAGTAGATCTCGGACGCGGGGAGGCAACGATGCATGTCTCGACCATTGGATGTGAACATAGGACACGTATTCAGAGTAAGGAGAGCAGACTCGTATTGGCCAAGGTTAATATACAGATCCGTCAACTTTTCCCAAGTGAGGAATTTACTAGGCACACAATCGACCGCTTGACGAGCCAGCCCGACAGCTCATGCCAACTTTCTTTTGAAACCCAGGAAATCACACTGTGCATAGAGGAGGGTGTGAGACTGAGGGGTCTCTTTCATAGCACTAGATATGATTTGCACAACTTTCACGGACTCAATGCTGTTACAGAAGGATCAGAACTCGACTCACTCATGCCAATATACGCTCTTGCTAGCAACGATGCAACTTCCGGCTCACGAGCAGCAATCTTTTCGAAAAGATTAGCAGCAGGCTGGTGCCTCCCACTGTCTTCAGAATATTTGAATATTCTCTCGGTTAGATGGTTCAAGATGACAGACGCCACTTGTGTTTTCATCTGCCTGTAGGAAACGTAATTCGTCTTGGTAATAGAATCACGCTTGTGATATGCGTCAAGATGATAACCAGGGTCATCAGAGTAGAGAATCGCTCAAAGGAGTGCTGCGATATGTATACCTGGCGTTGCTGTGCACCTATCCAAGAAACCTCATAACATATGCGCGCACTCTACCCTATGTGCGACAAATTCAGCTGTGACCATGAACTTGACAGATTATTGGTACTCGTTGACAGCGTCAATGTTGTATTAAAGCTGGGCTGAAGATGGAGAGTTCTTGGCGACGGTACCTAGTCCCCAATGAGTAGAATATCCAGACACGAGTTCGTATCTTGCCTTTAACAAAGACACATATGCTCGGAAGCTTCCTTGATTAAATCCACTGTATTCTGGAGAATGATGTTCTCGAGTTTCATGATCTCAGCTAGATGCTCTGAAGTCTGAGACAGAGGACATGTTTCGGTACCAGGGATAAGGAGAAGGGCTGCATCCATGACAGTAGCACCGTTAAACATCGCGACCCTGAAAATATTGGGTCCAGGGTAATCGACAAAGGAGACATGTCGGATGAGCTTCATGCAATGACCACAACCGGGCCGCTCACAGGGCGGGTTATCTCCTTTATCAGATCCAAAGGAACAATAGCAGCCTAGTCGAGGACAAACAGAATTTTCATATCTATAGATCTATGGAAGATTAGGACCCAATCAAATACAACAGCTGATGACATACATGATACTGGCCGTAAACACATAGGAACACAGAAACACCAAAGCTCTATTGAGTGGATACACATTGTGAGAGGATGTCGCTATCAAATTTGGTCAGCATTGTTGTACATATGCGTAGACTTGACCTACTCCATGACGACATAGCCAAACCAAATCTGACGTCACTCTTTGAATTTCGAGGCGCTAAAGATAGGGCTAGAAGGAAGACCCCGATCTTGAGCAGGGCATCTCCGATCATCGGCACTCCGGTGCATACCAAGATCTTGAGCTATGCGGACGGCTGTGCCAATAAATGCCCATGCAGGTGTCATAGCACCAATGCCGATCTCGCAATATAAATTTCACTGGCAGCCCGCATGGTGAGATCATCTGTTGAGAGAGGAGTCTGGGGCGGAGGGAGAGGGGAATTCATGAAAGTTGAGGTCTTGAGTAGGAGCATCATAGCAGACAGCGAAAGGGAAGAGATAACTGTTAATATAAGAAGGATGTGAAGTAGTAGAAAAAAAAAAGAGACGGTGAGACGAACCAATTATTTAAATAGTGGCACAGGGGATGGTCCGCCCTGCCTGCATTGAGCGCGTTAACAATGGCATCCTGCCACTCATTGAAGGGGAGGTGGGTGGAAGACTCGTGACTCTTGATGATGGGGGCCACAAATTTCTGCCTGCGACCTTTGACGCCGTATGAAAAGGCATCAATAATCTCATGCACAGCAGAATCACGTACCTACGGCCACATGCCTTCTGTATACATACCACCTAACGTTGGGTCCTACTTAAGCCCTCCGCGTCTCTTAGCTTGCTTGTTGCCGAATGCTGAATCTAAAAAAAAGCAGAATCACGTGTTATGTCTCGCAACAGTGACTGAGTATAGGGGTCACGCAACGTCAGCATGATGCCAACAAGCACCTCGGTTTGATGGAGGTGAGCCTCAATGGAGTCCTTGCGGGGTTACCGCTTTCTAGATGGTCCAAGAAACATGCAAGCTGCAATTCCCACATTAGATAAATAGCAAAGCCAGGTGAAAATTCTCTTTATTCATTCTTCCTGTAGCAGTGTTGTTGAGTGTTCAAAAAATATGAATGCCTTATTTATAGCTCCAGAAGTGTTAGAACTTGCAAATGTAGCAGTGTGGATAACATGTTTGACAGAACAAGGTGTAATATTGAAATCGGAATATACCGCGTGAGGTCAGGTCCAGGGTGTGATCTGCCACACGGTTCCCTGGAGTCAACGGTTTATCCGAAACCATTTTGACCCGAAACAACGTTCAACACTGATTGAAGTACACTGCTGCTTCCCCTTAACTATGTGTCTTTCGCTACCTTTCGCCATTCGGTTCCCTTTCTATCATTCTCATGCAAGCAATCAAATATTTCTACATTCTCCACTAGATGTGGTAGATCTGGACAACGATGCTGTAGATATAGCCAAACGTTTGGGCCGCCTTTCTCATTTTCTCCAAGGTGCAAAGAGGCTGTTTACTTGCTACTCCTTAGCACCAGACGAATTCTGCCGGTATTCAAGGAAGGTCGGTCAATTTTTTTGTCCTGTTGTTGTGTTGCCACAATGAACTAACGCATATGTGGTCATCAATAGATTGTCTGTCTTATCGAGGTAAACTAGTTATTTCTCCTCCCAGGATGACTGACTCTATCTTTTTGACTACTTTCTTTCTATACCTGGAAGATCGCTCGTAAGACATTGACAATAGCTGGAATCCCTCCATACTCTTCATTCCGCACAGCTTCTCCATTAAATCTACACAAATCAACTTACATGGATCTCTTGAAAATGCTCTACGATCGTCGACACCACGTTGATGCCGCACTACAAGGTAATTTACTCACCTCTGAGACCCCCCTCACCGATCAAGCTCAAATACGGGACTGATTTATTACCTTTTACAGACCGCTGGGTGAGGTTATTCCAACCCCTTGCTTTCATTGACCCAAAAGCAAAGGGCATGGGCACATCAGGTAATTTGGCCACAGAGGGGTCCAATGCGGCAATTCCGGAAGGTCAACACAAAAGATTTGCCACAGCCTCAATGCAGCGGCCTTTGAAATGCCTACGACCCCAGATTTCAACAAGAACAACATCCAAATGTGATATGCTGCTCATGCCACGTAAGTTGCAATCACAGATGTTTCGTCTCGAAACGTAATAATATAGCGCTCATATCCTTTCAATGCTTGTACACAGCCCCTGACAAATTCTCGGAACCTAATAAAAGACATATGAATTCGGCGTGGGGCCCCAGCTCCCAGCAGCTGTGGGATCCCGAACTTGTGTTGACTGCCTTGATGAATATAGAGGATGATGATCAAGAGGACATCCTGATAGACCTGGAGCCTCCTAGGCAGTTTAGGCCACCGCCATTATCCAACCGATTTGGAATCTATTGCACAATAAATATCACGATGCATCAGCAAAATGAGAGGGCAGGCCACTCAGATACAAAAAGATAGCTCGCACAGATTTTTCATTCTTGTAGCTTTCTACTCTCTTCACCAGTCTTGTTCTAATTACGATAGGATACCTGTCAATTTCTTGGCATGGAATTACCTGCTCCTCGCTCCCTGAAGATAATAAGCTTAAGTAGCAAGATAACCCAACATTGAGTGATGGGACTGGAGCGGTCAATCATCTTTGTATCTAGTGCAGGTACTCGCAGAGTTCTGACCTCATTGCCGCTTTTTCCAGATTCCAGGAGGTAGTCGAGATCATTCCTTTGCCACTAAGCAGTCAATATACTGTATTGTACGCATAGCGGCGCAGTGGATGACGTCGTTGCAAATCTTAGACCCACACAAAAATACATTCCATTCACGTGACTAGAACCGCTCAATTACCTCAGAAGGCAGCCGATTTCCAGAGTTGCAAAAATCCAGCGCATCGCTTATTGTCATTATGTCGGACGACGAGACAATTCACAATCTAGATGGAGGCTATGAGTCTGAGGAGGATGGTGATGACGAGTAAGAGCAGGACGAGCAAGAGCAGGTCTCGCACGTTGATCCAATCTCAATTCTCTATCTCCAGAGGTTATCTCGAAAGCATCTCTAAAAGCATCTCTGAAGTTTGCTTGATTTTTGCGACACGAACACTGGACCTATTTTTCTACCCTTAGGCAAAAATCAAGTTGGTACGAGATTATTTTAGTTTTAAGGTCATTGCGCGCTGATTAGGAACAATAGGACATGGAAAGCTCGTCCTATAACTGGGTTCGCCAAGACGCTCTTCTGATGTACTACGACATTACCGCTCGTTGTATTTCCCTACTCAATCAAACCGACCCTGACATGCTCCAGTACATGGAGTACCACATCTACAAGCGTGATCCTTCAGAATGTGAAACGTACAAACTAGCCAAAGAATTTGGCCAACAACTAGTAGATAACACGCGTGAAGTCATAGGCAAACCCCCCTTTACAAAGATGGTAAGTTTCATATATTCATTCTTTTAGTCTGAACATTGATGTCTTGTCAGTTACTTTCCCCACCGCTCCCCATACAGAGGTCACCAAAAAGGGCGAAATCGTTTATTCTGAAGTCGTCCGCGGGAACGTCCGCCCACTTGAGGCATATGTCGAAGAAATGGCAAGTGGCGATAGCGCTGCAGGACCAATCAGTATCAATACTCAGAAGGTGCAAGACGATGCTCTCAAACTCTGGACTGTTGTCGAGTCTCTCCCTGAGATTAGCCAGGGCTCGAAGAATCGTATTAAGGCCTTGTATGAGGATGTGGTCCGCTCTCTCCATAAGGGTTCTGATCCTCATGCTCGTGGTCAACCTCGCAACCGCCGCTCTTCTTCTCAATTCCTTCGTCCCCAGAATGCTGGTACCACTTCTGTCTCAGTCAGGCAAATTCCTCTCCTCCACCTCAAGCGTAAGGTTGGAACCACGTGGGAGTTTAGTAGCAACCTCACTGATGTCTACCTTGACATTCTCCATGAATTTGCTACATCTGGGACGACTTTTGAAGGTAAGAATGCTCTGTGCACCGGTGTCGGTAGGGGCTCGATCGGAGTTGAGGTCGTCGAGGGATTTCTCTCTGGTGGTGCTCATATCGTTATCACTACCTCCAGTTACAACCGCAAGACTGTTGAATACTATCAAGCTATCTTCCAATCTTTTGGTAGTCATGGATCTGCTTTGACTGTTGTTCCCTTCAATCAAGCCTCTAGACAGGATGTTGAAGCTCTCATCGATTACATCTATAGTAAATTGAACATGGATCTTGACTACATCATGCCTTTCGCTGGAATTCCTGAGAACGGTCACGAGATCGATGGTCTCGATGACCGTTCTGAACTTGCTCTCCGTATGATGCTTGTCAACCTCCTCCGCATCCTTGGTTGTGTCAGAAACAAGAAGGCTAGCAAATGCATCGTCACTCGCCCTACTCAAGTCACCCTCTCACCCAACCATGGTTTGTTCGGCAACGAGCCTCTACTCGGAGTCCAAGATTTCTCTCGAGACACTCTTCCAGAGGTGGGCTTCAGAGAGTTGGGGTGAGTACTTGTGCTTGGCTGGTGCCGTTATCGGGTATGGTGTACTTGACTGAAGCAAAAATGCAACTGATGATTTTCACAGATGGACTCGTGGAACCGGTCTCATGGCGCCAACAAACATCATTGCTCACAAACTCGAAGGTTTCGGAGTCAGAACATTCTCTGCAAAAGAGATGGCATTCAACATCCTCGGTCTGATGCACCTTTTACTCTTCAGTATCACAGTAGAACCCATCTGGGCTGATCTTAATGGTGGCATGGACTGCCTTCCTGATCTCACTGTTATCACCACTCATATTCAAGCAAATCTTCGCAAGAAGGCTGGTCTCTGCCGTGCCATCAACATAGATAGTGCCGCTGTATTAAGGTCAACGGTGTTGAGACAGAGCGACTTTTACAGACTGTGGACGTTCTTCCTCGCGTCAACTTCCGCCTCGAGTTTCCACCTTTGGAGTCTTTCGAGCCCTTGTCTGACGTGTCACAGCTATGTGGCTTAATTGATCACGAGAATACCATTGTCGTTACTGGTTACGGCGAGGCCGGTCCTTGGGGTAGCTTGCGTACTCATTGGGAGATGGGGGCTCGTGGTGAATTCACTATCGAAGGTTGTATCGAAATGGCATGGATGATGGGTTACATCAAGCACTCTGATGGTCTGGTCCTCACTGGGTCGATAGTAAGAATGGGGAGCCTGTTAATGATGAAGATGTCAAGGAGAAGGAAATTCTTGCACATACTGGTGTGCGACTAATCGGTCAGTTCACCTCTTGTAACCATCAAACATGTTTTATGTATCTATCTTTTGCAGAACTCAACTTTTCCGTGGCTACGACCCTAACAAGAAGATATTTAACCAAGAGATTGAGCTTATTCACGGCCTTGAGCCAATTGAGGTTTCGATGTTGAAGCAAAAAAATTCAAGCTTCAACACGATGAGAAATGCGACATCTGGGCCGGAGAGTGAAGAGCAGCATCCATGCAGCGCAATGGATGTGCTCTAGGCCTTACCTATAAGGTGGGCTCGCAAATAAATTAGAATAACTTGTACTAATATTACAGTGTATTCTAGGCTCCTTATATGTCCTGTCCAGGCATGTAGTTGTACATGGCACTACTCACTGACAACTTGGATGGCTGAAAACAGTTCGAGTGGATTTGCCATACCTTCAACCATTACAGAGAGAGGGTGAATGAGAATGGAGGGTTATCACACAAAGAACAAAAGCTGTGGCGGATATTTTAGATGTCAAATCGCCGCTTGAATTGGGATGTCAAGTCGTCTAAATTTGTCATGCAGTCATATCCCATCAGCTTATCTGTAGCTGCACTGATTGTCACCGTTCGTCTATGCTGCATTTAATCACTGTGTAGCTAATGGCCATATTTATTCTGACATCATAGTCCCCGTCAGCAACGACGTTGGCGTCGCTCTTGTTGCTGTCATCCCCCTTTCCCCACCGCTCAACGATGCTGCCCCAGCACAGTCACACAACTCCTTGGCATCACAAAGTCTCCAATGCATAGCTTGTCTTGTCTCTCTCCGCGGCCTTACATAAGGCCCCTCCTCTCCGATTCTTTATTCTCTTTCCAAGTCCAGTATCACCCTGAAAACAAACTCCCAAATAGGGAAACAACTGTATGGTTCAAACAGGCCGTGCCTAGACTTCTCAACAGACTTGCACATGATGCTCTGCAGCTATGAGAGAAGGTTATATCAAGACTGTGACCATGCTCGGAGACACGGCCAGTGCTTGCACTCCCTGGTTGGCAGTACCAATACTGACTACAGCGGCAAGTGACTGGTTTTCGTCACCCTCCTTCTCTTTTATCATACCATCTCTCGGCCATGCTCAATACCCTAGTTCATCTGCCCCTTACCGCTGACGTCCTCCTCGAGGAGGCCTCCATATCTGAGGTATCAAAGAAAATACTTGCGCCGTAGACGAGTCTCTGTCAAAGCAACAGAAAGAATTTCTCTTGTGTCAACAATCTGCAGCTTTTCAACGCAAACTGTTGGTCCTCCAAGGGATTTTCAGTAATTTAACTGCATCGAGCTCAATAGCGGTGTCAAGGGTGAATTTGACAACAATGAATTAGACGATCTGAATAAAAAGATATAGACTATGCAATCTGGCACCATAGAGAGGAAGATCGGCATTAGGGAACGGAGAAGAGAATCTTGCAAAGGAGCGTTGAAAATGGTGTCGTCAGGAGCTGTGTACGCCCTCTCATCTTTTTAATTGAAAACTTCCACTCATATACACTGTGCAGCTGGAGTGGCCGACCTCAATTCCCTGGCCCAACTCATCATTAGCATCATTCTCTACTCCCTCCTCCATTAATCGCGACAAAACTTTCCATGATGTCAATCATTCCGGTCTCGACAAAATCAAGAAACGGCTAGTCGGATACCTCACAGCAGTTTGCCAGAAACAACTCAATGCGGACAAGGACACATGGGAAGCAGCGTATGGATATCAGGCAATGTTTTGAACTGAGTCAGTCTCTCATCACTGTATCCGACATAAGGCACCCGGGTAGCTATGTCTCATTCGACCTGAAAGGCGTCCGGATTTGGAATATTGCCTTCCAAACATGTAACGACCTGGTTGTATGACATATTCTATCGAATTTGAAGAATTGCCGTTCCTACTCCTGGCACCTGATGGCTTGACTGTTGTCTTGGTCTTCCTCCGCTGCATGTTATTCAAGGAACCAAAAGCTGGCCAAAGATTCCTTCTTGACAAGTGCTCGATAATCATCTGCAGTGCTTAGTTCTGATTTTCCGAAGCCATGGTTGAGCTCTTTACCAAATTCAATAATGCGGTAATGCCCTTTATTGGTTCCCCCTTGTGCAGACTGATGTTTTGTCTAAAATCAAAGGTTGCGCAGTCGTTTGTCGGAAAGTGGTTTTTGCTGGAAGGCTGCGGAAAGCTCAAGGAACATAGTGGTTCATGTTTCATGATGTGCATTCTGTCTTGATAAAGCCTAGTCGTCATCCTCACTGGCTGTCATAGACTGAACTTTGTGCAGGTCTCACGACATGGGTGAGCAGTTTTGAAACATTGACCAGTCAGTTCAGAATTTGATTCTTTACCTTTTCGTTGCAATCTTTCATTAATCATAAATGTGTGGCAGATCTCTGCGTCTCCGATTCTGACTATCTTTCATGTCAGAGTGAGATTTAATTACCGTAACTGCTGCTATCGTAGCTCTCTCCTCCTTCCTTATGCTCTCGCCAGTCTTCTAATAGGGCTTGCACCATGGTTGGGACTCAACGCCTAGGTGAGTAGCTCCTCAACTCCATAATTATAATCAAGCAGCCACTTCATATGCGCTGCGTGTGGAATTCTGGTTATAGCATAAGCTACACTCATTCATGTCCACCTGCCTCAACAGTCAGTATCTTTCTTTCTTTCTCACCTGACTATATGCAAAGCTTGCACATATATAGACAGACATTTATTGTCCTTCGTCACACTAACACTATACATTTCCTTAATTTTGTAATGATTTTATATTGCGAGGACGACGATAATGGTTATAATACCTAACAAGTCGCTCATTCGCCATCTACACAAAAATACTTTTATGACAATTCCTTCCGAGTCCGCATGTCCATCCTGCATTACAACCAGAAAAAGTCTAGTGACGACTCAAAGAATATGAATAAGGTGAAGACAGCTGACTAGTACTCCTCCTCCCCTTCTGCATTAGCAGAATCCAATGGTACTTCCTCGCAATCCTTCTCAAGAGCTGCAAGATCCTTCCTTGCCTCGGTAAATTTACCCTCCAGGCGTCTGAGTTTCTCATAATCTGATTAGTCAAAATTGGTATTTACCTCTTCCATATCCTCACCCACAAACGCACACTTGAAATACAACAGATTAAACTTGTGGTCAAGATGGCTCCATGCTGAGGCAATAGCGGTATTGGCCAAAAATTATCTCGGTCATGAAATAAACTCTCAGTCATGATTGCTTATTTGAAAAGAGTACACAGAGAGTGAAACGCCTTGGCAAGATCTCCCCCCGAGGTTGGAGGTGGTGCTGCAGACTTGAGAACGGCGAGTGGCAAAAGACTAGCCCACTACAACGGCACATGACAGGAAAAAACTCAGATTTTGAGCCTTATCTGCATGTGAATGCACTCTCTGCTGCTTTGCAAGAGGTGGCCGTTGCTCCCCATCCTTTGCCTGCGATCCTGAACGTGGTGGAAACAAGACACTGAGATCACTGTCAGGTTATTGAGCAGGGGTAGATAGCTGGGCATCACCATATTCACGTCGTCTAGGTCGCCATGATTGCTATTGAGAGAGTTGATTAGGACTTGTGTCTATGAAGATGAGATTGAGCAGCGATAGAAAGCATGAAAGACCGATGTAACTAACTGCAACGAGGTCAACGCGTCGTATTCAGAAGATTTATTGGCTGCTGAGCGTGCCAGTGGCTTCGGAATTGACTTTACCATCATGGTCAATAGGCACTACGGCTGGAGTTACTGAGTAACTGACTTCCAATCTCATTCTTGAATTAATTTTACTCTCTATGCAAATTAGCAGAAGCCAGCTTGGGTTCCATGACCGCAGAAGTAGCTGACACAGACAAGGAATTCATTATATCTTTGGGGCGTAAAAGATGAGCTCGATAGGTGGAAACAGCAGCAGGCGGAGCACGGATAGCAAAAGTGAGGATACGGATCGGCGCGACGGCTTTTTGAAGTCGGAATGGATCGACCTCATCGACTGGGTCAGGCGGCGGCGGGGTACTGGATTCAAGAGGTTCAAGAGGTTCATTGAAGGAAATAGAGTCGAAATTCCATGCAGGACTTGAGTTTGAACCCCGCTGAGGAGCGGGAGCAGATTCAGGAGGGAGATCAGAATCAGAAGCAGGTTCAGGAAGAGGATCAAACTTTTCAACAGATTTGCCGCCCACAGCAACGTCATGGTGAGGATTATAAAAAGGAAGATAAATATCTGCTTTGCTTTTGCGCAAAGAGGCGACGATACCACCGACGAGTGACAGGTAATGTACATTGTTACGATTTTTGTCACTGGTGAAGTACTTGTTTATGGGTTGAGGTTCTTCTTGAAATACAAAACCAGTTTGAGGTGGAGTAGTAAAGACGGTTTCAAGAGGTGAGAAATGAGCGTACACGAGACCTCCGGTACGATGGGGTTGACGTTCAATGTTTTGGCTGACAGAGACAGTGGGGGTAGTTATTTTTTTAGATTTACGGGTGGAGATGGGAGGAGAGGTAGCGGAAAAGTGCTTGGCGAGGAAAGAACGATGGAGCTTTTGGGGTGTGTACTGGGGCTGGGAAACGATGTAGAGAACAGTGTGTTCTTCCTCCGAAGAATGGGGGACTTTTTGTTCTTCGCGGAGGTAATCTCTGTAGCTGGCAGAAAGTGCGGGGAGTTTGGCGAGGTAAGCTCTGAACTTGCGGGGAGACAGGGACATGATGTTGAGTTGGGCGGGGTTGGGGGTGTAGCTAGACTGCTGAGGGGGAGGACGCTTTGCGCCATAAGTGCCAACGCCGAGCCTGCCGAGACCGTCACGAGGCTCTGTGTGGGTGTTAGAGGCGAGTTGTGGTTTGAGGAGCTTTGGGTTAGAGGCAACCTTTGGGTCGAGAGGCTCTGAGTTGGAGGCAGATTTTACGTTGAGAGGCTCAGAGTGGTGGCTAGAGACGGATTGTGAGTTGAAAGGCTTTGAATAGTGGTTAGGGGCGAATTCTGAATCGATGAGCCAATGGAGTTTGGCATCGCCGAGAGACTGGTCCCAGGAACCTGTGGGCATAGTGCGGGGGGTCATGTTGAGCTCCTGATAACGGCTGACAAAGCGGACGAGAGGGGAGGCGTTATTCCAGTTTGTAAATTGGGCATGGTGGTCAACGTGACTGACGGTGACGGAGGAGTCCTTGTAGCGGAGAGGCAGCGCACGCTTGAGGCCGTAGTCACCACGTCTAGCATAAGCCTTGGGGGAGCAATAAGCCTGGGGGATGGTGGAGTCGTACGAGGCAAAGCGGGACCGACGCAGCAGCTCGCCAAATCCCGACATGTCTGTCCAAAGAAAAAATAAAAATGCTGGGTAGGTGAGCTCACGTGTTCTCTGCACGTGTCTGAGGTCACGTGCTGGCTACAAAAACTTGCAACTCGTCTTTTTCTTCCAAACCCAACGGCGTCCATATTGCGGTCCCCGGCGCCCTCTGGAGGCAGGGACGGTCCAGACAGACGTCGGAGAGAGATTGTGTGGAATCTCAAAAAC
>Ga0153996_1000485_pt1 | contig 17969 bp, 16 predicted proteins | sample TSNC080MetaG_FD_104728 | JGI IMG/M metagenome (GOLD analysis project Ga0153996, IMG submission 104728) | Attine ant fungus gardens microbial communities from North Carolina, USA - TSNC080 MetaG | ecosystem: Host-associated > Fungi > Mycelium > Unclassified | place: USA: North Carolina, Lumber...
TATGAATATGCCGGAAAGAGCTCTTGAACACGCAAGGCAGGCTGTTAAGCTTACTCCGAATGATCAAAGATTGAAAAATAATTTAAACATTATCGAAAGAGCTGTAAAATCTTCAAGATAATCTTTAAGTACGCCTTGACGTACTTGCTGCGTGCGGCTCTTAAGCTTGCCTGACATAATACATCTGAGCCGCTCTGCAATCCGCCGGAGGCTTTATCCTGGAATGAGATTGGACTCCCACCAAGCCAGATTTATATTTACTCACCACCTATAGCGGTGGGGGTCTTACTTAACCAAAATGACATGTTGACATAACAATAAGACAAGCTTATAATAGAAATAAGAAATTATCAAGAAAAAGGAGGAATAGGTAGGAACATGGTGATGCATATTGCAGAGGGTAAACTAAGTTAAGCAAAATAAAATAGGCATTAAAAAAAGGTTGACAAAAATAAAAAAACGAGTTATTATGTTGACATACCAAGTATGTTGACATAATAACTCGTGGAAATTACGAGGTGAAATTATGATTAACAGAACAAGTCCTATTCCAATGTATTTGCAAGTAAAAGTAGAGTTGGAAAACAAGATCAAATCAGGAGAACTGAAAGCCGGAGACCGTATTTATTCAGAGAATGAATTATGCCAAAGATATGGAGTAAGCAGGATTACTGCAAAGAAATCCCTGGATGAGTTGGTGAAAGACGGATATCTTTACAGAATACAAGGAAGAGGCAGCTTTGTGCAGGGTCCCAGAATTGATCACAAGCTTTCGAATTTTTATTCGTTTACGGAGGAGGTGAAAGCCAGGGGAATGGTTGCCGGTGCAACAGTTCTCAATGTTGAAAAAATAGAACCGGATCAGGAAATAATGGATTACTTAGGTATAGCTGATACCGAAATGGTTTATTATATTAGAAGGCTAAGAAAAGCAGACGATGCCATTATTGCATTGGACCACTCTTATATCCCATGCTCCGTATGCGGATATATCTCGAAAGAGGATCTTTCAAACCATTCTCTTTATGAAATACTCAACAATCATGGGGTGGTGCCGGACAAGGCAGTGGAATCATTTTATGCGGATAGCTTATGTGAAGAAGAAGCACGGTTGCTTGGGGAATCAATCGGAAGCGCTGCACTGAAAATCCGCCGTTTAACCTATAGCCAAAATCAGTTAATTGAATATAATTACCGCTATTATAAAGGAAATCAATATACCTATACCGTAGAACTGGATGTTAAATGATTTTTCCATGAAAAAGGAGAGGTATGAAATGAAAAAGAGAATACGTTTATTTACTGTGCTTTTAATTGCAGCAGCCATGCTGTTGGCAGCCTGTTCCACAGCTTCTGATACAGGTGAAACAAGGCCGGCTAAAGGAACAGAAACGGCAGGGCAAAAGAAAGCGGATGCGGGTGATTTAAAGATTGCCTATACATGCCAGGATCTGACAAATACATATTTCGTAGAAGTCGCAAGAGGCGTGGAAGACAGATGTAAAGAATTGGGAATAGAAGTAAATATTATTGATGGCAAAGCGGATGTTGCAAACCAGATTACAAGTTTTGAAAATTTTACGGCAGAAGGGATCGATGGAGTTATTGTAAGCCCGATTGATCAGACCGCATTGGCGCCGTCTGTAGAAGCCGCAAAAGCAGCGGGCATTCCGGTGATTTCAGGAAATCAGTTGGTGGAAGGCAGTGATGCGTTTATTACGGTCCCGGAGTATGAATATGGGTATGCCATTGGTGAAGAAGCGGGAAAATGGATTAAAGAACAGTTAGATGGTCAGGCGAAAGTAGCGATCTTTGATTATCCTGAACTGGAATCTATTATAGAACGCGGAAATGGTATAGAAGAGGGTATCCTAAGCCAGGCTCCGGAAGCAGAAATAGTTGCAAGGCAAAGTGCGAACAGTACGGAAAAAGGAATGAGCAATATGGAAAATATCCTGCAGGCAAATCCGGATGTGGAAGTGCTGGTTGGCGTAAATGATGCCGGAGCATTGGGAGGCTATGAGGCCATCATGGCGGCAGGAAAAGACAGTAACCGGTTCTTTGTGGGAGGACTGGATGCAACGCTGGAAGCTCTGGACAAAATCAAAGAGGGCGGTATTTATCGGGCAACCGTGGATATTCAGCCTTATGAAACCGGAAAGCTTTTTGTAGATACATTACTGGAAGTCATAGAAAACGGACCGATTAAAGAAACCGTTACGATTCCTATGAAAGTGGTAAATAGCTCCAATATAGGCGACTATAAATAATTTTGTTTCGTCACTTAATCCCCACTATTGATTCTTGGTAGTGGGGAATTACTTTATACCGGATGGGAGTGAAATAATGGCTGAGAAATTACTGCAATTGAAGCATATAACAAAAAAATTTGCCGGAGTTGTAGCACTTGATGACGTATCATTTGATATTGCAGCCGGAGAAGTTGTTACCCTCGTGGGGGAAAACGGTGCCGGAAAATCGACTCTTATCAAAGTGATTACCGGTGCCCACGAACCTACAAGCGGAGAATTATGGGTGGATGGCAGAAAAATAGAAAATAATAGGCCTGCCCTTGCAAAAGAACTGGGAATAGGTGTGATTTATCAGGAATTGAATATGATGCCGCAGCTTACAGCGGCAGAAAATATCTTTTATGGAAGAGAGTTGAAAAAAGGAATTATCATACAGAAAAAAGCTATGATTGAGCAGTCAAACAAGCTGATACGTGAATTGGGTGCCAATATTGATTCATCTAAGCAGGTCAGTGAATTATCCATCGCAGAGCAGCAAATTGTTGAAATTGCCAAGGCGGTATCACAGGAGATGAAGCTGCTTATCATGGATGAGCCGACAGCGCCTCTTACGAATGCTGAGATTGAAAAGATGTTTGATATCATAGGTCGGTTGCAAAAGCGGGGTGTGGCGATTTTATATATATCCCACAGGCTGGAAGAAGTGTTTCGGCTTGCAGGCAGGATCGTGGTTCTAAGAGACGGAAAGCATGTGATTACAGTGCCGGCTGCGGATATCGATCAGTCGGGATTGATTAAATATATGGTCGGCAGGGAACTGGGGCAGGATTATCCAAAGCGGGAAACAAAGATTGGTGAAACGGTCCTTGAGGTGAAGGAGTATTGTAATGCGTTTATTAAAGGCTGCAGCCTTACCCTTAACCGCGGTGAGATATTAGGACTGGCCGGCTTAGTCGGTGCGGGAAGAACAGAACTTGCAAGAGCGATATTTGGAGCTGATCCAATACAAAAAGGAGAACTGTTTCTGAATGGAAAACAATTAACAATAGGTTCACCCGGGGATGCCATACGAAATGGAATCGGGCTTATTACGGAAGACCGTAAAAATCAGGGATTATTACTGAATCAGAGTATTTTTTATAATATATCCTATGCGAATCTGAAAAGTGTTTCCAAATATGGAGTAATTAACCGAATAAAGGAATCAAAGCTGACGCAAACCTATGTGGATGCCATGAATATCAAAGTTCATTCCATAAGTCAGCAGACAAAGACCTTGTCGGGTGGGAACCAACAAAAAGTCGTACTCGGAAAATGGCTTGCAACGAATTCTAAAGTCCTGATTTTCGATGAACCTACCAGAGGCATTGACATTGGTGCGAAATCAGAAATATACCGGCTAATGAGAAGGCTGGTTGAAGAAGGGAAATCCATTATTATGATTTCTTCTGAAATGCCGGAACTCATTGGAATGAGCGACCGCATTCTGGTTATGCGAGGTGGGATCATTACAGGAGAGCTGAGCAGGGAAGAAGTAAATCAGGAGAAAATATTGCAGCTGGCAACGAGATAAGGGATAGAAAGGAATCTAAAAGAGATGAGTAAAAAAATGACCAATAAACTAACTAAAAATTTATCACAGTTTACAATCCTGATTGCCTTGATTATATTATCCATCTTTTTTTCTTTCACTACAGACGGATTCTTAAGCACCACCAATCTTTTTAATATCATGAGACAGGTGGCTGTGAATGGAATTGCGGCCGTTGGAATGACAATGGTTATTATTACCGGAGGAATTGATATCAGTGTTGGCGCAATTATGGGAGTCGGTTCCGTAGGGTGTGCAACTTTGATGGTGCAGGGCGCACATCCCGTTGCTGCCGTGCTGATTATATTGGTATTAGGTCTGATGACAGGTATTATACATGGATTTTTTATCCACGACATTGATTTACCTCCAATGATTGTAACACTGGCTACCATGAGCATTTTGCGCGGGACTACTTATATTATATCCGGAGGGTTGCCGGTCTATGGTTTCCCTAAGAATTTCAATATAATCGGGCAGGGATATATCGGACCTATTCCGGTTCCGGTAATCATTATGACTATCTGTTTTATCATAGGCTGGTTTATTCTTGAGCGGACTTCATTTGGCAGGTATGTCTATGGAGTCGGAAGTAATAAAGAGGCTTCCAGGCTAAGTGGTGTAAATGTCAGAAAAGTAATGTATGGAGTATATGGTTTATGCGGACTCTTATCTGCTATGGCCGGTTTAGTATTGCTCAGCCGGGTCAATAGCGGTCAGCCCAAGGCAGGTGAAGGTTATGAAATGGATATTATAACGGCCGTCGTATTGGGAGGCGTCAGCACAACCGGCGGTGAAGGGAAAATCGTGAATGTTATTATGGGGCTTTTGTTGATGGGTATCTTGCTAAATGGAATGGTAATTATGAATATACCGGATTATTATCAGCGGTTGGTAAAAGGATTTGTATTGCTGCTGGCAATTAGCTACGATAAAATTAGTCAAAAAAGAGCAAATAATAAAGTATAAAAGGATGGATTATATTATGAGAGTAGAAGAATTAAAAAAGGGCTTGATTGTTTCCTGTCAGGCAACCTCAGAAGAACCTATGAGAGACAGCGCCATTATAGGAAGATTTGCACTGGCAGCAGAAATGGGCGGTGCCGTTGGTGTACGCATTAATGGAATCGCAGATATACTGGCAGTCAGGCAGCTGGTGAAGATTCCGGTAATCGGACTCATTAAACATACATATCCCGGACATTGGAGTTATATTACGCCAACATTACGTGATGTAGAAAGCGTATATGCCACAGGCGCAGAAATTGTGGCCGTAGATGCCACCATGCTGCCCAAGCCGGAAGGGAAGGAGACACGTCAGCTATTACAGGATATTAAGAAAGAATTCCCGGGTATTTTACTTATGGGAGATATTTCTACACTGGAAGAAGGGGTTATTGCCGCAGAAGAGGGGTGTGACCTAATTTCTACTACCTTGTCCGGATATACGCAATACACGAGGAATCATGAAGATTCTAAAATTATTGAACTTCAGGAGCCGGATATTGAACTGGTGGCACAGCTCTCAAGAAAAGTTGACGCTCCGATTATTGCAGAAGGCAGATTCTGGGATGATACACTTGCAATAAAGGCTTTTTGCGCAGGGGCGCATAATGTAGTGATTGGAGCCGGGATTACAAGACCGCAGATCATTACGCAAAAAGTGGTAATGAATATTCAGCCTTATCTATAAAAAACGTGAAAGAAAAACATGTTCAAGACAGGGGGAACAGTGATGATTGTAGCAGCCATTGATACGGGAGGAACCAAGATTGTGGGAGCTGCCGTAGATGATGCGGGAAATATACTGGAAACGATACGAATTGCCAACACCGGCAGAAACGGACCGTTTATAATGAATACCTACAGAAAAATAATAAGTACCCTGGGTGAAACGTATCCTGTTGCAGCTATTGGTATTGGAGCAGGTGGGCGGATAGAGGAAGAAACAGGAAAGATACTTTATGCGGTTGGGATCTATCGTGATTATATCGGACTTGAAATGAAAAGAGAGCTGGAAGAAGAGTTTCATCTGCCGGTTGCCGTTACGAATGACTGCAGGGCGGCCGTTATAGGAGAAAAATGGGTTGGCGCTGCAAGAGACTATTCGAATATAGTAGGAATTATTCTGGGAACCGGTGTAGGCGGAGGATATATATATCATAATCATATTCTGAACGGTGCGGCGGGGGGATTTGGCGAAATAGGACATATGATTTTATATCCGGACGGGCGTCAATGTTCTTGCGGGCAAAAAGGCTGTGCAGAGCAATATATATCAGGAACTGCCCTGTGGAATATTTATAATGAAGAGACAGGGAGTAATATAACGTCAGGATACGAATTTTTTCAGCGTGTAAAGGATAATGACCAATATGCGTTGGCGGTATTAGAGCAATTTAAAAATGATTTGGCAGTCTGTTCGGTGAACTGTGCAAATGTCTTTGATCCGGATATACTGCTATTTGGCGGCGGGCTCATGGATACCTGTGAATTTTGGTGGGATGATTTTGTTCAAATATATCAATCAGCGGGGAACCAACATACGAGTTCTAAAAGACTTGTGAAAGCAGCTAATAAAAATGCCGCAGCTTTGCTGGGAGCTGCTGAAACAGCTCTGAAATTAGTGTTATGAAAGGGGAAAGAACAGACATGTATCTTATAGAGAAAGAAATAAAAGACCAATTTTCTGCAATGGATAAAACGGTAGCTCTGGTTAAGTCGCAGGAAGAGCAAATAGTAACTTATTTTGGAAGTGCCAAAAAGATTATTGTGCTTGGATGTGGTTCCAGCTATATGATTGGAAAATCAGCAGCCTCCCTTATTTTAAATATGACAGGAATCTCTGCATATGCAATTGCGGCCGGTGATTTATTGCTCAACACCAACATCTATAAAACTTTGATAAAAGATGCTTCATTGCTTGTATTGTCGAGATCCGGAAGCACAACGGAGATATTGCTGGCGATCCAAAGCGCCATGTTGCAGGGGGCAAAGGAATGCCTGTCGGTCTGTGCAGCAGAAAATGCTGAAATATCCGCCTTGTGTACTTATAATTTGGAAATACCCTGGAGTTTTGATAAAAGTGTCTGCCAGACAAGGACCGTAACAAATCTGTATGCGGCAGTATTAACGGCAGTTGCCCTGCACGTCAAAGACCGCGAGGTGCTGGGGGCTCTTGAAAAAGCTTCCGGATACTATGCTTCATTTGCCTTGGAATATGATGATACATTAAAAGACATAGCCAAGGCGCAGTGGTCTCATGGGGTCGTGATAGCGGATGGCATGGTTTCCGGGCTGGCAGAAGAGGGAGCGCTTGCTTTTAAAGAAATTTGCCAGTGTAATTCGAACTATTATCATGTTCTGGACGTAAGACATGGACCGATGGTTATGATATCAAAAGATACACTGGTATTGCAGTTGATAACATCGGATAAAAAACAGCTTCAGTATGATCTGTTGACAGATTTGAAGAAAAAAGGGGCGGTCTGTGTAATTTTTAACAGTGCAGAAGCACCAAGATCTAAAGCGGATTTTTCCATTACGCTGCCGCAGACGGACAGTCCACTCGTTTCTGTATTATTTATGATGTATGCGGTTCAGGTAATTACCTATGAACGCGCACTGCAAAGCGGTGTTAACCCGGACAACCCGGATGGTTTGGATGCATGGATAGAGCTAAAATACTAAAATAAGGAGAATTTGCGTATGGCTTTAGTAATGACAAATGAAATGCTGACAAAAGCCCGAAACGGGCATTATGCAGTCGGTGCTTTTAATGTGGAAAATATGGAAATGGCGATGTCTGTGGCAGCTGCCGCAGAAGAATTGCAGGCACCCGTGATTATACAGACAACGCCATCTACGGTTAAGTATGCAGGCCTTTCACTCTATTATTCTATGGTAAAAGTGTTGGCAGAAAAGGTTGAAGTGCCGGTTGCAATCCATCTGGATCACGGGAATAGCTTTTCCCTGGCGATGCAGGCATTAAGGCTTGGTTATACGTCTATTATGATTGACGGTTCCCAATACTTGCTGAAAGATAATATTACTCTTACAAAAAGTGTAGTGGAAGCCTGTAAACCTTCAGATATTCCGGTGGAAGCTGAGCTTGGAAAGGTAGGGGGGAAAGAGGATGATAAGGATGGAGGGAGCGGAGGTTATACAGATCCTGAGGAAGCGGTTATTTTTGTGAAAGAAACAGAAATCAGTTCTTTAGCAGTTGCGATTGGGACTGCCCATGGTGTATATAAGGGGGAACCTAAGCTGGATCTTGAAAGGCTGTCTCAAATTCGTCAAAAAGTAGATATCCCTCTGGTGCTGCATGGAGCTTCCGGATTATCTGATGAGGTGCTGACTGAAAGTATCAGACGAGGAATTAGTAAAATAAATTTTGCTACGCAGTTAAGGATTGCTTATACTGATGGAGTAAATAAACAATTGAAAGAACAGCCCGGTACCATTGATCCTAAAAAGTATGGTACTGTGGCAATGGATAGTGTGAAACAATTTGTGATGCAGTGTATGCATACATGCGGATGTGTAGGGAAGGCAAAGTGATAAAAGATGCCCTGTTATCGTCAGACTGCTGAATTTCAGCAGTCTGTTGTTTTTCAAGTCGGGCAGTCATTAACGCAGGGTAAGTTATTGACCAACAGTTTTCAGGGCGTGTAGTTTTTTTATGGGGCTTTCCACATTCTCGCCAAGATATTCACACATCTCAACGTATAGCTGATAAAGCCCCTCATACTTTTCTGTGTTTTGCAGATTTGGGAAGTATTCATCGTAATCCTTGACCGACATATGCTCTACCGACTCTTCAATGGTGTTATACCCGTCTCTTTCCGAACCGACAGCCCAGGTGGCAAAAATAGCGGAACCTAATGCCGGCATATGAACGCTGCGGGGGACAAGAATTCGGCCGCCCATGATATCGGCAATTAGTTGCATGATGAAAGGGTTCTTCATGGGAATGCCGCCAACAGCTATCGTTTCTTTGACAAAGATTCCATTCTTATGAAATTCATCCTTGATCATGCGGAAATTAAATGCCATACCCTCAACAAGTGCCCGATAGATCTCTTCCGGCCGGGTGGCAAGCGTCATCCCCATAATCACCCCGGTAAGGGATCCATCCACAAGAATGGAACGGTTGCCGTTCCACCAGTTCATGGCCAGGAGGCCGCTTTCACCGGGTGTCAGCAGTTCTGCTTTTCGGGACAGGAGATCAAAAACCTCTCCGGAGCTTTGGCAACATTCTTTAATCGATGATGGACAGCAATTCTCCAGAAACCAGGCCAGCGTGTCACCAAAACTCTGAAGTCCGGTTTCATAAGTATAATAATCCTCATAGGGGGAGTTACTAAGCATGCCATACAGGCCTTTGACCGAAGCGCGATTTTTATTCAGGACAAAGCCGGACGCACTGGTACCTATGACGAGCATTAACTTTTCGGCAGAACTGATCCCGGCGGCTGCCAAAGGACTGATCCCATCGGGCAGCCCAGTGACGACAGGTGTCCCGGCTGCCAGTCCTGTGAGCTTGGCACCGGCTTCGGTAACAGTTCCGGCCGACTGATTTATCCGCAATACCTTCCCCGGTAGTTTGTCCCGGGCAATGTAACGCATGCGTTCGTCCAAATCTGCAAAAAAATCATTGCTTGGCCAGCCGGTTTCCGGAGTCCAGAGGAATTTTCCACCTGCGCTCGCCGTGTTCATTGAATCAACATCGGTAAGCAGACGCACAATCCAATCGCATAGGTCATAATACCGTGAAGTTGCTTCGTAGACATCCGGTGCATTCCGGACCAGATGCAGAAGTTTTGGAATGCCGGTATTGCTGGGAATTGTTTTTCCGGAATACTCCATGAAAACTTCATGATTCCGCTCGGCAGAGGAGAGAATATCTTCCACTTCTTTCTGCGTAGAATGAGATTTCCACATCAGTGCCTGAGCAAAGGGGGAATCGGTAAATTCCGGCCGGCTGCATAGAGGAGCACCGTCCTCCTGACAGGGGATAATCGTAGCGGAGGTGGAATCAACACCCATACAGATAATATTTCGGGGATCTGTATGGGAGTTCTTAATCACTCCACTGACACAAGCTGAAAGAGCTTGGATATAGTCTTGCGGAATTTGTAAAAATAGTTCATCCGGCAGTTTTTTTCCAAGCCAGGATCCTTCGATGATGCCATGAGTATATTCACAGATGTATTCTGACACCGGACTGCCATTGCTGACATTAACCAGAACAGCCCGGGCGGACAGGCTGCCAAAGTCAATACCCAGGGAATATTTGCACATAGTTTCATTACCTCCATTCGAAGAATTCGTGTTCTTATTAAGGTTACGCAGCGCACCTTGATTAAGTTGATATTACCATACGGATGGGAAATGTACAATATGCTCCGCAAAAGCTGGAGAACAATCATTTTACATAATTGCAGTATGCAAGAGTGCGCATAATTGCGCACTCTATTGTTCTGTTGTCTGCAGTAATCAAATGATTATATACATTCTTTTTGTTTTAAAGAAGGTTCTATGAACAAGCCGCGAAGAATTTTAAATAGGATTGCATAACTGCAGCCGGATGTTTCTTTCCTGCAAGGAGGCTTTCCAATTACCGTCAGGTTCTTTGTTAGTAATAATACCGTCGAGATTTTCTAATCTGCATAAATGCCGGGGTGAGACTTTGTTGAACTTACTGGAGTCGGCCACATAAATAACCTTTGCGCTTTGCCGGATCATGGTTTGTTTGATGACGGTTTCCTCATCGCTTACATCGGTACAGCCGTGTTCCAGATCAACACAGCGGCTGGAAAGGAAACAGATATCCGCATTCCACTGCAGAAGTCCCTGCCGGGCACTTTCGCCTACGAATCCAAGGGTATAGGGGTCGAGTTTCCCACCGACACAATAAACTTTGCCGTCGATGGTATTTAGTGCCTGTAGTACCAGTTGAGCACTGTTGCTGATAATTCGTAAATCTTTCTGCTTTAGATATGGCAGGATAAAGCTGGTAGTACTGCTTGTATCCATCATGATCAGCATTCGGTTTTTAACATGCCCGGCGGCAATTTTCCCAATCTGTCGTTTGATAGCGACATCGTCCGTTGTTCGCACGTGGTAGGGAATGTCATGCGTATCGCTGTGCATGATACGAACAGCGCCTCCGTGCACACGTTTGATATATCCCTCCCGTTCCAACACTGCCATATCTCTGCGAATGGTTGATTCGCTTCGAAAAAACTGTTTTGCCAGATCCTTAATGTAGACAACTTCATTATCCTGGATAGTCTGAATAATATACTGCATTCGTTCAAAATTAATCAAAAAACTGTTCACCTCCCTGTGGAAAATGCTTAAAATTGCACAAATATGCACGTTTTTATGGATCCAGAATATCATTTTCCGAGTCGCTTGTCAATCCTTGTCATTTGCTTGAAAAGAAAAACCAACAAAGGTATAATGTAAATAAACAAGCTTGTTTGGATATAGATTAGAATGATTGAAAGTGGGTACTATATTATGAAAGGACTTGTATTCTACGGAGTAAGGGATCTGCGCTATGAGGATGTACCAAAGCCGGAAATTACCGGTGCCAGGGATGTCATTGTCAAAGTAAAAGCGGCGGGACTTTGCGGATCAGACAATGCCAGGTATGCCAAGTTGGGACCTCATTCACCTGGAATCGTATGGGGACATGAATTTGCCGGTGAGGTAGTGGCTGTGGGCGAATGCGTATCAAAAGTTCGACCAGGCGACCGGGTTGCCGCCTGTCCATCGATAGTGTGCGGCAGGTGCTATTACTGCCGAATGGGTAATTTTGCTATGTGCGAGAATCTGGCCGCCATCGGTGCTTTTGAAAATGGCGGTTTTGCAGAATACTGTAAAATGCCTGCACAGAATCTGGTCAAAATGCCGGATAACGTCAGCTATGAGGATGGTGCGCTGGCGGAACCCTCTGCTGTGGCTGTTCATGCCCTGCGAAAAGCCCATATCTCCGGAGGTGATACCATTGTAGTAATTGGCTGTGGCTCGATAGGAGAAATGGTTATCCTCTGGGCAAAACGGCTGGGGGTACGTGTGATTGCGGTTGATGTTCAGCCCGGGAAACTGACTAAGGCTCTGGCTATGGGAGCCGAATGGGCGATTGACGCTCATGAAACAAATGCCGTAGAGGAATTACATAAGGATGGACTGGGCGCGGACATCGTGTTTGACTGCTCGGGAAATGCGGTTTCGGCGGCTCAGGCACTCAGCCTTGCGAAAAAAGGCGGGCAGGTAATTTATGTAGGAATTCCTTATGGGGATGTTCCTATGCCACGGGAGCATTTCGAAAAGATTATTCGCAATGAACTGGTGGTGCGTGGTTCCTTTGGCGTGACCTCTGCGCCGTTTCCGGGACGAGAATGGGATGTGATTATGGAAGCACTGGGCAAAGGTGAGGTGAATGTCACAGACTGCATTTCTCACCGGGAAAAACTCAGTCAGGGCCCCGCACTTTTTGAACAGATTTTGAAAGAACCAGAACTGTTTGAGAAAGTAATGCTGTTTCCTGAGTGGGAATAAGGAGGAAACTATGGATATTTCTACTTCAGACAGGATACTGGAGGAGTTGGAGACGGCAAAAAGTCAGATTTCGCAAAAGCAAATTTGTGCCCTTGCCAAACGGATAGAGCAGTATGACCGGGTGTTCGTGTGTGGAACCGGCCGCACGGGGCTGATGCTAAAAGCGTTTGCCATGCGGCTGATGCAGATGGGGGGCTGTCCCTATGTGATCGGTGAGACGATCACACCGGCCATCCAGCCGGGTGACCTGTTGCTGGCAGCTTCTGCGTCGGGTACAACAGGGATTGTATGTGATCATGTCCGCTATGCGGTAGAACATGGAATCGATACAGCGGTGATTACCGGCTGTACAGATTCTCCGCTGACGGCGATGACACCGCCGGATCTGCTCATCTGTGCAGGCCATAAAAACCAGGAATCTGGTGTACAACCAATGGGAAGTCTGTTTGAACAGATGCTTTTGATTGCACTTGATTCCGTCATATTGGAATTAGTGGAAAAAACCGGAGACAGCAATGCAATGAGAACGCGGCACGCAAATTTGGAATAAGTAAAAAACTAAAGAACTAAAGAACAAGAACCAAGGGAGGAAAACTCATGAAGAAAATGATATCTATGATTCTCGCAGTATTAATGATCGCTGTAATATTTACTGGCTGTGGTAAGACATCGAATACGGAAACATCCGGTTCCGAGCAACCGGCAACAGAATTGACGGCTGCAGAAACCAATAAAACCGATGAGACAAATAAGGAAGGTCCGGTTCTTGGTATTACTTTTCGTGATACAACCAATCCTACCTATATTAAGGAAATGAATGCCATGCAGGAAAAGTGTGATGAGTATGGTATGACCATGATTGTACAGGATGCCCACGAAGATCTGGCCACCCAGATTTCTCAGATTGAGAACTTTATGGCTATGAACGTGGATTACATCTTCGTCAACGTGTTTGACGCTGATGGTATCAAGAAGACTATTGAGAAGGCTGTGAATGAAGGTTTCTTTGTGATAATTTATGATGCTACCTTTGATATCGCTTCTCTGACCTTTGGATATATCGATAACTATGAGTATGGTTACAATATTGGTAAAATGGCTGCTGAATTTATCAACAGCAATGAAGAACTGAAGAACGCAGAAACCGTGGAATGGGGTCTTCAGACTTATACGACGGTTACGGATATCATAGCACGGGGCGATGGTGTCAAAGATGCATTGGCTGAACTGGCACCGAATGCTAAGCTGGTTATTGAACAGGATGTCTTTTCGACCGAGGAGGGTGTTACTGCTACGGAGAACTTCCTCCAGGCGCATCCGGATATTAAGATCGTCTGCGGCGTGACCGATCCATTTGTGTACGGCGCATACCAGGCCTTTAATGCGGCTGGCTACACGGGTGATGAATACGGGGTGTTTGGCTGCGATGGTACGGACCAGGCGCTGGAATTGATATCCAAACGCAGCATTTATCGTGGTACTGTTGCTTTGCCTCTGGAGAAAGGGGCCAGGGATTTGATTGATGCTCTGTGGAAACATTCGAAAGGCGAAGAGATAGATGACAAAGTTCCGTTTGAATTAACTTGTGTTACCGCAGAGAATATTGATGAGTATTTGGCGGAGTAAGTAAAATGATGGCGGATTAACACATCGTTTATTTAGAAAAAGGTAATGAGCCAGAGGGGCAGTTTCAGACTTTGCCCCTCTGGCAGATGTATTAGGTGGTGGAGACAATGAACAATAATAACGCATTATCAATTCGGGGATTATCCAAAGCCTACCCTGGTGTGCAGGCTCTGCAGGCAGTGGATATGGACATTCGGGAGGGTGAAGTTCATGCGCTGATGGGAGAAAATGGTGCAGGCAAGTCCACGCTGATTAAAATAATCTCCGGTGCTGAGCGGTCTGACGAGGGTACCATTGAGATATTTGGAAAAGTCTATACCCACATGGAACCGGCGCTTGCAAAGGAACTGGGCATTGCTACAATTTATCAGGAGTACATTGTATTTCCTGATTTGACAGTAGCGGAAAATATTTTCATGGGCGAGAAGACCGGCAGTGGTCCATTCGTGGATCGGCGGGAGTGGATACATAAAGCCCGGAGTATTTTTGAGAGCATAAACGTTAAATTAGATGTAGAAAAAAGGGTATCAGAGCTGACACCGGCCTATGTACAGCTTGTAGAGATTGCCCGTGCTCTGGCCAAGCAGGTCAAGATTATTATCATGGACGAGCCGACAGCGCCGCTATCCAATGCAGAGGTGGATTCACTGTTTGAAACCATCCGAAATTTGAAGCAGCGGGGCGTGACGATTATATATATATCGCACAGGATGAGTGAGATTTTTGAAATTTCAGATCGTATTACGGTTATGAGGGATGGCTGCAAGGTAGCGGATTTCGATACGGATAAGACGAATCGGCAGGAACTTATTTATCATATGGTAAACCGTAAAATTGAAGATAATATTCCCCGCCGTAAGGTTTGTCTGGGTAAAGTTGTGCTGGAGGCGAAACACCTGTGCGGAAACGGAAACATCAAGGTGGAGGATATCTCATTCCAGCTTCGTGCGGGAGAAATACTGGGTCTGGGAGGTTTGGTAGGTGCCGGCCGCACAGAGGTTTCACGGCTGTTGTTTGGTGCAGATAAGCTGACCGGAGGAGAGATTCGGATGGATGGGAAGCCAGTTCATATTACGTCTCCGAAAAAAGCGAATGCACTGGGAATTGGTCTGATTCCGGAAGACCGCAAACAGCATGGCGCAATTCTGGAAATGCCGATTCGACATAATATTTCTCTGCCAATCATCAAGAAACTGTCCAAGAGCAGCTTTATGGATTTCAAGGCAGAGAAAGAAAACGTACAGAAACAATTTGATGCCCTAAGAATCAAAGCACCGAGCCTGAATCAGTTAGTCAAAAATCTCAGCGGTGGTAATCAACAGAAGGTAGTAGTAGCCAAATGGCTGGCCAGTAAATGCCGGGTGTTGATCTTAGATGAGCCCACACGGGGCGTGGATGTGGGAGCCAAGCAGGAACTATATAAGCTCATCAACACCATGGCCGGGCAGGGAATGGCAATTCTGTTGATTAGCACGGAGATGGAAGAGCTGCTGGGGCTTTCTGACCGGCTGATGATACTGTGCGAGGGTAAGGTCACAGGTTTTATTGAACGTGAAGAATTTACACAGCAGCGTGTGCTGGCACTGGCATCTGGAATTATGTGATAAAAGAGGTGCAATGAGATGAATAACAAACTTACATTAGGAAAATTTTATGAAAAAGTTGGAAACCTGTTTATACTGATAGCCATGATGGTGGTTTTTTCGTTGTTGTCACCGGCATTTCTGTCCGCTCAGAATCTGATTAACATTCTGCGTCAGATATCGATGATGGCGATTGTATCGGTGGGATTTACACTGCTGCTGATTGCAGGCGGTCTGGATCTGTCGGTGGGTTCACAAATTGCGGTTATGGGTGTAATCAGCGGATTGCTGCTGCAGTCCGGAGTGCCGGCATTCCTTGCGATTCTGGCAGGAATCGTGTTCACAACGCTGATAGGCGTATTTAATGGTTTTGCAATCGTGAAGACGAAGATTCCTGCCATGATGGCAACCATTGCCATGATGACGGCGCTGCGGGGACTGGCGTTTATCCTGTGCGGAGGATATCCGATTTATGACATACCGGATTCAATTAGCTATCTGGGACAGGGTTTGCTGTTCGGGGTGATTCCGATACCGGTTATCATTATGGCAGTCATTATTGTGATTGGAACGATTTTGTTAAACCGGACATATCTGGGACGGTATTTCTTTGCAGTAGGCAGTAATGACGAAGCAACTCGTCTGTGTGGTATCAGTGTGGCAAAAGTGCGGATTCTGGCATACGCTATCACCGGCTTTCTGAGTGGTATAGCTGGTGTGATTATGATAGGACGCGTATCTTCGGCGCAGCCGGGTGCGGCAGAAAGCTTCGAGATGGACGTACTTACGGCAGTAGTACTGGGTGGTGTCAGTGTCAATGGCGGCCGGGGTTCCGTACCGCTGGCTATGCTTGGCGTTCTGGTTATCGGTGTGCTGAGCAATGGCATGCAGCTCATTGGCTTGAACGAATATTGGCAGAAGCTGGTGAAAGGTGCCATTTTGCTGACCGTTATCATCCTTGACAGCATGCGCGCTAATAATGCTGGTAAAAATGGATGATTTTTATTCCGGAAATTTATTACAGGTTAATGGAGGAAAGATTATGAATAGTAGAGAACGGTTTCTCGCAGCCCTGACAGGAAAGCCGCTGGATATGCTTCCTGTGGACATTCACTTTGCTGATAATGTGGCTCAACAGTGTTTCTGTCAACGCTATGGCATGGAACCAGAGGAGTTCTATACCTGGCTGGGGAATGACGTGCGTCATACCTATGTCATGGATGAGATTGAACTTTTTCTGCAGAATAAAGAACTGATGAATTTTGCTTTTGCACATGGCTATGCATTTCCAAATCCCCGGGATTCAGGGCTGTGCTTCGATCAGTGGGGTATTGGCTGGAGCATGGTCAGCGACGGACAACTCCCTGTTTCCAGTCCTCTGGATGACTGGGACGGTCTGGAAAAAATCAAAGCTCCCGAACCGGATAGCCATTATCAGTTTTATATGTTTGATAAATGCATTGAAGAGTACCAACGTAAGGAATTGGCTGTGGATGTAGCTCAGTATTTTGGTCCTTTTGAAAAGAGTTACCTGATTCGCGGCTTTGAGGACTTTCTGGTGGATATGTATTTTGAGCAGGAGAAGGTTGAGGAGTTACTGGACATCATTACGGATTATCGGGTAAAAATGGCTCATGAAATCGTGGCCAGAGGGGTTACATACGGCCACAGTGGAGATGACTTCGGTACCCAGTCTGGTCCCATAATGTCCCTGGATATCTGGCAGAAACTTTTTCGCCCCAGGTTGGAGAAAATCTGGAAGGTCTATCGGGATGCCGGACTGCCCATTGTCCATCATAGTTGCGGTGACTGTCAGCAGTTTCTGGATGATATGCTGGATATTGGCCTTAGCGCTATCCACCCGGTTCAGGCTACAGCTATGGATATCCACGAACTCAGCAGTCGCTACGGTGACCGGTTGGTTTTCTACGGCGGATTCGATACCAGTGATACACTGACCAATGGTACGCCGGAAGCTGTACGTGCCAATGTAAAGGAAACGATTGAAACGCTGGGTAAATATGGCCGGATGATCTGTGCGCCAATTAACATCATGCGCAACGTTCCGCAGGAGAACTTTGCCGCTTTGATAGAGGCGATCGGCGAGTATCGCCGAGTGGATAACTAAGTGACATTCATTGTGAAAAGAGCCTGTGAATTAGCAGACTGGAACAAATGCAGAGAGAAAGAGTATCGGTGCAACAATATTCTGTTGCACCGTCTTTTTGTTTATTTTTAGATTAAAATAGACTTAATTCCGAGATACCGGTTATTAATCGCATTTTGCAGGCATATCAAATGACGGATTAAAGGCATAAAAATTCTTAGAATCCAACTCTTCCTGAA
>Ga0153996_1000486_pt1 | contig 17956 bp, 9 predicted proteins | sample TSNC080MetaG_FD_104728 | JGI IMG/M metagenome (GOLD analysis project Ga0153996, IMG submission 104728) | Attine ant fungus gardens microbial communities from North Carolina, USA - TSNC080 MetaG | ecosystem: Host-associated > Fungi > Mycelium > Unclassified | place: USA: North Carolina, Lumber...
ACCAAGACCACCACGACGGCGAATCTCGGTATTGGGCTTGCTATGCAAGGGAAAAAGGTGCTTTTGGTGGACGCAGACCCGCAGGGCGATTTAACCACCGCTTTGGGATGGCCGGACAATGAAAGCCTGCCCGTCACGCTCTCGACAGTCATGGAAAAGATTATCCATGACGAGGACTTTGAGCATTTCGACGGTATCCTGCACCACGACGAGGGTGTTGACTTGCTCCCGTCCAGCATTGAGCTGTCCGGCATGGAAATGAGCCTTGTAAACGCTATGAGCCGCGAGTTTACCCTGCGCGAATATCTGAATCGTGTAAAGCATGAGTACGACTATGTGATTATCGACTGTATGCCGAGCTTGGGAATGATTACGATTAACGCGCTTGCGGCGGCTGACAGCGTGATTGTACCCGTACAGGCGCAATATCTCCCCGCTAAAGGTATGACACAATTGATGAAAACAATTGGTAAAGTGAAAAAACAAATCAACCCCGCCTTAAAGGTGGACGGTGTTTTGCTGACCCTTACCGATATGCGTACCAATCTGGCGAGAGCAACAGCGGACACCCTGCGGCAACAATATGGGAATGTGCTGAAAATCTATAAGACACAGATACCCATTGCCGTCAAAGCCGCCGAAATAAGCGCAGCCGGGCAAAGCATTTACGCCTATGACAAAAACAGCAAGGTAGCGGCGGCGTATACCGAGTTTACAAAGGAGGTGCTTGCAGATGGCGAGAGAACTAAAGCTAAATCTGCCGTCAGCAGATGACCTCTTTTCCACTCAGGAGGAACGAGACGACGCGAAACTTGAACGGGTAATGGAGCTTTCATTATCTGAAATCAGCGACTTTCCCAACCACCCATTTAAGGTGAGAATGGACGCTGAAATGCAGGAAATGGCTGAGAGCGTTAAGCAATACGGCGTGTTAGTCCCCGGCCTTGTGCGCCCCAAAGAGGGCGGCGGGTATGAAATGGTGGCCGGACACCGCCGCAAAATGGCAAGCGAACTGGCCGAGCGCGGCACTATGCCTTGTATTGTTCGCAACTTAACGGATGATGAAGCGATTATTATCATGGTGGACAGCAATTTGCAGCGTGAAAAAATCCTGCCGTCTGAAAAGGCGTTCGCCTATAAGATGAAGCTGGAAGCTATGAAACGGCAAGGACAACGCACGGATTTAACTTCCCCCCCAGTGGTGGGGAAGTTACAAAAACGCTTTGAAACAGCGGATGCAGTAGGTGAAAAAAATGGCGATAGCCGCGAACAAGTACGCCGATATATCCGTTTAACCGAGTTAATGCCCGAACTACTGCAAATGGTAGATAACGCGGCATTAGGCGAAAAGCCGCAAATCGCCATGCGCCCCGCCGTGGAGCTTTCCTACCTGCCGAAAGAACAACAGCAAACCTTGTATGAAGCTATCGAAAGCGAGGATTGCACCCCTTCTCATGTGCAGGCAATGAAAATGCGGAAGTTTTCAGAGGAGGGGCGGCTGAATGAGGATGTCATTCTATCCATTATGCAAGAGGAAAAACCCAATCAGGTAGAGCAATTCAAGCTGCCAAAGGAAAAAATCAACCGATTCTTTGCGCCGGGGACGCCCGCACAAAAGATTGAGAGCGACATCGTAAAAGGGCTTGAACTTTTGCGGCAACGGGAACGCCAGCGCAACGACGCGAGGTAGTTTGATGAACTCTCCTGACAAGGGGGCGGTCTGCCCTTTTATCCTGCCGACTGCGGTGTTTTGCGCTGTTCCCCCTCTCACACTCTCCCCCTCAAACCAGCTAACCAGCCGAAAAAGAAATACTGTGTTCTTTGCAGAATTTCATATTGTTCGATTTTAGCTACAAGTAAGCTGTTAAGCTGCGAAAGGCAATGATGAGCCGGGTGTTGATGAATCAACTGCACCCAAATCTTCTTTTTCGGCGGGTGAAACAGAAAAATCCGCACCTGTGTTCTCTGCTGAACCCATTATAACTAAATCAAGGCATAGCGCCCTCTGTTACAGAACGGAGGGTGTTTTTTATGCCTAAGATCAAGAAAGGATGAATACCCTATGAAAAATCTATCCACAAACAAGGCAAAGCGACTGCTTGCGATAATGCTTTGCCTTTTGACAGCCTTTTCCGCAATGCCTCTCACGGCGTTCGCATGGACAGGTAGCGAGGGCGTAACTTGCAGCTCGTCATTTGGCGATTATTACGTCGGCTATGACGGTGGGCAATATTATTCCGCAAGCACCTATGACTACCTTGTTTATGACAGCAACGGCAACACCAGCCTGCACACCATGAGCGCCGGGAATGCGCGGCGGAAATATATGCTAACCACCACATCAGGCCAAAGCAGACAGGTATACTGCGCGGAATCTGGCGTGAGCTACCAGAGCGCGGACAACGCCTATACCTCCAAAAATGGCACGAACAGCAGTTATTTTAAGAATCTGCCCTATTCCGCGCAATACGGCATTATGCTGGCTACCGTCTACGGTTGGGAGCCGGGAAGGTCAACCCCCGTCAGCGGCACAAACAATGATGATTATTCGCTGGCGACGCAAATCATCATTTGGGAGTATCAGCAGCAGCTTAGAACAAGCCCCACCAGCCTGCACACCAACAGCTACGGAGTGCGCGCCGACAATTATTTCAGAACCGTTCAGGGCAGACCCGCCGAGAAGTGCTATAACTGGATTCTTTCGCAAATGGCACAGCACGCCACTGTTCCGAGCTTTGCGTCCTCTACGAGCAGCGCGGCAACTGTCCACACCTTGAAATATGACACGGGTACAGGCAAGTATTCCCTGACCCTGACCGATACCAACAATACCCTTGCCAACCTTAACATTACGGGCGGCAGCGGCATAACCGTTACAAGGAGCGGCAACCAATACACCATCACAAGCTCCGAAATGCTTCCCACTGCCGTTACCCTAACGGCCACAAAAAATACCGGGATGTCCGGCGACGATATGCTGATTTGGGGCAGGCCGGGTTATCAGACCATGCTAACAGGCGTTTCTGACCCTGTTGTGTTCTATGTTAAGGTCAACAGCGAAACCTACGGCACGGGGAAAATCATTAAAACCAGCGAGGACGGCAAGGTATCGGGCATTACCTTCACCGTCACTGGCAATGCCGTGAACAAGGTCGTGACCACGGGCGCGGACGGCACGGTGGAAATTTCTGACCTGCTTCCCGGCGTTTATACCGTTACGGAGCAGAATATCGACAAATACGAGCCGCAGAGCGTTCAGCGCGTTACAATTGTTAGCGGCCACACCTCCACCGTCACATTTAACAATGTATTGAAACGCGGTGGCTTAAAAGTGACCAAGACTAGCGAGGACGGCTTGGTGGAGGGTGTAAAATTCCACCTGTACGGAACATCCCTTTCAGGGCTTGCCGTAGATGAATACGCTGTGACCGACAAAAACGGCGTTGCCACCTTTGAAAATGTCCTCATCAGCGGTTCTACGCCCTACACTTTAGAGGAAGTGGACACAGCGATCCGCTATGTCATTCCTCCGGCGCAGACGGCAACAGTCAACTGGAATGAGGTTACAAACAAATCCTTTACCAATATCCTGAAAAAATGGAGTGTCACCGTCACAAAATCGGATAAGGAAACCGGGCTGGAGCAGGGCGACGCGACATTGGCCGGAGCAGTCTACGGCATCTATAATGGCAATCAGCTTGTGGACACCTATGTAACCGACACGGACGGTCAGTTTACCACCAAGTATTATATCTGCGGCGATAATTGGACGGTGCGTGAAATCACTCCATCGGAGGGATATTTGCTTGATACCACGGTTCACCATATCGGTGCGGAAGCGAAAAACTTTGTCATTGAGCGCAATTCCGTAGCCAACAACGTGAACGAGCAGGTTATTAAGGGGAAAATCGCCATCATCAAGCATACGGATGACGGCAGTACGCAGATTGAAACGCCGGAGGAAGGCGCGGTATTCCAGATTCACCTTGCTTCTGCGGGTTCTTACGACAAAGCCAAGTCAAGCGAACGTGACGTTCTCACCTGTGATGAAAACGGCTATGCACAGTCTAAAATGCTGCCCTACGGTGTTTATGTCGTCCATCAGGTAAAAGGATGGGACGGACGTGAGCTTATGAAAGACTTCCGTGTGTATGTTTCCTCTGACGGCGCTGTTTACCGCTACCTTATCAACAACGCCAATTTTGAGAGCTATATCAAAGTGGTCAAAACCGATGCGGAGAGCGGAAAGATCATTCCTTATGCGGGTGCAGGCTTTCATATTTACAGGCCGGACGGCAGCCTTGTCACACAGACCTTCACCTATCCCACTGTGACCACCATCGACACATTCTATACCAACGACCAGGGCTATCTTGTCACCCCGGAAAAGCTGGAATACGGCACGGGCTATTCACTGGTTGAGGTGCAGGCTCCTTACGGCTATGTGCTGGATAGTACCCCCATTAAATTTGATGTGGTGCAGGAAAACTCCAACGATGAAAACGGTATAGCCGTCATTAAGGTAGAAAGACCGAATATGGCGCAGAAAGGCGTTATCAACATTTCAAAAACAGGCGAGGTTTTCAACGGCGTGACCGAAAGCAATGGCATATATCAGCCAGTCTACGAGGTTCAAGGACTTCCCGGAGCTGTATATGACATCATCGCCGCCGAGGATATTATCACGCCGGACGGGACGGTTCGTGCGAAAAAGGGCGATATTGTTGACACCGTAACTACTAATGATACGGGAACGGCGAAAAGCCGTGAATTGTATCTTGGCCGCTATTCCGTGATTGAGCGCACAGCCCCTTATGGTATGGTACTGAACGAGGAAGTCCATGAGGTAGAATTGACCTACGCCGGACAGGAAGTAGCCGTAACCGAAACGGCGACAAGTTTCTATAATGAGCGGCAGCGCGTGGAAATCAGCCTTGATAAATCGCTTGAACAGGATGAGCAGTTTGGTATTGGCATGAACGGCGAAATCTTTGACGTAACCTTTGGGCTGTTTGCCGCCGAAGATATTACCGCCGCAGACGGCAGCGTGATTCCCGCCGATGGGTTGATTGAGATTATTTCCCCTGATGAAAACGGCCACGGCATTGCTAAGACCGATTTGCCGTTCGGCAGCTTTTATCTCAAAGAGCTATCCACAAACGCAGCTTACCGCCCCTCTGATACGCAATATCCCGTGGTATTTGAGTATGCGGGACAGGATACCATGTTGGTAAAGCTGACCGCGAATAACGGCAAAGCGATTGAGAATAAACTGCTGCGCGGTTCTCTCAAAGTGATTAAGACTTTTGAAGGACGGGAAACTCCGATTGCGGGCGTTCCGTTTACCATTACTGGCAAGACCGTCACCGGGATAGATATTGTTATCAATGCCGTCACCGATGAAAACGGCGAAATTCTGCTTGAAAGCTTGCCTATCGGTGAATTTGTGGTAAAGGAATTAGATAGCGAACTCACTGCCGGATACGTTTTATTCCTCGAACAGACGGCGGTTGTCGCGGCTGATGAGATAATCGAAATGACGATAAACAACGAACTCATGCGCGGCGATCTGCGTATAATCAAGTCCTTTGAGGGCAAGTCTGTCCCGGTTGCAGGCGTGAAATTTACCGTTACAGGCAAGACCCTGACGGGCGAGGATTACAATGGAGAATTTGAAACGGACGAGGACGGCTGTATCTTCATTGAGGGCTTATTAGCCGGGGATTACAAAGTGAAAGAGATTTCCTCCGACCTGGCTGTTGGCTATGTGCTGTCCGAGGAACAAGCCGCTGTTGTCACTCACGAACAAGTAACGGAATTGCAGATTGAAAACAAGTTAATCCGGGGCAATGTGAAGCTGATTAAGACCGACAAGGATGGCGGTGCGAAGCTGGCCGGGGCGGTATTTGACCTGTACGACCCTGACGGCAACCTGATAAGCAGCTACACCACGGACAAAAACGGCGAATTTTTCATCGAGAATCTACCCTACGACTTGGGGTATAAGCTGGCGGAATCCAAAGCGCCGGAGGGCTATAAGCTGGAAAAGACTGAGATTTCCTTTGATATTACGGAAAACGCCACGACGGTAGAGCTTTCGGCAACCAATGAGAAAATCCCCACTCCCGATAATCCGAAGACAGGTGATGACAGCAACTTCGGCTTATGGATTGCGCTTGCAGGCATTTCAGCCACCGCGCTGATCGGGCTTGTTGTTGTAAGCAAACGCAGAAAAAAGAAAATCGAAGAAACGGAGGAATAGAAAATGGAGGCTAAAACCATTATTGCGATAATCCTTGTCGTCTTTATCGTGGGTGCTGCCATCTGGTTGCATATCCGTAAGAAAAACAAGAAATAACCTTTGAGCAAGGGGCGGTTTCCTAAAGGAGCCGCCCCTTTAACATATCCAAACAAAAACGGAAGGATGGGCGACCATGAATAAATTCACGAAATATCGGCTTGCGGGCGAACTGGAAACGACAGTATCGGGCAAGTTGCTCTATCTGCTGCTTTTGGACATTGTGGACGGTGACGGTAATATTATCATCCCGCAGCGGCGTATCAGCGAAGCGTTGGGAATCAGCAAAGGCACGGTCAGCCGTAATTTCCGCAGGCTGTATAATTGCGGCTACATTGATATTGTGCCACAATATCACGATGACGGCGGCAGAGCCGCCAACAAAATTATTGTACTGGATTGAAAGGATTGGTGATTGAATTGGATAAAAGCAAACTGGCGCAAAGGATATACGATTTTTTAAGTGAGAATGACGCTTTACCGGGTTACGATACGACAGTGGAACAAGTCGAGGAATCTCTTTCGATAGCGTCTGATGTTGACAGGATGATGAAAGATATTGATGATGTCTGCTGCACGTTCGACAGTTACTCCGAATATGCAGACACCGCCAAGCCTTTACTGTTGGCGCTGGAAAAAGTCAAAGCGGATTTAATCAGGCGTATGGTGGGTGATACCGGATATGAGGTCAAACACGCTGTCCATATTGGTGACAAAGAGATTGTTTTTGCCGTGGACATGAATGCCGACAAAGGGCTGTATTATCTTGTCTGCAATGCTACCCGCAACGAGCTTTTTGAGCGGTTTACGGACGGCAGCGGCAGCGGCGATTACCTTGAAATGATGAAAGAATTTATTGACCGTGTGGGCGGTCAGATTGAAGCGGTGCGGTGCGAGCAGGAACAAATCAATCTGCCCGACACGATTTTCACCGCCGAGCATTGCTACCTCGATGATTACAGGCAAAGCATTGATGGCAAGGTTGTAGCCATCCGAGCCGAAGTGTTCCGTCCGGAATACCGACGCGGGGACAATCAGCTTGTCCTAGTAGCCGGGGGTTTTGGCGCGAACGCAAATGCGCGGGGAAGCGCGGTGTTCTGCTATCACTTGAACAACGGCAAGCATACACGTTTTGAGCGGCGTGAGGTGCTTGGCGTGATGAAAGAACTGCCCGACTGGGCGAAGGAACGGTTGTCGGCGGTCAAGGCGCAGATTACCGCCGAACACGCAAAATCAAAGAAAGACAGAGGTGACGCGAGATGAACAGAGAAATTGATTCCCTTGCTCAAAGGCTCGAAGATTATTTTTATCATTTTAAGGATTACACGATGTTTGATTTCGATATGACCGATGAAAGAAGGGCAGCGTCTTTTGAACAACGCAAAATTGATTTATTAGACATTGAAGCTGTTGATACCATGATTTTTAATGTCAATGATTGCAATAGGAATCTTAATGATAGTTATAACAATGAAGCGACCGCTTTGATTGAATTATTACAAGAACAAAGAGCCTTACTTGTAAAAAGCAATGAGAAAAAGGAAATAAACGCTGGATATGAAATTACCGAAAAACTGACCGTTGGCAATTCCGTTTTCGTGCTTGGCAGCAACGAAACAAGGTTCGGCACGAAATATGTTACTTGGCAAGCAAACGCTAAAAATGACCCGACTAATTACTTCTGGGGGCATTATCTTGAAAATTACGAGGATGCCCGCGAGGACTTGTTTGAACGGGCGCACAGCGAAAGTAAAGCATTGAATCCGAATTATCATAAGCGGCAAAGAGAAAAGCTCCCTGCCTTTTGTATGAGTACCCGTCCGTCTGACGGCTGCTTAATCGCAATCAAGCATAAAGAAAACGGTTATAAGGTTGCCGATATTTCCACGGAGGATGCCGCAGAAAACAAGTATCTTGCAAAGTATATCAATGACCTTATGGGCGTTACCCCCGCGCAGGAGGCCGCTATGGTTGCAGGCTCCATGTTCGGTTGGAATGCGCCTGCCGCAAATCCTACGAACTATGACGATAAGGGGAAGGCTATCAAGCCGAAAAGCAAGCCGGACAGAGATAGCAGGTGACGGTGTATGAATAACCGAATTATCCGAACAAAGGACGCGCGCGTCTACTACTGTGCCACCTGTCCCTACCGAAACCGCGAAACAGGGTTTTGCGGTTTTTGTATGCTTAAAATCCTTGACGATATGAAAAATAAGAAAACGCGAAAGGAGGAATCCGGCAATGTCATATGACCTATTACCAGCCGAACAAAAAGAGGGCAGGCTCTTTTTCCGTTTGGACAGTGAAAGCGAAAAACGGCACGGCGCAATCGGTTATCTACGCGCCGATTTCGGAAGAAGCGGCAGGGAGTTCTGGACAACTTGGTTTGACATTCAAAAAGACTTGAAAACCTATGACTTCAAAAATGAACTTGATGGCGTAATCAATTCCCTACGGGATGACGGCCAAAAGCCGCCATTTGCAAGCAGAGCCAATCTGCAAACCTTTTGCGCGACAAATCCGGCTTATCCACTTACCGATCATGACGTGGGATTTAAGATTCAGACATTAAATTTCACCTACACCTTTCGGTGTACGCCAAGAGTTGGTGATTATGATGTGTACTCCTATGCTTTTGATAACTGCTATCTCCTTCCCGAACTGGCGGGGAAACACGAATTACCGGAGATGTGTTACAGCACCCTGCCGTCCAGCGGGGAGCTTATTTTAATTAGCCGTAGTAAAAATGGATATTCCCCATGTGATTTCTCAAAATCCGACCCGGAGGCCAACCGCTTGTTTGCCGATACGTCCAATAAAATATTCAGCATTACACGGGCGCAGGAGGCTGCTATGTTGGCGGGCAGTTTATTCGGCTGGAACGTCCCCGCCGCCAAGCCGTGGAATTATGACCAAAACGGCGAGCCCCGCTTGCAAAACCAGCCGAAAAAGAATGATCCTGAACGGTGAAAGGAGGTGTCCCCGTGACAAAATATCAGCTTATCACAGGAGTGTATGAATCCACCCTGCAAAGGGTAACGAATACCCCGGCTGAGTGGACGGCGTTCATGCGCTCCGCTTGCTGCAACTATAAATGCCGCTTTGACGAGCAGATTTTGATTTACGCACAGCGCCCGGACGCCACCGCCGTGCTGGAAATTGAGAAATGGAACCGCCAATTTAGACGGTGGGTGAACAAAGGCGCGACTGGCATCGCCGTCTTTGACGACGAGCATAACGGCAAATCCCGGCTGAAACATTACTTTGATATTTCCGATACCCACGAAAGCCGCTTTTCCCGACCTGTCCCTATTTGGAGAATGGAATCGCGGTACGAATCGGAAGTCATTGAAAGCCTTGAAAATTCTTTCGGTGAGCTTGAAGAAAAATCCGATTTAGCGAACGCCATCCTCTCGGCGGCAAAAAACGCCGTGGACGATAACCTCACCGACTATCTGAATGAACTCATGTACTGCCGAGTGGACAGCTTTTTAGAAGAATTGGACGACCTCAATGTTGAGGTTTTCTACCGAACCGCCCTTCAAAACAGCGTTGCATATATGCTGTTGACCCGGTGCGGTATCGAAGCGGACAAGTACCTTGATTTTGAGGACTTCCGGCACATCACGGATTTTAATACCCGTCAAACGATCAATGCTCTTGGTATGGCAAGCAGTGACATTGCGGAAACCTGTTTACGAGAAATATCGGCCACTGTAATAAATCTGCAAAAGCAGGAAAGAAACAAAAATCACATATTTGCAAAGCCGGAGCAATCCGGCGATAATGTAATCAAAAACAACGAAGGGAGCCTTAATGATGGAAGTGTTGACATATCGGATGGAGGGCGATTACCGAGTACCCAACCTGACCGTACCGGAGGAAGGCCAAGTAGTCCTTGGCAAATACGCATTGCTCAGAAAGAAACACCTCAAGCAGAACCGCAGGGTACTGTTCGTGAACCTGCTGACATCGGGCAAGCTGAACGAACACCTGATGGAGATCGAGCAGACAGCCATCGAGCGGTTAGAATTGCTGACCGCACAGATGGCAACAGCGCAGGACGTGACGGAGGAGCTGAAAGCATCCGACCAGATGAAATGGGTGGGCCTGATGAACAATATCCGTCACTCGGCAGAGGAAACGATACTGAACGACCTGATATACGCATAAAGCCCCTTCCAACAGAATATCGACAGTTAACCCTTATGGGAGAAGCGGAGGAAGAAAAATCCTCCGCTTTTTCTATTTCTCAGCAAATCATTGACGAGGTGCTGACCAGCGGCGGCAATGAAGAAAACAGCATCCTCCGCATTGCGGCGTACTTCAAAAAAGACCACATGACCGCCGCGAATGCCGATTTTTTGCAGAAGGAATACAGAAGATACGGAAATACCGGCAAAGGTTTCATATTCAGCGGCAATCATGTATCGGTGTGGTTTGAGGAAAAAGGAATCCGTATCGCTGTTGGTGACACCGTTCTAACTGCTGACGCTTCTCTTATCACATGGGAGCAGGCGGCAAGACGAATCCGTGAATTGCTTGATATAGGGCGGTATATGCCTCAAAGCGAACTGGACAAGGTGGACGGCAACGAGATTAAGGCGCTGGCTGACCATTTATGGTACACCCACCAAGACCTTGCGGACGGGTACGAGTTTTCCTTTTTACCCGAAGAACTGTTTAAGGGCGGTTTCCCGGACAGCACGGCGCGGATTGCAGAGCTTGTGGCACAGCCGGAGCAGCGCGATAAAATTCTTGCCGGATTGCAGGAGTTTTCAGCCGATTTTGCACAAAGTCCCGAATTATTGCGTTTCCGCTTTTCCTCCGACCATATGCGGGCGGCGCTGACCGGGCTTGAGGATTTGCAGAGGGAGCCGCTTGTGTTCACCGCCGACGAATCGGTATCTACTGCGCGTCCGGGCTTTATCACGCAGGACGAGGTTGACCGTGTGCTGATCGGTGACGGCGCGCCGATGAACACAAGCAAGCTGGATATATACGCTTATTTTCTTGGGGAGCATACCGCGAAAGAAAAGGCTGATTTTTTAAGGCGTCATAAAGGCACTGGCGGCGGCAGCCGCACAGGGTTTAATGAGTGGCACGATGGCAAAGGCATAGCGTACAGCCGCGAAAATAACCATATGCCCTACGACAAGGTAACTCTGTCATGGCCGAGGGTTGCAAAGAGGATTGACGAGCTAATCGCTGACGGACGATATATGAGCCAGCGCGAACTTGACTATATCCCCGAATATGAAAAAGTCACGCTGGCGCGGGAAATCGTCGCATTTTATCCGTACCAGCCGGAGGACTTGCCGCGCCCGTTCCCATACAAAACAGATTACCCGGACGCCGTGAAAATCGTCCGTCCGCAGCTTGACGAGCCGGAGCGCGTCGCGGAGATACTATCCCAAATGACGGCGATACTCGACAACACCGCCGACTTTGACCGCAATTACGAACGTATGCAACGGGCTTTCCATGACCTGACCGCCTACCAAAACGGCACATTTTCACTGTTCACCCCTGCCAAACCAGCCGAAAGAGAAACCGTTACCCCTGCACCGAAAGTGCCGGAGCCGTCTGCCGTCCCCGCTGATGAAGCCGCCGTGTACGACCTTCAGCTTGGCGTTTCGGTTTATCTTGGCACGGACGAATACGAGATTTATTCCTTTGGCGATACCCATGTGGTACTGCGGGACGTAAATGCTCCATTGTTTACAAGGGAACTGCCCCGCGACGAATTTGACCGCAAGCTACGGGAAAACAGATTGAATGACGGGCTTATCAAAGCTGCCGACACTTCCGAACCGCAGGCACAGGAGCCGGAAGTTGACGAGAACGCGGAACTGAAAGACCAAATCCGGGATACTTTGGATTGGCGCGGATATGTCGTATCCGACGAACTGATTGAGGACAGTCTGGAAGAATACAACAATCGCGGCGGTACGGGCGATTATAAGGATATTGCCTACTTTATCGAGCGCGTCTATCTCACAGAGGAAGTAGCGCCGGAATCACTTATTGGTAAAAGATATGAAATCAACGGCAGGCAGTTTATCGTTGACAGCTTGGACGAGGACAACGAGGAAATCAAACTGCGGGATATTACTTTTCAAAACAGCGTAGGCTTTCCCATCTTCCGCAGTGAGCCGCTGGACCTTATCCGACAGTACACTCCCATAGAGGAAAAAGCAGAGGAATTACCAGCCGAAAAAGAAACGCAATCAACCGAACCCGTACAGGAAAAGACAGAGGGTAACGGGTTAAAGAGTATCATCATTAACCTTGCTCCCGATGAACAACCCGCCGAAAAAGAAGAATCCATTACCCCCGCGTGGGAACAGCCTAAGCGCCGGAGCCGGACGCAAGTATTTGACCCGCACCCGGAAATCCCTATGTCGGAACGTCATAATTACCGTATCACCGATGATAATTTAGGACACGGCGGTGCAAAGGCTAAATTCCGCAACAACATTGAAGCCATTAAGACCCTGCAAGCCATTGAGCTTGAAAACCGCTTTGCCACCCCGGAGGAACAGGAAATACTGGCGCAGTATGTGGGATGGGGCGGCTTGGCGCAGGCGTTTGACCCCGACAACACCTCATGGACGAATGAATATACAGAACTCCACGCCCTGTTGTCCCCGGAGGAATACGAATCAGCGCGGTCAACCACCCTCAACGCTCATTACACTTCCCCTGTTGTGATAAAAGCGATTTACAAAGCTCTTGAAAATACAGGCTTTAAGGCAGGCAACATTCTTGACCCCGGCTGCGGTATCGGTAACTTTCAGGGGCTTTTGCCCGACAGTATGAAGGACAGTAAAATATTCGGTGTTGAAATTGACCCCATTACAGGTAAAATCGCACGGCAGCTTTACCAAAAGAACAGCATTGCCATACAGGGCTTTGAAAATACCGAACTGCCCGACAGCTTTTTCGATTTGGCAATCGGCAATGTGCCGTTCGGCAGTTACGGCGTGGCAGACAAGCGGTACGACAAGCACAAGTTTTTTATCCACGATTATTTCTTTGCTAAGACGCTGGACAAGATACGCCCCGGTGGTATCATCGCCTTTGTCACCTCGAAGGGAACGCTGGATAAACAAAACTCCTCCGTGCGGAAATATATTGCGCAGCGCGCGGATCTGCTCGGCGCGATACGGCTTCCCATGACGGCATTCAAAGACAATGCCGGAACCGAAGTCACCACGGATATTGTTTTCTTACAAAAACGTGACCGTATCATCGACATTGAGCCGGATTGGGTACACCTTGGCATGGTGGACGGCATAGGCGAGGACGGCGAAGAAACAGAGATAGCTGTCAACAGCTATTTTGCCGAACACCCCGACATGATTCTCGGCACAATGTCCAAAGAGAGCGGCACACGGATGTATGGGAATGAAAATAGCGTGTCCTGTATTCCGTTCCCCGACAGCGACCTTGCGACGCAGCTTGCCGAAGCCATTACCAATATCCACGCGGAAATTACCGAATATGAACGCGACGAGGACGAGCCGGAAGAAGATAACGCCATCCCCGCCGACCCGAATGTGCGTAATTTCAGTTATACCCTTGTAAACGGGCAGATATATTTCCGGCAGGACAGTATCATGGTTCCTGTGGAATTGCCTGTCACCACAGGAAACCGCGTAAAAGGCATGATTGAACTGCGGGAGTGCGTCCGCAACCTCATTTTTTATCAGACCAGCGACTACCCCGACCATGCGATTGAAGCGGAGCAGGTAAAGCTGAACCGCTTGTATGACAGCTTTACCCGCAAATATGGTCTTATCAATTCGCGCGGCAACAGCATAGCGTTTGCACAAGACAGCGCCTATTGCCTGCTCTGCTCTCTTGAAGTCATAGACGAAAACGGAGAGCTGGAGCGCAAGGCCGATATGTTCAAAAAGCGCACCATAAAGCCGCATATCCCGATTACCCATGTGGATACGGCAAGCGAAGCGTTGGCGGTATCCCTGTCCGAAAAAGCAAAGGTAGACGTGCCGTTTATGGCGCAGCTTACAGGCATGAGCGAGGAAACCATCGTTAAAGAGCTTGAGGGTGTTATATTTCTCAATCCCACTCATGGATATGGCGGCAATAGTGAAGAAAAATATTTGACCGCTGATGAATACCTTTCCGGTAATGTCCGGGAAAAGCTGGATTGGGCGAAAAGAAGCGCGGAGCTGCACCCGGAGGATTATACCGTCAATGTCAAAGCCCTTGAAGCAGCATTGCCGAAAGACCTGACCGCCGCCGAGATTTCCGTCCGTTTGGGCGCAACGTGGCTGCCGGAGGATGTCGTTCAGCAGTTTATGTATGAGCTTTTACAAACCCCCAGTCACGCACGGGGACGTGTAAAAGTCCACTACTCCCACCACACGGGCGAGTGGAATGTCACTGAAAAAAGCTATGACCGCACCAATATCCACACCTTTAACACCTACGGCACACAGCGGATCAACGCCTATAAAATCATTGAGGACAGCTTGAATCTGCGCGACGTGCGTGTATTTGATAAGATTTACGATGAACACGGCGACGAGAAGCGCGTCCTTAACAAAAAGGAAACGGCGATAGCGCAGGCCAAGCAGGAGATTATCCGTTCCAAGTTTCAAGAATGGATATGGAAAGACCCTCCCCGGCGCGAACGGCTCTGCCGGATTTACAACGACAAATTCAATTCCATTCGCCCGCGCGAATATGACGGCTCCCACCTCACATTCCCCGGTATGAATCCCGAAATCACCTTGCGCAAGCACCAGATAGATGCAATCGCCCATATCCTTTACGGCGGCAATACCCTGTTGGCGCATGAAGTGGGCGCGGGCAAGACCTTCGAAATGGTTGCCGCAGCAATGGAAATGAAGCGGATGGGGCTGTGCAACAAAAGCCTGATTGTCGTTCCCAACCATATCACCGAGCAATGGGCGGCGGAGTGGCTCCAGCTTTATCCCTCCGCAAATATCCTTGTGGCAACCAAAAAGGATTTTGAAACCAAAAACCGCAAAAAGTTCTGTGCGAGGATTGCCACCGGGGACTACGACGCGGTAATTATCGGGCATTCACAGTTTGAAAAAATCCCCATGAGCGTGGAACGCCAGCAGGCTATGCTCCAGCGGCAGATCAACGAGTTAGTAGACGGTATTGACGAAATAAAACGCAACCGCGGCGAAAAATTCACCATCAAGCAGATGGAAAAGACAAAGAAAAACCTTGAACTCCGGCTTTCCAAGCTTACCGACCAAAGCCGCAAGGATGACGTTGTAACCTTTGAAGAACTCGGCGTTGACCGCCTGTTTATCGACGAAGCGCATTATTTTAAGAACCTTTTCCTGATAACAAAAATGCGGAATGTGGGCGGTATCGCGCAGACCGAAGCGCAAAAGTCCTCCGACCTGTTCATGAAAACGCAGTACCTTGACGAACTCACAGACGGGCGCGGTACGGTATTTGCCACAGGTACGCCGATCAGCAACAGCATGGTGGAACTCTACACCATGCAGCGGTATCTCCAGTATAGAACCCTTGTCCGTCACGGCTTACAACACTTTGACGCATGGGCCTCCACCTTCGGGGAAACGGTGACGGCGATAGAGCTTGCGCCGGAGGGAACGGGCTACCGCGCAAAGACCCGGTTCGCCAAGTTTTACAATTTACCAGAGTTAATGTCCATGTTCAGACAGGTTGCCGACATCCAAACCGCAGATATGCTGAATCTGCCCGTGCCAAAGGCGAATTTCCACAATGTTGTTATCAAGCCGAGTGAATTTCAACAGGATATGGTTGCGGAACTGGCTGAACGCGCGCAGGCGATACGGGACGGCGATGTTGACCCTACCGTTGACAATATGCTCAAGGTGACGAACGACGGGCGTAAGCTGGCGCTGGATCAGCGGCTTATCCATGAAATGCTGCCGGATGACCCGGAGGGCAAGGTTGCCACTTGTGCCGATGATGTATTCCGTATCTGGGAGGAAACAAAGGAAAAACGGCTGGCGCAATTATGCTTTTGTGACCTCTCCACGCCGAAAAATGCGATTGAAACAATAGAAAAAGACGGCGTATTTCAAATGGCTGATTTCCAAAATGTTTACGATGACTTACGGAAAAAGCTGATTGCCAAAGGCATACCCGCCGAAGAAATAGCCTTTATACACGAGGCCAACACCGAAGTTAGGAAAAAAGAACTTTTCGCCAAAGTCCGCAAGGGACAAGTCCGCGTCCTGATGGGTTCTACCCAAAAGATGGGTGCGGGAACCAATGTGCAAGACCGTTTGACTGCGCTCCATGACCTTGATTGTCCGTGGCGGCCGAGCGATTTAGCGCAGCGGTTAGGCAGAATTGTCCGGCAGGGTAACAAAAACCCCGAAGTTGATATTTTCCGTTATGTGACTGAGGGGACTTTTGATTCATATTTGTATCAACTTGTGGAGAATAAGCAGAAGTTTATCGCACAGATTATGACCAGCAAGACCCCTGTTCGTGTTGCGGAGGATGTGGACGAAACTGCTTTGTCTTACGCGGAAATCAAAGCTTTAGCAACAGGTAACCCCCTTATTATTGAGAAGTGCCAGCTTGAAATGGATGTGAACAAGCTGAAAATCCTGCAAGCCAGCCATTTAAGCCAGCGGTACGCTTTGGAGGATAAGATTTTGAAGGAGTATCCGCAGGCAATCAAACGGCAGGCGGAGCGCGTTGCCGGCTACAAGGCCGACATGGAAACCGCAACAAAACACCCGGCAGACAAAGACCACTTCCCGCCCATGAAAATCGGCGGGAAATTTTATGCGGACAAAAAGGAAGCCGGAACCGCCATCATTGAAGCCTGTAAAGCTATGACCTCCCCCGACCCTGTGCCGATGGGTGAATATCGCGGTTTTCAGATGATACTGTCTTTTGACAGCTACGCAAAAGAATACCGTGTCACGCTTTCCGGGGCGCTCTCCCACACGGTCAAATTGGGAACGGACATCCACGGCAATATCACCCGACTTGATAATGTGTTGGAGGGATTTGCAGCTTCGCTCCAAAGCTGCGAAAACAGTCTTGCGGACACACAGGAACAGATGAAAGCGGCGCAAGGCGAGGTAAACCGCCCGTTCCCGCAGGAGCAGGAATATATGACAAAATCCATGCGGCTAAAAGAGGTAAATTCTCTGCTGAACATGGACGAAAAGGACAATGCGGTTTTAGACGCCGCGCCCGATGAGGGTGACATGGAACCGCCGCCCAGAGTGGCGGGCATGGAACGGTGATTGATTTATAAGTAAAGCGGTGTTCTTTTCTCCAACACCGCTATTATCGTTTCAGGGAGGTGAAACGCGATAGAAACCAATATCATTTACAATATGGATTGCTTCAAATTGATAAATACGCTGCCGAGCGAATCAGTACAGCTTATCTTGACAGACCCGCCTTATGGAATCAGATACCAAAATAATTTCACAAGTGAAAAGCTGCCCTATTTGGCGGGTGACACAGGCATTGATTATCCGGCGTTTGCAGAACAATGTTACCGGATATTGCAAAATAATTCCCATGCTTATTTTTTTACACGCTATGACAAGTATCCGTACCATTATGAATGCCTGACAAAAGCCGGGTTTATGATAAAAAACTGCTTGGTGATAGAAAAAGGCCAAG
>Ga0153996_1000489_pt1 | contig 17896 bp, 12 predicted proteins | sample TSNC080MetaG_FD_104728 | JGI IMG/M metagenome (GOLD analysis project Ga0153996, IMG submission 104728) | Attine ant fungus gardens microbial communities from North Carolina, USA - TSNC080 MetaG | ecosystem: Host-associated > Fungi > Mycelium > Unclassified | place: USA: North Carolina, Lumber...
TGCACTAGGACAGATCATCACATGCTACTACCTATTGTTCTACATATGGTAGTGCCTTTGTGCTAGGAATAGTGATAACTTAACCATATGGAGGCTGTCCTTTGTTCTAAGAAAAGGACAGATAACTATCTATGGGTAATTAATGAAGTCTATATGCAAATATTGAGGCCTTCATATCTTCACTGATACTGATCGCCTTGAGGTCTTTTTGGGCTCATTCTGAGTGGTATGAAGAGGGCTTCTGATGAGCCTAGAACAGAAGCTTAGATAATGGCGGTTTCTGAGATATTGGCAATTTAATAAACAGTACTATAGTGGTTACCAGTTGATCTGCCTAATATCTCAGCCAATACTGATTGCTTCGAGGTGTGACTGGTATCAATAGAAAGGTCTTTTTAAGGGCTTTCCGTAGCCATTGAGACTGTGAGAATCATCGAAGAATTGGTGGAGATATGGCCAAATGAAGTTTGTGACAGGTTTATACTAAGAAGATGTAGCTAATACATTCAATTAGCAGGTCAGGACTCGACTATATACCTAAGCTTAGTGCAAAGTTTTCTCTTTTAGTCCCTAACTAACTGAGAAGTCCCCTTAAGCCAAGGGCCCAGCTATATATGAAAGTGACTAATGATTGCAATAATTATCGGTTGAGGTTTAATAAGATAATTGGTAAAATTTATGAGCAAGGTTTGAGGTGAACTAAGCTCAGGTAGTAGTTATTGAGTTCTTTTGTCAGTGACTGACTTAAGACCTTAGCCTAGGGTTTAGACCAAGGAGCTCTTCAGGATTAGAAGAGAACTCAATAGAGTCCTTACTTTATTCTGCTACACTACTTATACATTTCTGCATCATTTGTCCTTGTTTATTCTACAAGTTCCTACTAGTCCAGGGTTCAATTTCTGTTCATATCATATTTCTTAGTTATGGTTGAGACGACTCATGACAATAGCTAATCATAGCAAAATCAAGAAAGATAAGTCAATGCAAAGTCACATCACAATCACAGCAGAAGGAAACTAGAACATGAAGAAGCGAGAAGGTGTAGAAGATGTAGTGGAAAGTATAAGAAAGTTGGGAAGTGTAAGAGGATATTCTAGGGAACAGCCTAGATCATGAGTAAGGTTTTCATCTAAGAGACTATTCTAAGTATTTATGAGATGCTCTCTCACACTCTTCTTGTCTTCTCTTTTAAGTCCACCTTGATGTGTCTGTTGATCTATAAATAGGACAGTGGTATTAATAGTTAGTGCTCACGTGACTGCAGCACACAGACTATTAGTTTTAGTATTTAAGACCGCTTATGTAGTTAGATTTAGTTTCACTCAAATATCATCTTTGCTTCCAGGACTCTTACCTAGTATTAGGGTTAGCTGCCTCTGAGTGACTACACCCTAACAGGAAGAGAGGTAGAAAAGAGGTTTAACAAAGATAACATGCTTGAGAATAAGATGACTCAAGATCACTGCTTCTCTTTATAGCCCATCAAAAGGCTCGAGAGTTACTTATCATTCAGAGGAGAACCCCAGGAGTAGAATTAGAGAAGTGAAGAATGGTAGCCAAGTGATCAAGAGAGATACCACCTCATTATTTTGCTCTTACTATCTTTGGAAATTTGGAAGTTTTTTTTGTTTCTTTTCTTTTGTTGTCTTATTGCTTTGTAATCTTAATAAAATACTCTAGAGAACAGAAGGGAGCTCAAGCATTATACCTCCATCATCATCTTTTTCTGTTGCTCTAGAGCTTAAATAGCTATTTGAGTGACTAAGTCTCTATTTTCTAAGTTTTCTTCTTTATTTACTAAAAACTACCAAAACCTCTCTCTCAAACAGGAATTCAAGTCCCAACAGACTTGGGCATTTGCTTATACTAGGAGCTAACCACTTACTACATGTTTTTGGAGTAAGCTTTTGTCACAAACTTCATTTGGCCATATCTCCATTAATTCTTCAACAATTCTTATAGTCTCAATGGCTACAGAAATCCCTTAAAAAAACCTTTCAATCAATGCCAGTCATGTCTTGAGGAAATCAATACTGGCTGAGATATTAGGCAGATCAACTGGTAATTACTATGGTACTATTTATTAAATTGCCAATATCTCGGAAACTGCTATGATTGATGCTTTGGTTCTAGGCTCATCAGAAGCCCTCTTCATACCACTCATAATGAGTTTAAAACAACCTCAAGGCGATTAATATTAGTAGAGATATCAAGGCCTTAATATTTGTACATAGACTTTATTAATTACCCATAAATAGTCATTTGTCCTTTTCTTAGAACAAGGAACAGCCTCCATAAGGTTAGGTTATTACTATTTACAGTACAAAGGCATTACCATATGTAGAACAATAGGTAGTAGCATGTGATGATCTGTCCTAGTACATAGATTATCACTTTCATATATATAAAAACTTATAGTCTGAGGATTAGACCTCAGACTTAACAACATCTTTTGTCACTCATCTAACTTCGCATTTTTGAACTTTTTAAAGTATCAAAGTATCTATTACAAATAGTAAATGACCATTTGTGATAGCTTTCAGTTGTACAGTCAGCTAAAGAAGAGCTTACATGATGGCATAAAAGTTCTAGGTAGTACTGCTGTATTGATGGTGAGCCAGACTACTGGACTAGGTAAGGACAGTGTAAGAGGACAGCCTATAGTAGCTTAGATAACCTGGTATGGGTAAGCATTATCTAGCTTGCCCTCGGATCCTCAGAGTCTGCTATTAATAGTTCCCTTCCCTCTTGTTCTTGTCACCATGGTATGTACTACATAGCCTTATTAGGTAATGTAGTTATTAGTGTCTTGATCTATGTTCCCATAGCGACCAGTGCACAGACCAGGCTAGTCTAGTATAAGTAGCTAGTGATGTACGGTAGAATATCTTACCTCAACATTAGTTTGATCTCCTGGGCTATTCAACAATTTAACTTAAGATGCCTCTACTACTATAGTTGAGTGTGTTCTGGGACACCTCCGAGTGCCCTCTTACAGACAGTAGTATCACAACATGAGACAAATACATATCTTAGAGATTTTATTATAGTAAGATCAATCTTGAGTAGATTTATAAAAAACTTCATTATAATCTCTTTCAGTTCTTTGAGTTTTCCTCCTCTATTTCCTCTTTTCAACTTCTCTTTGTTTATTTAGTCATCTCCCAAGTACTTACTTTTTTAGTACATAATTGTGAAACATCTTGGAGATTTTATTACTTTCATTTGTTATTACCTTTGTTTGTGATTAATTCCCTTTGATCTCCATCAACGTCATTACTAGGGCATGACACTTAGACTTGGAGTGGATTTAAGTTGTCTTGGCTAAAGTCTTACACTAGTTATATCTTAAGACAATTAATATTGGTCAAAATATTAGGTAAATCAGTAGATAATTATGGTATTGTTTATTAAATTGCCAATATCTCAGAAACTGCTTGTCATACCCCTAGCCTAACACCTAACTTATAATAATCAAGGATTAGTCAGCAGCTTAGCTAGTAAATGGGATTAGGGATACTAGTACTCTAGTTTTGTTTACCCATAGGCAAACTTTCCAATCCAACTCTTAGAACCCCCTAGTTACTCTCTTCTTGTGTGTTCTTGCTCTCAGAACCTAAATTGGGCAGATACAGAAATTGGCCCTGTTCTTAAGACCATGGCTAAGTCTATACACAAATTCTTGTTAAGTTGTGGTCCTAATACTGCTATAATAGACACTTTGCTTTTAGGCTTAGAAAAAGCCCTTTTTATATTTCCCAGAATGAGCCTAGAATGACCTCAAAGCAATCACTATCAGTGGAAATATAAAGTCCTCAATGTTTGTACATAAACTTGATTAATTACCCATAAATAATCATTTGTTTTTTCTTAAAACAAAGAACAACCTCTATATAGTTAAGTTATCACTATTTTAAGTACAAAGGCACTATTATATATAGAACAATAGATAGTAGCATATGATAATTTGTTCTAGTGTACAAACTATTATAATTCTGTATATAAGAACTCCATGTCTGAGGATTAGATCTTAGACTTAATAACATCTCTTGTTACTATTTAAACTTTATTTTTTAAGCCTTTTTGAATATCTCAATATCAAATCACAAATTAGTAAGTGGTTATTTGTGATAATACTTAAGATCTTAAACAACAACAAATTATTAATTCAAACAAAAAAATGTCATTTTCATCAAACAAAGATTAACTATCTAAGGGTGATTATCTTAAAGAATAGTGTTGAAGTTGACTCTATCAAGATCAAGAGAATTACTAAATAGTTAGAACTTAAAGAAAAACAAAAAGTACAATAATTTCTAGGCTTTTATAACTTTTATAAATGCTTTATTCAGAGGTTTGCCAAGATTACTAAATTCCTAACAGAAACTGATAGAAAAGATAAAATAGAAATAGAAAACAAAAAAGAGAGGTGCTATAAGACTTTAGCCAAGATGACTTAAATCTACTCCAAGTCTAAGTTAACAAGGAGAACTTAATAAAGTTTTTTTCTATTTCTTGTACACTACTTATACAACTACTACATGGTCTGTGCACTATTTTTTCATACCCATCATGTGACTTGTCATGTGATTTAACTATGTAACTATGATCATGTGACACTTTCCTATTTTTTTTTTTTTTAAATCATCAATTTATTACATGGAGTGCATAGACAGACTATGGCAGCACTATGTAAAAGGTAGCTACACACCCCCAGCACATGTTGTGAGTGTGCCTCCCAGACCCTAACTGTAGTCAGTAGCCTAAGTAGAGAAATTATACACTAAATAACAGATACCAGTGTCCAAAATATGCTCCTGCCAACATCTTAATCCTCTCTCTAGCCTCCCATACCTTGCAACCAGACCAACCCTCCTCATACATAACACTTGTAAACAGACACTGAAACAGGTACTCCAGTCAGACCCCTTTTCAGGTAGGCACTGGTGACTTCTCAGTAAGCCGAAGCTCTAGGAGAAGGGCCTGTATTAGTTTATTCTATTAACAGTGATGGGGATCAAAGAGAATTTGATCTTGAGACAAAGGTGATAACAAATGAAAATATAATAATCCCCAAGATGTTTCACAGTTGTGCACTAACAAGTAGGCACTAGGGAGATGATCAAATATAAAAAGAGAGCTTGGGAATAGGGGAAATAATGGGGTACAATTTGAAAGACCAAAAGAAACAATAATAAAGTACTTAAGAATCTACTCAAGGTAGATCTCACCGGAATAGAATCTCTAAGATGTGTATTTGTCTCGCGTCATGACACTACTACCCTTACCTAGTCTAGTAGTCTGGCTCGCCATCGATATAGCAGAACTACCTAGAACTCCCGTGCTATTGTGTGGGCTCTTCTTTAGCTGACCATACAACTGGAAGCTGATTCCAATGATACATAGTGAGCTATTAACTCCTAGTGTAAGCAAATGCCCAAGTCTGTTGGGGCTCGAATTCCCATCGAGGGAGAGGTGTAGGGGGGTTTTTAGAAAGTAAAGTAGAACACTGAGAAAATATGAAACTTAGTCACTCAAAATAGCTGTTAAGCTCTAGAGCAACAGAGAGGGATGATGATGGGGGTATGATTTCTTGAGTTCCCTTCTGTACCCTAGAGTATTTTATTATGATTACAAAGCAAAGAGACAACAAAGAAAGTGAGACAAAGAAAACCTCTGAATTCCCAAACATAGCAAGGCCGTAATGATGAGATAGCACCTCTCCCGAATACTAGCTAACCGCTCTCCACTCTCTTAGTTTTACTCTGGGAACCCTCCCTTGCACGATGGTCGGATCTCAAGCCTCTTGATAGGCCATAGGCAGAGATGGCGGTCTTGAGCTGTCTTGCCCTCGAGTGTGTTTCCTTCATCTAGCCTTTCTGCTACTTCTTTCCTCAGCTTTTCTGTTCTTCTCTTTACCTCTTCTATATCTTCCCACTCTTTTGTATTCCAATTCCCTTCCACTGCCATTACGAGGTGGCTCCATGGTGGCTCAACTTTCTTGATCTTGCTATAATTAGCCATTATCACTAATGGCTCGGATCTGATCGTAACTCTTTTATGAATACCACTGCCAGCTGCTAAGGTATGATATCACTCAGGTCGTGTTAATCTATCTAAGTTTGCTTCCGTCCTCGAGAGCACTTCTAGAAGGGAAATCCATCAGAAATCCGATACGGGGTGTCTAGGCAAGTGTCTATAAGGTGTATGTAGCAGTGGTCACAGCCACTACTCTGCTACTCAAGCTAGGTGCTCGAGTCCATAACTGGACATCTAGGGAATATCTTTAGAGGGGTTGAGCTCTTCTCTCAAGCCAGCTATTCTGGTTATTAGGGTGCAAATTGTCACTTATTTTGCCTAAACATTTGTATGGCGTGACAATGACACATTCTCCATTCTTCATCAAAGCCCAACCTATGTGACTTTCTGCAATGGTAAAGATGAAGCGAAGGCAGCCCACCCATGTTTTGAGCATTGGGGCTTTACCATTGGGTTTTTGATTAGGGGATTACAAAATCACCTAGACAGCAGTGTTAACTCAGCACAATCCTTTTGGACTACCATCTGCATTTTGGATGCCGTTCTCTAGGAGACTAAAGTAAGAAAAGCTCTACCAACAAGAGCCTCAACTGGTACAATGCGTCTAATACGTGTCACAATGATCACAAGTCAGACATAAATAAACAAATGAAGCAGACATAAAGATGAGAGGTGAAATCATGACGATATTAGTGGTAGAGGTTTGGTAGAATAGGGGTCCCCCTATGGACTCAAGGGAGGAGATAATGGTAGTTGGATGTTAAACTCATGCTCAGACACTTTCCTATACTCCTTTTTGTATAGTAAAGAAAAAGAAAAGAAATATAAATAATAACTTAGCCATTTTGCCAAGTCATGACAGATGCCTTTAAAAAGTTAAAAATTAATAATATCTATTCTTATTCTCATAGTACCTAATACCAAAACTATTCTCTTTTTTTAACCACCACCATCTCCTTTCTTTTGGTTGTAATGGCTGTTAGAAGAACTACTATACTACCAAACCTCTTATACTAAAATTATCATTATTCACCTTCTGACATTTATCTCTACCTGTCCTTTAAGGTAGCCTCTTTTTCTATCTTATGCTGAATGCATGAGTACTGTGCTATGTGTTCAGCACCTTTGACCTAGTGGAGACTTGTCAAGTTATGAGCCTCTTGGTTCACAGAAAGGAACTTCAAGTAGTTGCTTCTGTAAATGGGACAGACTAAGAGAGGGATGCTAAGCTCTGGGTAGTCTATAACACCCTTGGTCTCTAGTCCTCTTTCCTATAGGTTGTTCTGAGATCATGTATTAAGACAACTAATGGTTAACAGCCACTTGAGGGTATTCAGCTCTTTGCAACCTACAAGAAAGAGTCCTAATACTCACTCATGGATAGAACACCTTGTTCTCCACCTACACCTTGTTAGGGATGCAATTCTAGATAAGCCAACCAGGAGAGACTAGAATAACATAAACTGTTTCTGGCCTTTTTATTACAAATGGTCACTTACTTATTTGTGATTGGTGCTTTAGAATCTTTGAAAGGTTCAAAAATGCGAAGTTTACACAGTGACAAAAGATGTTGTTAAGTCTGAGGTCTAATCCTCAGACTATGAGTCCTTATATACATGAAAGTGATAGTCTGTGCACTAGAACAGATCATTACATGCTACTACCTATTGTTCTACATATGGTAGTGCCTTTGTGCTAGGAATAGTGATAACCTAACCATATGGAGGCTGTCCTTTGTTCTAAGAAAAGGATGGATAACTATCTATGGATAATTAATGAAGTTCATGTGCAAACATTAAGGTCTTTATATCTTCACGGATACTGATCGCCTTAAGGTCATTCTAGGCTCATTCTGAGTAGTATGAAGAGGGCTTCTGATGAGCCTAGAACAGAAGCTTAGATCGTGGCAATTTCTGAGATATTGGCAATTTAATAAACAGTACCATAGTGGTTACCAGTTGATCTGCCTAATATCTCGGCCAATACTGATTGCTCCGAGGCATGACTGATATCGATTGAAAGGTCTTTTCAAGGGCTTTCCGTAGCCATTGAGACTGTGAGAATTGTCAAAGAATTGGTGGAGATATGGCCAAATGAAGTTTGTGACAAACAGAAAGGGATGATGATAGAAGAGTGACAATTGATTTCCTTTCTATGCTCTAGAGTATTTTATTAGGATTACAAAGCAATAAGACAACAAAGAAAGTAAAACAAAGAAATTCTCCAAATTCCCAAAGATAGTAAGACCAAAATAATAAGGCAGTACCTCTCCTGAATACTTGATGGTTACTTTCCACTCCTTTAATTTTACTCCTGGGGTTTTTCTCTGTATAATAAATGGACCTTAAGTCTTTTGATAAGCTATAGTAAGAGGTGATGGTCTTGAGCTATCTTGCTCTTGAACATGTTATTTTTATCAAACTTTTTTTCTATCTCTTCTCTTAACTTCTCTAATCTTTTCACTACCTCTTCTATATCCTTTTACTTTTTCAAGACCCAGTTTCCTTTTATTATAGTTGTGATGTGACTTTACATCAACTCGTTCTTTTTGATCTTGCTATAATTAGCCATCAGTAATAATAGCTTGGATTTGATAGTAACTTTTCTGAATATAGCACTGCTGATCACTGAGGTATAATATTATTCTAGTAAAAATTAGTTTTCAAAGTTCATCTCTGCTCTCAAGAGTACTCTAAAAGAAAAATCTGTTATAAATCTAATATGAGGTATTTAGGCAAGTGTAAGGGGACATCTAGGGTAATGCTTAGTAAGCTCTGAGAGTCTGAATCTATTAATGGCCTGTTAACAGATCATGTATCACATTCTCATCATTTCTTACTTTTCCTGTCTGTATCATGTGGTACAATGCCTTTTATCTATTATTAGGACTATTGTGATTACTGATCCATGTGTATATGACTGCCCATGTGATCATCTGGTGTAGTATATATACTAGCAATGTGTCATAGATCTACTTTACTTGAATCTCAAACTGTAAGGAGACACCTCTATTTCCACCCCTGAACGGCTTGACAACACTCCGAAGCTACCTTAGCCTATTTACTAGTGATACTTAAAACACACTAGTTTAGCTCTGATCCTGCTAACCCTGACACTAAGGGATGTATATAATGTAAAGAATCCCTTCAGGAGCCTTATCCTAATCTCTGAGGATTCTTCTGGAGGTAAGTTGTATCATAACCACAATCTGTAATATTACTGAGGATTCTCCTGGAGTCTTGTGCCCCAGTTACCCTTACAGCAGATTAGGATCCTTAAAACGGAGCCTTGGACTATCCCAGTGGACAGCCACCCAATAGGTCACCCTCTCCTGTCATACCTAGCCCTCCGAGAATTCTACTCTCCAGATGTCGTTGCCTCTGAATACCCCCCAAGGGGTAGCAGACGCCTTGGGATACCTGCAACACCATCTCCACAAGCTAACAGAGAGACAAAATGTCTCTGAAAATAACATCAACACCACCCTGGCAGCCCTGACCATGCAGCTATAGCAGCTTACACAGCTAGTAGCTAATCTCCCCCCTCCGCCCGTACTAAACACACCTCCCCTGCCTGTACCATCTCCTCTGGTATCTCTGCCCCCTTCTCCGACAGCGAGATGAACATATTCCAAGCTCTCTTGTCCCCCGGACTTCAGTGGAGAACGTCACAATGGCCATGTATTTTTGAACTCCTGCTCCCTCTACATCCGCTTGGCCCCAGAGCAGTTCCACAACGAAGAAGAAAGGATTCTCTGGGCTCTCACGTTCTTCAAAGGAGGTCGTGCTGCCAAGTGGTCTGAAAATGTATTTTATCAGGAAGCGGACACTGGTGTTTTTCCTATCCAAACCTGGAGAGATTTTGAGCAACAATTCTGGCTTCACTTCTTCCCTGTTAATGTGGAAGCAAACGCAATCAACGTGCTGGAAGGCACCTCCTACTACCAAGGAGGTCGGACAGTGGATGACTATCTGGACAACTTCCAGGCCTTAGTCTCTGACATGGATTATACAGATTCCCAGACACTAGTGGTGAAGTTTTGACAAGGTCTCTGGCTAGGCATCCAGAACTAGATCGCCACCATGCCCTATGGACGACCAGCCAATAATGACCCCGATGCGTGGTACAGAGCAGTGCGGAGGATTGACCAGACATATCTCGCCAATAAGGCCTTTCAGTCCGTGTCACACTCCGCCCCCTCCGCACCGACCAAAACCGCCTCTGCCTGACCCCCACCTTTGTCTGTAGCAAGACTGCCCCCTATTCCGTCCCTTCTGGTTACCTCAAAACTTCTGCCGCCTGCTCCATCTATGGGAGTCCCTATGGACATCGACGTGACTTGGAAAGCAAGGCCCCTGCCTCTGCGAGGATGTTACGGATGCGGAGACGTGAACCATCTAGTCTGAGACTGCCCCCACCGCATGGACGTCCATCAACTCACCTCGGAACAGCGGAAGGAGCTAATTGAAGATTTGTTAGCATTAAAAGATATAGTTCTGATTGAAAAGTCTTGTCCCCTGGAAGAGAAAGAGGATTTTGCGTAGCATGGCCGGCAATATGTGCACCCCAGTCGCCAGTAAATAAGTTCACTGTATTGACTATAGAAGACTCCAATACAATTGACAGTAAACTAGTAGACGTACCACCTCTCCTCTCCCTGCATCCTGCTCCGCTTCATAAGCCCAAGTGGGAGAGGAGGCTGCCCAAGCTCCTCTCTATCAGCGTCTTGGATGCATGAGGGACTTCCTTACTCCTGCCAGTAGAAATTGGAACTACGGACATAAGCAAACTCCACTCCGTCAAAGCCCTCTTAGACAGCAGAGCAACCGGAAGTTTCATTGACAGGGACTTTGTCCGTTCGAAAGAGATAAACACTCAGACCCTCTCACATAACATCCCGGTCTTCAATGTCAACGGTTCCCCTAATGAGGCCAGACAGATTTCTGAAGTTGTAGACGTACTTCTCCATTACAAGACTCACTCTGAGAGGATGCTCTTAGCCATCTCTGGACTTGGAAAACAGAGTCTGATCTTAGGCTACAACTGGCTTAAGGACCACAACCCCAAGATCGACTGGGAAAAAGGGGAAGTCGAAATGACCCGTTGTCCACTCCGGTATGAAGGAGGATGTGCCCTATGGAAGGAGCAGACCCGCCAGAAGAGGATTGAACTTCAGGCCCTCCGATTGTGTTGTAATGGACCCATACCCCTGCTCCAAGAAGAGCTAGACCTTGAAGAGATACCTCTGCAAACGTACAGCCCTGATTGGGAGCCCAGAGACTGACTGTTCCTTACACGCCTCTTTCCAGAGCTTACCCAAGTCGACCTCCAGGCCGTGGCTATGACCTCCTAATGTCTTGCAGAAGGAGCCAGGCGCAGTAAGGAGACACTCGCCACTGCCACTCCACTGCCTATAAGGGCGACTGGAGGGAAGACTCCAGAAAATTTCTCAGTTAATTATAATTTATGAAATATGGTTATAACCTACCTCCAGGAGATTCCTCAGAGAATTAGATGAGGCTCCTGGAGGAAATAATCTACATTATATACTACAGTGTCTTCGTGTCCCTACATCGGTAACCAGGGTCTGAACAAGGAAAGTGCGTTGGGTAGCAATGGAGTGCTCTCGGAATGATGGGAGTAAGACCCAATATTACGTAGTAATATTGGATCGGCTACAGGGTCGCTCCGGAGCTCTAGAACGGGCTCCAGAGTCGTGGATTAGGGGTCCTCTTACATTTACCCTCCCTCCAAGGTTGCTGCACCTCGAAGCAATGGTTCCGGGCTTGAAAAGAGTGTCGAAGTCTATCTGGCGGATGTGTCTTGGGACGGCTGGGTATTTTCAGTAATATTCCGCAATGAGGTCTGGCGCCTTGACATCAGAGGCCACCTCCCAAGAGTTGTGCTCTCTGCTGAAACCTTTCCACTTAATCAGGAACTGGAACCTCCTCCGGTGCCAGCGACTATCCAATGCCTCCTTTACCTCCCATTCTGGTTCTCCATCGACGACAATAGGTGGCGGCGGAGCTCGTGGCTTTCTTCCTGGTATTGGATCGTCCGGAGCGGCAGACAACTTGACCACGTTGAACACTAGGTGCAACTGTCTCAATCCGTGGGGCAACTTGAGTCAGTAGGCTAACGGCCCTACTTGGCATTCGATTTCAAAGGGTCCCAGTCTGCGATGTGACAGCTTTGGAGACGAACGTGTTGTTTTGATATCTAACGCATCTAGGTATACCCAGTCTCCTGGTTGGAATATGGGGGCCGGAGACCTTCTTCGATTGTAGTACCTCGTCATGTCTTCCTGCGCTTTATGGATTGCGAACTTGGCTTTCTCGGTGGTGGACTCCATTCTCTTGGTGAATTCGTTGACCGTCTCCAGGCTAGAAGGGTCTTGTCTCGGCTCGAAACCCATGCGAGAGATTCGTCCCGTGTCCAGTAGGAACGGAGGTTGTTGCGTCGTGGAGTGAACGTGGTTGTTGTGCTGAAACTCTGCGATGGGTAGGAGGTCATACCAGTCGTCCTGCCATTCGTTGACGAATAGACAGAGGAACTGGTCGAGCTCTTGGTTGATGCGTTCCGTTTGTCCGTCCGTCTGGGGGTGCCAAGCTGTAGAAGAGGATATTCATATACCTAGTAGCCTGTACAGTTCCTTGGTGAACAGAGCTACGAATTGAGGTCCGTGATCAGAGACGACACGTTTTGGGAGGCCATGGAGTTTCCAGATATAATGGAGGAAAAGTCGGGCTGCTCCTTCCGCTGTGACCGTTGTGTGTGTCAGAATGAAGTGTACTCTTTTGGAGACAGCATCCACGACTGTCATGACGGCGTCATGTCCAGAGGACTCCGGGAGTTCGACCACAAAATCGACACTGAGGGTATCCCACCATGCATCCAGAATGGAGAGTGGTTGAAGCTCGCCAACAGGAGAATGTCGCCAAGGTTTCATCTGGAGGCAGAGGTCGCAAGTACTCACATAGGTTACATCTGGGACCACCAGTAGTTCCGGGACACTAGTTCTAGTGTCTTCCAGCGTCCGGGATGCCCTGTGATCTGGGTATCATGGCAAAGGGCTACGATTTGCCTATGTAAGTCCAGACTCTGCGGTACGTATATCTTCCCTTGGAACTGGAGTAGGCCATCTACGTTTGACCACTCCAAGGAATGTACTGCCTCATTGGCGGAGCTCCGGAGCTCTCGTGCTGCCTTAGCCATGGGTTCCTCTTAGTCTCCGTTCCTGTTTCCCTTGCAGATGTCGGACAAGATCTTCTGCTCTATGCCTGTCAGTTCCACCTCTTCCAGAGCACGTACCGCAAGGAATTCTGGTTGCAAGAGAACTATGTTCTCGTTGTCTGAGGCTCCGTTTCTGTGATCGGCTCTCCTCGACAGTGTATCCAGTTTGCCCATGGTACGTCCCGGGCGGTGGTGAAGCAGGAAGTCGAACCTAGCCAAATGCAAGGACTAGCGGGCTTGATGACAGTTAAGTTTCTTGGCTGTCATGAAATACTTGAGGTTCTTGTGGTTGGTCCAGATCTCTACTGGATGGGTTGCTCCTTCTAGGAAGTGCCTCCACTCTTCTAGCACATGGATGATGGCTAGCATTTCCTTGTCGTGGATTTCGTAATTCCACTCCACGGAGAACAAGGACTTACTGTAGAACGCTATGGGGTGCCATTTTCCATCCGCCGTTGACTGCTGAGACAAGACTGCTCTTGTGGCGAAGTCCGAACTATCTGCTTCAACCCGAAAGGGCTCTGAGTCCTGAAGGGACGTCAACACCGGAGCAGTGGTCACTGCTATCTTGAGGTCTTCAAAGGCCATCTGTTCCTTTCCACTCCACGTCTAGACTTGTTTGGAGCGTGTTAAGTCGAAGAGGGGTCGAGCTTTGGCAGAGAAATCCCAGATGAACCTTCAGTAAAAGTTGACGAAGTCCAGAAAAGCCTGGACATCCGTCTTGTTTTCTGGAGTAGGCCACTCTCGGACTCCTGCAACCTTGACTGGATCCATGGAAACTTCGTTTTCCGAGATGACTAGTCCTAAGTACTCGATTTGCTCCTTGCAGAACTCGCATTTCTCCGGGCGGAGGAAAAGTTTGTGTTCCTGTAAGACCTGTAGCACCCATCTGATAGCCTTCGCATGCTCCTCTTCCATCCTAGTAAGAATGAGGGTGTCGTCCAGGTAGACCACTATGATACCTTCTGCTATGAGGTCCCGGAAGATGTCGTTCATCATAGTTTGGAAGGTGGCTGGGCTGTTAGTCATGCCAAAGAACATTACCAAGGGTTCGAACAGGCCTCGATTGGTCCAGAAGGCTGCTTTCCACTCATCTCTGGGCTTAATGCGGACATTGTTGAAACCCCAACAAACATCCAGCTTGGTAAAGTATCTGGCTCCGCAGAGTTGTGATACGAGTTTGGAGATCAGTAGGAAGGGGTACTTATTCTTGACCGTCATGGAATTGAGTACTCGGTAGTCCTGAACCAACCGGAGGGAGCCGTCCTTTTTCTTGATGAAGAATACCGGGGCTGCCATGGGAGATTTGGAAGGACGAATTCGTCCGGTATACAGGTTCTCTTCCAGGAAAGAGTCCAACTCCTTTTGTTCCACTGGAGACAGGGGGTAGACCTTCGATGACTTGGGCTCTGAGCCCGGAATGAGCTCAATCGTGTGGTCCCACTGCCTATGCTCTGGGAGGATATCGAAGTCTTCCTTTGCGAACACCGATTTGAATCCTTTAACATAGTCAGGTAGGGTAAGAAGTCCCTTCCACGTCTCCGAGGCTCAACAGGCTCCTTCCGTGTCTCCGAGGCTCGATGGGCTCCTTCTACAAGTTTCTGGGAGATCGTAGAGGTAGCACGAAGGTCTTCTGCAGCAGGTTCTGGGAGAATCCTCGTCATGAAGAGTCTGTCCTCTTGCTCGTATTCAACCTCGCATATCTGGAAGGGGGTCTCGTCTTCTTCCGAGTCTTCTGCATATTCCGGAGGGGGTCTGAATCAACAGATGTTGATGGCTCTGGCCTCCATTTTCCTCTGCAACGCTTGTTCCTTTCGTACCGCGCGGCATCCTTCACATCGAGGGGGGCACCTATTCATCTGCACTTCCCCGGTTTGCCAATTGACCTCCGGATTATGGTCCTTGAGCCAGGTGTAGCCAAGGATCATGCTCTGCTTTCCGAGGTTAGAGACAGCAAGGAGCGTCCTTTCGGAGTGGGTCTTATAACAGAGGATTACATCCACTACTTCGGAGATTTGTCCTGCTTCGTTAGGGGAGCCGTCCACGTTGAACACCGGTATGGGACGAGAGATGCTCTGGGTACTAATACCTTTCGTACGGACAAAATCCTTGTCTATGAAGTTGCCGGTGGCTCCGGAGTCCAAAAGCGCTTTGATAGAATGCACCTCACTGGTGTCGGTGGTACTAATCTCTATAGGCAGGACAATAGATGTTCTGCGGGTGTCGAGGGTGTTGGTAGAGAGTCGTCTGGGGAGTTTTTTTTTCCATTTGGGCCTCCAAGGCAGGGCTGTCCTGACCGGAGCAGAGGAGAAGAGAGGGGGTGCGTCTATAGGTTCACGAATTTCTGTATTGACTTCTTCTACGTCTAATACAGCAAACCTACTAACTAGCAGCAACCGGGGCGCACTTTTCGCCGGCCGCGCTAAACAAAATCCTCCTCCGGAGAGGAGCCAACTTCCTCTTCTGCTACTGCATCTTTCAAGGCCATCAAATCTTTGACCAATTCTTCCTGTTGCTCCGCGGTTAACCTTCAGACATCTAGACGGTGGGGACAGTCCTTTACGAGATAGTTAGGCTCTCTGCATCGATAACATTCCTGCGAAGGTGTAGTGTGCGTCTTCCGGATGGTGTCCACGTCCATAGATATCCCTCTGGATGGTACAGGCGGAGTGGGTCTTGGGGGAACGGGGGGCGGAGTGGACTGAGGCAGGCAGAACATCAAGAGAGGGGCAGACCAAGGAAGGGCAAAGCGCATAGGTGCCGTAGTCGTTGACCAGAGCGTGGATTGAAAAGCCTCATTGGTCAATTGCACTTGGTCAATCCTCCGGGCAGCTGCATGCCAAGTCTCTGGATCGGTGTCAGCAGATCGTCCGAAGGGCATGGTGGCGATTTGGCCCTGAATGTTTGTCTTAAGGCCTCGGCAGAACTTCACCACAAGAGTCCGGGGGTCAGTGTATCTGGCATCGGAGACCAAGGTTAGGAAGTGGTCCAGGTAATCGTCTACCGTCCGGTTTCCTTGGTAGTACAAGAAGCCTTCCAGAGCATTAACGGCATTTGCTTCTGCATTGACTGGGAAGAATTGACTCCGGAACTGTTGTTCGAAGTCGGCCCAAGACTGGATAGGAAAAACGCCAGTGTCCGCCTCCTGGCGAAAGAGGTTCTCGGACCACCTCGTGGCATGTCCGTCTTTGAAAAAGGCGAGTGTCCAAAAGATTTTCTCCTCATCACAGCTGAACTGCTCCGGAGCCAGGTGTAGGTATAATGTACAGGAGTTTAAGAAGGCTTGACCAGAAGTTCGTTCACTGGAGAAGTTGGGCGGAGAAAGGAGTTTTGGCCTCGTCCGCTGTTTGGTCGGGGTGGACAGGACCAGGGAAAGAGGGTTGACAGCAGGGGGAGACGTTATTATCGGAGGCGGAGTGACTATTGGAGCGGGGGCAGGGCTGGTTATCAGTTGAGTGAGCTGTTGTATTTGGGCTGTTAGGCCCATGAGGGTATTGTTAATAATGTGTTCCGAAGCGTTCTGACACTCGGTTAACTCCTGGAGATGGTGCTGCAGGTAGCCTAAGGCGTCGGCGACAGCTGGAGAAGGTGTCTGCAGGGAGCGACATCTCTTTGGAGTGGGGTGATCAGGGGGCCGGAGTTTGTTAGCAGAGGGTAACCAGAGGGCAGCTGTCCACTGAGAAATTCTGGGGCTCTGACAATAGGATCTAATTCTGCTGTAAGAGCGACCGGAGGGAAGACTCCAGAAGATTCCTCAGTTAATTATAATATTAGATGAGGCTCCTGGAGGGAATAATCTACATTATATACTACAGTGTCTTCGTGTCCCTGCATTGGTAACCAGGGTCTGAACAAGGAAAGTGCGTTGGGTGGCAATGGAGTGCTCTTGGAATGATAGGAATAAGACCCAATATTACATAGTAATATTGGATCGGCTACAGGATCGCTCCAGAGCTCTAGAACGGGCTCCGGAGTCATGGATTAGGGGTCCCCTTACACTGCCTGCCTACGTTGTGGAGTTCCAATCAGTGTTCACTAAGGAGGACTTTGACATACTACCTGAGCACCACAAGTGGGATCATGCTATCAAACTGATCCCCAGAGCGGAGCCTAAGTCGTCGAAGGTCTATCCCCTGTCCCCATTGGAGCAAGCTGAGTTAGATGCCTTCCTAGAGGAAAACCTGTGTACCAGACGCATCCGGCCATCCAAGTCCCCTATAGCAGCCTCTGTGTTCTTCATTAAGAAGAAAGATGGTTCACTCCGGCTAGTCCAAGACTATCGTGCGCTGAACGCCATAACTGTCAAGAACAGGTACCCTCTCCCTCTTATCTCCGAACTTGTCTCCCAACTCCGTGGAGCCCAATACTTCACAAAACTAGATGTCTGCTGGAGTTTCAATAACGTATGCATCAAGCCCGGAGATGAATGGAAAGTGCCCTTCCACACCAACCGTGGCCTCTTTGAACCTCTCGTGATGTTTTTCGGAATGACCAACAGTCCCGCTGATGGGGATCAAAAGGTTTGATCACGAAACAAAGGTGAAAGCAAGGTCAGAGAGGCAAAATCTCCAAACTGCTTCACAATTGTGCACTAAACAAGTAGGCACTGGGGAGATAAATCAAA
>Ga0153996_1000490_pt1 | contig 17876 bp, 18 predicted proteins | sample TSNC080MetaG_FD_104728 | JGI IMG/M metagenome (GOLD analysis project Ga0153996, IMG submission 104728) | Attine ant fungus gardens microbial communities from North Carolina, USA - TSNC080 MetaG | ecosystem: Host-associated > Fungi > Mycelium > Unclassified | place: USA: North Carolina, Lumber...
GCTCGCTGGCACGCCTTTGGCGTGCAACTGACTATGCAGCAAGGTTAACGCCGCCATATGGGCGGCGCGCGGCGTTCGCCGCGACTTAAAAACGCTTTAGCGTTTTTAAGTTAACCAGCTATATAACCATTTCATATATTATAAAAAATGTCCGCGTGTTAACGCAGTGCTGTGGAATTACTCACAGCACTGCGTTTATGATTTCATTCAGTCCAGCCAGATTTTTAGGCTGCCAGGCGCCGGGGGCTGTGCCGGTTTTCTGTTCCAGCATCCGGGTTACCTCCAGCAGAACCGGCTTTTGCAGGCCGTTATTTTTCAGAAGGGCATCGTCGCTGAAAATGTTGTGGGGCAAGCCGTCCGCCACCAGGCGTCCCGCCCTGAACACCAGGACACGGCTGGCCCAGCGCCAGCAGAAGTCCACATCGTGGGTGGACACCATCAACGTCTTTCCGCCTTGGGAAAGCTTTGCCAGAATGCTGTCCAGAACCTCAATATTCACGCCGTCCAGGGAGGCGGTGGGTTCGTCGAACAGAATCAGCTCCGGCTCCATAGCCAGTACATCCGCAATGCTCACCCGCTTTTTCTCCCCGCCGCTGAGGTAATGGGGCGGGCGTTCCCTGAGCCTGCCCAGGTTCATTGCCGTCAGGGCTTCCTCCACACGGCTTGCCACCTCCGGTGGGGGGAGGCGGAGATTCATAGGCCCGAAGGAAATTTCGTCCTCCACCGTCGAGGCAATAAGCTGCTGGTTGGGATCCTGGAATACGATCCCAACATTTTTGCGCAGCTCCAGCAAGTCCGGTTTTTTCCGCGTCACTTCCCTGCCCCGGAAGAAAATCCGCCCGCTATCCGGCGTCAGCACGCCGTTACAGCAGAGAAAAAAAGTGGATTTCCCGGCGCCGTTCCCCCCCAGCACCCCAATCCGCTCCCCCGGTTGGATGGTCAGGGAAAGCGGCTGCAAGGCAAAATCGCCCTCCTCATAGGCATAGCTGATATCCCGAAATTCCAGCAGCGCTTCGCTCAAAGGTGCACCCCTCCCGTCAAATGGCAAAGGGCTGCCAGTATAGCGCCAAAGCCCACAGCTGCCGCTGCCTCCCCCCGCCCCAGGGCCTGCGCCTTGTCAAGAAAGCGGATTTCCCCGTTATAACAACGCGCCTCCAAGGCCGCAAAGCAATCGGAGGATCTGCGAAAGCTGAGAAACAAAAGATTCCGGGAGCCACGCAGCGCCGTTTTAACAGAGGTGGGATAATCCCGGTATCCCAAGCGGGAGGCCGCGGCATTTACCATATGGCTGTTGGTTTCCAGCAGGACAAACAGGTACCGGTAGATCAGCACCATCAGCTCCACCATTACCTTGGGTACCCTCGCCCTTCGCAAAACCCCAATGATTTTATGCATGGGGGTGGACAGGCTTAGCATATACAGGCAGCTTACAGCGCCGAAAGCATTGCACATTACAGACAGCGCCCGGGACTGGCTTGCGGCAGTGACGCAAATATATACAGCGCCGGTTCCGGCGGCAAAGACTCCTGCGGGCGTCCCGGAAAACTGAAACAAAATGGCTGCCGTTCCCATCAGGATAAAAAAACCCGGCAGAGTGAGGAGGGAGAGGTAATAATGGAAAGAGGTCTTTCCTACCAACACGGTTACTCCGCTCATAAACAAGAATACAAACACAGATACACAGAGGGAGTTGGCCGCCACGCAGGTAAACGCCGCCGCCGTGGCAACCAGCACCTTAAGGCCGGCATGGTATCCTCCCAGGCGGGATCTTTGGGCGTGGAGGTCAATGGAGAGCAGGCCGCCGTGGCTGTGGTGAAGGCCGCCCAGAATACCGCCCAGCAAAAAAAGAAGGGATACGGCCAAGAGCAGGACAGCCGGAAGCCTGTCGTAGAACATAAAATAAAGCAGGACAGCGCCCAGAGCGGAACCTGACACACGACCGATCATTGGCGCTTACACCTCCTTCCTGTATTTGCTTCGCGCAAACAGATACCCCAGGCACGCGCCGGTCACACCGCCTCCCAGCGCCGCTTGCAGGCAGAAGATAAGGCTCTCGGTTTCACCGCCCGGCGGTTTCAATACGTTCTCCGCCCAAGGCGTGTAGTCCGGATTTATCTCCGCGATCACTTCCTCCGCCTCGCCGTCAGCGCCGCCAAATTCGGAGTCTTGAAGGGTCATAAGGGGCAGGATCGTGATAGCCGCACACAGCAGCAGCAATAAAACAACTAATGCTCCCCGTTTCATTTGCCCGCCACCCCCTCCAAATATCCGATTTCCCGGAGCTCGGGCTTCGCCCATGCCTCCAGCCCCACCATGACCACCACAGTAAGGAGGCCCTCAATGACAGCAAGGGGAACCTGGGTAAAGGCAAATATCCCCATAAACTTCGCCATGGACGCGTAAACACCTCCGATTTCGCTGGGATGCGCCAAAGCGAGCTGAAGACTGGTGACGCAGTATGTAAATAAATCCCCCAGACTGGCGGCCAAAAATACGGACACAAGCCTGTTTACCCCCATCTTTTTGCAGAGGAGGAAGACCCCGAAGCACAGGAAGGGGCCAGCAACCGCCATGCTGAAGGTGTTGGCCCCCAAGGTGGTAAGGCCGCCGTGAGCCAGGAGAACCGCCTGGAAAAGCAGCACAATAGTCCCCAGCACCGCCATGGGCGCGGGCCCAAACAGGATTACACCCAGCCCGGTTCCGGTGGGATGGCTGGACGAGCCGGTAACGCTGGGAATTTTAAGCGCGGAGAGAACAAACGTGTATGCGCCCGCCATGGCAAGCAGCAGCAACGCCTTGGGGGTTTCCTCCACAATACGGTTGATCTTTAAAACCCCGGCCGCCAGAAAGGGCAGGCATACCGCACTCCAGGCCACACTGTATCCCACCGGCAGATACCCCTCCATGATGTGCATAGCGCCGGCATTTGGCGTCATCAGCAAGCATACGGAAAGCGCTATGCTAAACGCAAAAAAATTTCTTCTTTTTTTCAATGAAATTGCCTCCTTGTCTGAAAAATTAAAACCCTATTAAAAAAACCTTCCCAGTTGTGGGAAGGTTTTTAAACAACACAATAAAGCACAGGGAAATAAGGACTTCCCTGTCTCCATCGCACCTGTTAAATTCGTCCGTTAACTGTGCAATTTATCCTCCGGCGGGAGGACGGTATAATTTAGCGGGCAGGTTTTCTGACTTAGGCGTCATCGCTTTGTCCTTTGCCTTCCCATGCGCCATGCACAGTGGCGGATATTAGTCAAAGCTGATACCATTACAGCGGCGGTCCCGTGCGGGTTTTTCACCCGGCTTCCCTATTATCGCGGAAAAAGCTTCCCGCGCACCCAATAAATGTTTGTGCTTAAAGTATAGTACTACCTTCGCCAATTGTCAATCAAAAAAGTCTGCGGCGTAAAATCTGTCAGCCGGTAAGGTTAAGTTTGGCATTATTTTGTCGATATAGAATAGCAGAAGTATTTTTTAGGAAGAAGGGCAAGGTATGAGTATTGGCGCGGTAAGTGGAAGCTCCTATACGCCGGTTTCCGGCGGTGTGGCGGAAACAAAAATCAAAGCCTTGGACGCGCAGATCACGGATCTGCAAAAAAAGCTGCAAGAGGTTCGGGACAACAAAAAGCTGGACGAAAAGACCAAGTCAATGCAAATTCAGCTGTACCAAAAGCAAATAGCAGACCTCCAGGCACAAAAGGCGGAGCTCCGCAGCCAGGCGAACAAGGCCCAGCAGCAAAAAGCCCCGTCCGGCGGGACGGAAAAAAACGACCAGTCTGTTCAGCAAGAGGCGGAGGTAGAGCTGCAAAAGGGGTTTGTCCAGTTGAGCGCCGCCAAAGAGGATACCCATACATTGAGCAAGGTGCGCACCGGTATTGAGAATGAACTGCGTTTGGCGGATTCCAAAGCCTATTCCGTTTCTCCCAAGGCCGATCCGGAAAAGGCGGCGAAACTATATGAAAGACTGAAACAGGTTAACGGCCTAATTGCCGACAACGCTAAAAAAGCTGCCGTATCCTTTGAAAAGGCTGACCAACTGGATGAACAGGCCAAAACTCTGGAGCAAAAGCAAGAAGAAGGAATAGCGGAGGAGGACAGGCGCAACGGTACCGGACGGATGGAACCGGGGCACTTTTTGGATGAGGAAGCATAAAGTCTAATATGAACGACAGGCCGGCGCCAACGGTTTAACACACCCGTTGGCGCCGGCCTTTTTGCGGTTTTTGGCTTTATTTGATTTTATGACCGCGGCTCCTGAATCTGGCGGATTACGTCGATAATCGAACCGTCCCGGTAGGAAACCACGCCCACCACCCTGTCGGTATAGGGGATGGGGTCGGGGATTCCCACCAGATCCTCCGCTTTGGCCTGTAGCTCCTGGATGGTAAAGAGGTGAATCCCAGCCGCCTTCAGGCGGGCTATCAGGTTTTTGCGCAGGGGATTTACCGCTATGCCCCGGTCGGTTACAATCACATCCACCGTCTTGCCGGGGGTTACCAAAGTGGATACCTGCTCTACGACGCAGGGGATGCGTCCCCGCACCAGGGGCACCACCACGATGGATACCGAAGCGCCAAAGGCGGTATCCGGGTGTCCGCCCACCGCACCGCGAATCACTCCGTCCGAGCCGGTGAGGACATTTACGTTAAAGTCACAGTCCACCTCCAGGGCGGAGAGGACAACCACATCCAGCTGGTTGACGGCGGTGCCCTGTCCGGGGCGGGCGTAATAGGACGCGGAGATTTGCTGGTGGAACCGGTTGTCCCGCAGGGACTGGGCCGCCCGGAGGTCGAAGCTCTGCACGTCCAGAATCCTTTTGACAAGGCCCTCCTCATGAAGATCCACAATGGAGCCGGTAATGCCTCCCAAGGCGAAGCTGGCCTTGATATTCTCCGCAAGCATTTTTTCCCGCAGGAAACGGGCCACCGCCAGGGACGCGCCGCCCGAACCCATCTGAATCGAGAAGCCGTCCTGGAAGCGTCCGCTGGCCTCGATGACATTGCAGGCCATCTCCGCGATGAGCAGCTCCTTGGGGTTGGTGGTAAAGCGGGTGGCTCCGCTCATAATGCCGGCAGGATCACCGATTTTCTCCACGACAACCACATAGTCCACATCCGTCTCAGGAATGGCGAAGGGGGCGTTGGGATAAGGAACAATGTTGTTGGTGAGAATCACCGTTTTTTTCGCGTAAGCGGCGTCGCATTTTGCGTAACCCATGGAGCCGCACATAATGCCGTTGTCCCGGTTCCGGGAGTAGCCGTTGGAATTGCCGAAGGGGTCGCAGCTGGGCGCGCCCAGAAAGGCCACGTCAATGGGCAGCACACCGGTTTCAATGGCCTGCGCCCGTCCGCCGTGGCTGCGGAATACCACCGGCACCTCCATAAGCCCACGGGAAATGGCCTCGGCCAGCGTACCCCGGAGACCGCTTGTTTCAATGCGGCGGATAACTCCGCTTTGGATGTGCCGGATCAGAGGGGCATGGCAGTCGGTGAGGGAGGATGCTGCCAGCACCAGGTCGCGGAAGCCCATGTCCGCCAGCTTATCCATCACCATGTTGACGATGTAGTCGCCGCCCCGGAAGTGGTGGTGAAAGGAGACGGTCATGCCGTCCTTCAGGCCGCTGAGGTGGATGGCCTCCTCCAGGCTGCCTATAATTTTGTTGTTGCTCTGCTCCCTTTGCAAACAGGTGCGATAATCCTTCTGCACCGTTTCAGGCCGGAAAGTCCCGTCCGAAAAGGAAAGCTCCTCCATGAAGGGGATGTTTTGCAGTTCACCGGCAGTTATCATTATTCTTCCCTCCCCAAGGCGCCTACGGCACGGGCAAAGCTGAGCACCCGCCGCGCCCGGTCCTCAATTGGTTTATCCACCATTTTACCGTTCAGCGACGCCACGCCCATCCCTTTGGACTTGGCGTCCTCCAAAGCCTCGATAACCGCTATGGAGCGCTGAATCTCCTCTTGGGTGGGGGTGAAGATGTCGTGTACCGGCTGAATCTGCCGGGGGTTGATGACGCTTTTTCCGTCAAAGCCCAGCTGCTTGATGTAGGCGACCTCCCGGCGGAACCCTTCCTCGTCGTTTACGTCGCTGAACACCGTGTCCAGTGCGTCGATCCCCGCGGCCCGGGCGGCCAGAAGCACCATGCTCCGGCCAAAGTAAAGCTCGATCCCCTCGGGGGAGCGGCTGGTTTTCAGGTCGGTTACATAATCCTCCGCGCCGATGGCAATGCCCACCAGCCGCTTGCTGGCGGCGGCGATCTCCCGGGCGCTGAGTACCCCGGCGGCGGTTTCCACGGCGGCCATCATTTTGGTGGAGCCGGGGGCAAGTCCGGCGGACTTCTCTATCCGGGCGATTTCCCGCTCACAATCCAGCACATCCTGGGCGCTTTCGGTTTTGGGCAGCCGGATCACCGCCTTGCCGGTGCGCACAATGGCCTCCAGATCCTCCGGGCCGTATTCACTCCCTAAAGCGTTTACCCGAACCAACAGCTCCTTGCCTGGGTACTCAAGGCAGGTTAGCGCCTCATAAACAAGAAAGCGGGCGCCGTCCTTTTCGGAGGGCGCTACCGAGTCCTCCAGATCAAACATAATGCAGTCGGCGCTGTAAATGCCCGCGTCCCGGATCATGCCGGCGTTGTTTCCGGGCACATACAGCATGGTTCTACGAAGCTGACTCACGCCCTGCACCTCCCCATGGAAAGTTTTTTTCTCCGGCGGCGCGGTAAGCCGCCGCCCTCACCCTGGCCCGGATGGCGCAGTCCAGCGCCCCCTTGTCCACCGCGGTGACCTTGGCCCCGGTCACGCCGATCTCCCGCAGGGCGCCCTCGATTTCGCTGCGGATCTGCCTGCCGAACTGTTTTTCCACTGTGCTGGTTAGATCAATGCTGATGCCATCCTCACCCGGGGCGATGGTAATCATAATATCACTGGATTCCAACGTGCCTGCAATGCTGGTTTTTGTTATTACCAAAATATCTCCGCCTCTCTTAAAACATTAAGTGCAAGGAATAAAAAAACATCATTATTATATCATATGTATGGAGAAATGTATAGCCAAGTACCAAATTCTATATAAAAAAACAATAAACCGGAGAGACTCAACAAGGCCCCTTCTTTTTATAGCTTTGGTATAGAAACGCCTTGCAAGGCGCAAAATAGGATAAATAACTGAAAGGAGCTGTTAATGTGAGCACAAGTCTTTATGAAATGATGAACAAGTACCTTGCCGACCAGCAGGTTATGTTTATCAAGCTGCATAATCTGCACTGGTATGTGGAGGGAGACGCCTTCTTCACACTCCATGCCAAGTTTGAGGAATTGTATGACCAAACAGCCGCCATCATAGACGAGGTCGCGGAGAGAATTTTGGCTTTGGGGCAAATGCCTGTCGCCAATCTTAGAAAGGCGCTGCAAATGACCAGCGTGGAGGAGTTGAGCGACCAGGGCGTTAACTCCAAGGAGGCCGTATGCAAGCTGGCTAAAGATGTGGAATACTGGATCAGGGATTCCAAAGCCATTGTGGAGGCCGCCGAGGAAGCCAGGGACTCCGTGACCGCCGATCTGTTCAACGGTTACCTGGGCGAGTATCAAAAGCTTGCCTGGATGCTTGGAGCCTTTGAAAAATAACTATTTTTATTATAAAAGCGGCAGAGGAAAGAAATTTACCCTTCTTCCCTCTGCCGCTTTTATTTTCAGCTGTCAGACCACGCCAAGCTTGTAAGGCGCCACCCCGCTAACGGGAGACCATCAGCTTTTTAAGGGCGATTTCCAGATTCTCCACCGTCAAGGTATACATATCCACCTCTCTGGCGATGATGTTGTAGCTCTGCCCCCAATAGGATTTATACCAGGACTGCCGCTGCGTGGGATTCATCCACACCATTCGGGGATAGGCGGCCCGGAAGGCGCGCAGCCATTCCAACGGCGAGGGGGATATCTCCCCGGTGGTATAGTTGTAGATCGGATCCAGCAGCTCGTCGGGAGCCATGGCCGCGTCCCCAACCATAATCACCCGGTATTCGCTGTCGATATTGGCCAGCACCCAGTCGGTGCTCACCATCTCGGCGGAGCGGATGAGGGGGGAGGTGTACAGGTTTGCCTTGATACAATTGTGGAAGTAGTAAACCTTCAGATCCTTAAAATGATTGGACTTATTCACCGCCTGGAACAGCGAGGTGCACAGGTGGCTGTAGTACTCCATGGAGCCGCCGGAATCAATGAGCATCATCAGCTTGACCGTATTTTTGCGGGGACGGTTGAATACCAGCTTAAGCCGGCCCGCATTGTTTCCGGTGGCCTCAATGCTTTTGTCGATATCCAGCTCGGTCTTTGGCGCGTCCATCCGGCTGGAGAACTGGCGCAGGCTGCGGAACGCCATCTGGAAGCGGCGTTCATCCAGCACCTTGTCGTCCCGGAAGTCCCGGTATTTCCGCTCCCCCGCCACCTCCATGGCCAGGCGGCGCTTGGAGCTCCCCCCTACCCGGATGCCTTTCGGGCTGAAGCCGTCATTTCCGAAAACAGACACGCCCCCGGTGCCGATCCAGTAGCTGCCGCCGTTGTGCTCCTCCTTCTGCTCCGCCAGCCGCTCCCGGAACATCCGCTGTATGTCATCCCCGGAAAGCAGCTCGTTTTCCTCCGCCCGATCCAGGTCAAAGGTGTCCTTCTTGGGATCTCTGGGATTCTCCAGCCAGTTCAGCAGCTCCGGGGGAATCGTATCCGTAAAGGATATGTCCTTAAAATACTCCAAGAACGCGCCGTCAAACTTATCGTAATCCACCTCGCTCTTTACCAAAACCGCCCGGCAAAGGTAATAGAAATCGGTGAGGCTCGCCCGGCAAAGGCCCTTGTCCAGGGCCTCCATCAGCGTCATCCACTCGTTCAGGGAGACGTCCAGATCCCGGGCGCGCAGCAAATAGAAGAACGCACTAAACATAGCTCTCCCCTATCCGCCTACTTGGCAATCCGGTGCTGATGGTTTTCCAATACCGTCAAATCCTCATTCTTCTTAAGCAGAACCCCCGCAAAGGGCAGCTCGCTTTTCAGCTTTTCCACCGGGATGCCGCTGATGGTCAGCGCCTGAATCCAATCCAGCAGCTCGGAGGTGCTGGGCTTCTTCTGGATGGACGGCAGCTCCCGGATAAAATAGAAGCACTCCATGGCCTGCCGGAGCAGATTATCCTCCACCTTGGGAAAATGCACCCGTACAATTTCCTCCATCAGCTCCTGGTCGGGAAACGCGATATAATGGAAGATGCACCGCCGCAAAAAGGCGTCGGGCAGCTCCTTTTCCGCGTTGGAGGTGATGATGACCACCGGACGATTGGCGGCCTTTACCGTCTCCTTCGTCTCGGGGATGTAAAACTCCATTTTATCCAGCTCCCACAGCAGGTCGTTGGGAAACTCCAAGTCCGCCTTGTCGATCTCATCAATGAGCAGGATAACCTCCTCCCTGCCGCCAAAGGCTTCCCCAAGCTTTCCCATCTTCACATATTTGGCAATATCGTCCACGCCTTCGCCGCCGAACTGGCTGTCGTACAGGCGCTGCACCACATCGTAAACATAGAGGCCGTCCTGGGCCTTGGTGGTGGATTTGATATTCCAAATGATGAGCTTGCGCCCCAGCGCACCGGCGATGGACTCGGCCAGCATGGTTTTGCCGGTACCCGGCTCGCCCTTTATCAGCAGGGGCTTCTCCAGCGCCATCGCGATATTCACCGAGCGCATCAGCTCCGGCGACGCCACATAATCCGCGCTTCCACGAAAGGAAGCCTTTGTCTTACCATTCATTTTTTCACCTGTTTTTCAGTATTTATGGAACACCATATGATTATAAAGGATTTACCCCGCTATGGCAATACTATCGGATATTTTCCCAACAAAAACTTGTCCGGATGATTGGGGAGAGACGCCGGCGCATCGGCTGAACCGGCAGCGCCTTCCGTTAATTCCCATTTTCTACAGGTTGTTTTTTCCCCTGCTTCAAACTATCGTTAAACGTTTGACAAAACCGCCTTCTTTGCGATATGATAAGCGTAACGCTAAAAAAGGAGGGCGCATCATGACGTTGTTGCAGCTTCAATATTTCCGTACGATAGCCAAGGTACTGCACTATACCAAAGCGGCGCAGCTGCTGAATATCTCCCAGCCGAGCCTCAGCTATTCCCTGGCCGAGCTGGAGCGGGAAATGGGCGTTCCCCTCCTGAAAAAAGAGGGGAAAAAGGTACATCTCAGCTGGTATGGCGAAATTTTCTTAACCTATGTGGAGCGCTCCCTGGAAATCCTGGATCAAGGCGTCAAAAAGGTGGAGTCCTTGCAGGACTGCGCAAAGGGAAGCGTCCATTTAGGCTATTTCCACAGCATCAGCTCTACATATATCCCCACGCTGGTCAATCAGTTCTATAAGGACGCGGGGAATATGCTCACATCGTTTTATTTTATGATGGATCAGCAGCAGGCATTGATGGCGGCTCTGAAAAGGGGCCAGCTGGATCTTGCCATCTGTCCCTTCCCCGATCCGGAAACCACCTTCCGCAAGATCTGGACGCAAGAGTTGTTTTTAGTGGTGCCAAGATCCCACCGGCTGGGCGAGATGGAGTCGGTGCCGCTCCGCGCCGTGGACGGCGAGCCCTTCATCCCCATGGACAAGCAGTCCGGCATCCGGCGCTCCCTGGAAAAAATGTTTAGGGAACATGATATCCACCCTAATTACACCTTTGAAGCCAACGAGTGCGCGGGAATCCTCACCTATGTGTCCCTGGGCCTGGGGCTTGCCATCACGCCCAGAATCCATGAGCTGCCCAATGGGGATATCAAATTTATCAAGATTTCGGAACCCGTCTGCGAGCGCAACGTCTATCTCTCCTGGATTGAGGGACGCGCTATGAATCCGGCGGTACAGGAGGTTCGGGATTATATCCTCGCCCGGCCGGATATCTACGAGAGCACCAAATAGCCAATCCAACCGGTGGCCCATAAGGGAATAGCCTCCCGCATAAAACTTCATGCGCATATGGCGCGGTTGTCGTTTTGCGGCGAGCGCCACGCGCATCATTTTTTGCTATGTCTTACATAGCAAAAAGCAGCCTTCGCGGGGAGACGTACGCGTGGGCCGGTATGCGCACGCCTTCCCGCAAGGACTGCAAAAGGACTGTATTTTTTGTTTTTCATGTCATTCCTGCTTTGTGGGAACCGTTTCAATGTAAGCGGTAAGATTCTGCATGGTTTGCTCGCTCACAACATGCTCCATCTTGCACGCGTCCACATCCGCGGTTGCGTCGTCCACACCGAGAACAAACGTCAGGAATTTCTTCAGTGTGACATGCCGGAGCATAATCTCATTGGCTTGCCGGCGGCCTTCCTCGGTCAGACTGATCCTGCCATAGGGTTGCTGCTCCACCATTCCCATTTTCTTTAATACGCCTATGGCCTTGTTGACGCTCGGCCGGGAAACGCACAACTCACCGGCCACGTCTATAGAGCGCACATGCCGATTTTCATCCTCTAGCTTAAGAATGGCTTCAAGATAATTTTCACTTGCTTCGCGTAAAATTTTCTCTTCTTCCATGATTCTCTCCTTCTCCGCCTGCTCTTTGGGGATCATGCTTTTATGACCCTCAATTAAGCTTATTTGTAATTATATCATATTCGCGCATTACTGTAAATAAATACCACGCACTCTTGCACGTCAATCTAACATTTACATCGGAACCACCCCGCCGTCTGCGGATGGATCTCCAAGGAGGGGAATAGAGCTAAAAGCAACCTTATATTCCCCTCCTTGGAGGGGTGGCGCGGAGCGCCGGGGTGGTTTCTGCTAACATTCTCTGCCAAATTGTCAAATTAGATTGACGTGCGCACTCTTGCGCCACACAGTATATTTGCTTCGGCGGCCATCTGACACCCGCTAATTTTTGCGTTTGCAGAAGTTTTTTCCCCGCATGCTATTGTAAAGAAAACGATTTTACGGTAAAATGAGACAATAGCGCAAAGAATCATGAGGGACTTTTCGTCATTTTTGTTAAATTTTGTCATTTAAATCGCTGATAGGATTTATGTCAGCCAATTGGGAGTGTAGTACCCTTGGAAACTCTGCTGGAGATAAAAAAATTAAATGTAGCCTTCCAGTACGGAAAAAGCTCCACTCAAGTGATTTCCGATCTCTCGCTGACGGTAAACCCAAACGAGCGCCTCGGCATTGTAGGGGAGTCGGGAAGCGGCAAGAGCGTAACCTCTCTGGCCGTCATGCGGCTGCTGCCGGAAAAGGCCGTGGAGATTTCGGGAGAAATCCTTTTCAAGGGACAGGATATTCTGAAGCTGAGCGAGTCCGAGATGCAAGCCGTGCGGGGTAACCGGATTTCGATGATCTTTCAGGAGCCTATGACCTCGCTGAACCCAATCCACACCTGTGGCCGGCAGATCGCGGAAAGCGTGATGCTCCACAGCAACGCAACCAGGAAGGAGGCCCATATCCGGGCTCTGGAGCTTTTGGAGCAGTGCGGCATCCCCTCCCCGGAGCAGAGGATGCGGGAATATCCGCACCAGCTGTCGGGCGGAATGCGCCAGCGCATTATGATCGCAATCGCCCTGGCCTGCGATCCTGAGCTGCTGATTGCGGACGAACCTACCACCGCGTTGGACGTCACGATCCAGGCCCAGATTCTGGAGCTGATGAAATCGCTGCGAAAAGACCGCAATATGGGCATCATCATGATAACCCACGACCTTGGCATTGTATATGATTTCTGTGACCGCGTCGTGGTGGTTTATACCGGCGAGGTTGTGGAGTCGGCCCCTGTGACGGAGCTTTTTTCAGAGCCGCTTCACCCGTATACAGAGGGATTGATTGGCGCTCTGCCAAGGCTGGGAACGCGGGCAAACCGGCTTGAAGCCGTGGAGGGAATGGTTCCCGATGCCGGAAATATGCCGCTGGGCTGCCATTTCAGCCCCCGCTGCAAATATGCGTCGGAGCGGTGCAGGCAGGAGCACCCCAAGCTGATAACGCTGAGGGATGGCCGGCAGGTACGGTGCTTTCAGGCGGAGGAGCGATTGGGATGAACGATAAAGTACTGGCGGAGATGCATGACGTCAGGCAGCATTTTCCCGTCAGGAAGGCGGGGGGCCGAAAGGCCGTGCTTTATGCCGTAAGCGGCATTGATCTTACAATATTTCCCGGGGAAACCCTGGGCCTGGTGGGAGAATCGGGCTGCGGAAAATCCACGCTGGGCAAGTGCGTTTTAGGTCTGCATAAGCTTTCCGGAGGACAAATCCTCTTTGAGAACGACGATATTTCCACCCTCAAGGGGGAGGCGCTTAAGACATTCCGGCGCAAGGTACAGCTGATTTTCCAGGATCCGTCCTCAAGCCTGAACCCGAGGCGCAGGGTCGAGGAAATTCTCACCGAGCCCTTTGCCATCCATGGGCTGTTGACTCCGGATGAGCGCCGGAAGCGCGTCCGGGAGCTGTGTGACATGGTGGGCCTCTCCCAGAATTATCTCAGCCGCTACGCCCACGAAATGTCGGGAGGGCAAAAGCAGCGCGTTGGAATCGCCCGCGCCATTGCCCTGCATCCGCAGCTGATTGTCTGTGACGAGCCGGTTTCCGCGCTGGATGTATCCATTCAGGCGCAGGTAATCAACCTGTTGCAGGATCTACAGCAACAGCTTGGAATGACTTATGTGTTTATCTCCCACAACCTGAGTGTCGTGGAACATTGCTGCCGGCGCATCGGCGTCATGTACCTGGGCAGGATTGTTGAGCTTGCCTCCTCGGAGGAGCTCTACCGGGAACCCTTGCACCCTTACACCCAGGCATTGATTTCGGCCATTCCCACCATCGGTGAGAATACCGGGAACCGCATCACGCTTAGCGGGGATTTGCCAAGCCCCACCTCCCCGCCACCGGGATGCACCTTCCATACCCGTTGCCCCTACGCGGCAGACCGCTGCCGCGAAGAAATTCCGGAACTGGCGGAAAAGGCGCCCGGGCATTTTGCCGCCTGCCACTACGCGGGAGAAGCGGGCCGATAAATCCACCCCTTGTGCAGTCATTTGAAAGTCCTTTCAGGATTTTTTGATAATCAGCTATATATGGCAATTTTTTGCTGTAAAGATAAATCAGGAGGAGAATTTACAACATGAAGAAAATACTATCCTTGTTACTGAGCACGGCGCTGCTGCTGACTGTGATGACAGGCTGCGGCGGCAACGCGGGCAATGCGGGCAGCGCAGACAGCGCGGGCAACGCGTCGTCAAATACCGGGAATACCGTCATCATCGGCGGCCAGTCCGACCTTGTGACCCTCGACCCGGGCAACATGTATGAGCCCTATGCAAATATGTTTTCCTACGCGAGCTACGACATGCTCTACCGTGTAGCCAGCGGAACAATGGGAACTCCCGAGCCGTCGGTAGCCACCAGCTATTCCGTTGACGACAGCGGCACCGTGTACACCCTTCCCCTGCGGGACGACGTTGTGTTCTCCAGCGGGAACAAGCTCACGGCAAATGATGTCGTGTGGAGCATCAACCGCGTGCTGAACATGAAGGACTCCAACGCCTATGCAAATGTGAAGGGGATTGTCTCGGTTGAGGCCCCCGATGACTACACCGCCGTATTCACGCTGGAAGCACCCGACGCCTCCTTCCTGGTGAAGCTGACCTCCAACGCCTACTGCATTCTCGACAGTGCGGTGGTAAAGGAGCACGGCGGCTCCGATACCGGCGGCGACACGGCCAAGCAGTGGCTGGATCAGAACTCCGCGGGCTCCGGCCCCTTCATAATTGAGGAATGGACGCCCAAGGAGCGTGTTGTCCTGAAAAAGAACCCCAATTACTGGGGAGCGGCCCAAAATGTGGATTCCATTATTTTCCGTGAAATGACCAGCGTCGATGCTCAAATTACGGCGCTGAAAAACGGTGAGATCGATATTGCCCTCGGCCTGAACAACGAAACCGCAAAGCAGCTTGAGGGGCAGGACGGCGTCACATTGTCCACCGGCTCGACGGCGCTGATGACCTTTTTTGTCATGAGCCGCAACCCGGAGATGTCCCCGGAAATGTCAAATCCCAAGGTGCAGGAGGCTGTCCGCCGGGCCCTTGACTATGAGGGCTACCTGACCCTGTGCGGCGAGGGGGGAATTGTTCCCTTCAGCTTTGTTCAGCAGGGATTTGTCGGCGCATTGAGCCGCGACCTTGCCAAGGACGGGCGGGATTTGGATAAGGCGCGCCAGCTGATGCAGGAGGCGGGCTATCCGGACGGGTTCAGCGTAACGCTCACCTGCGCGAGCAACAACTCCGAGGGGCTGGCGTGGACAACAATCGCAGAGAAGGCCAAGCAGGATCTCGCGGAGATCGGCATTGACGTGAGCATTGAGACGCTGGAAACCACCCTGGTTTACGAGAAGATGCGCAATGGCGAAATGCCCTTCTATGTGATGTTCTGGTCCCCTGATTACTACGATATCAACAACCAGTTCGCGTTCCTGCCGGGCGTCGGTGAGGATGGCACCGCTTACGGCAACCGCGCCCAATGGCCTGTGGACGAGAACAATCAAATTCTTCTGGATTTGGCGGCCAAGGTTCAGGTGGAGACGGACGAGACCCTTCGCGCGGAGTATTCGGAACAGCTTCAGCTGGAATATGCCAAGGACAACCCGATTGCCTTCCTGCTCCAGCATCCCAAGACCTTTGCCTACAACTCGGATACCATGGAGCGGGTCACCTACAGCGACCTTTGCAAAATTGAGCTTTGTGAGCTTGTGATGAAATAACTATATAATTCAGAATACGGGCAGGTAACCGCAGGCAGATGCGCCGCGGTTGCCCCGCCCGGCCATTTTTATTTTTCAGCGTCGGAAAGAGCGCTTTCTCCGGGCTCGGACGGGAAGGATGTAATGATTTGCTGCGATATATCACAAGAAGACTGGGATTGATGGTCATACTCCTGCTGGGAGTGTCCCTGTTTGTATTTCTGATTTCTCATATGGTGCCAAGTAACCCTGCTGCCGCGAACCTGAGCCAGACCGCGCTCAACGACCCTGAGATCGTGGCGGCCTACGAGGCAAAATGGGGGCTGGATCAGCCGTTATGGAAGCAATACTTCATTTATATGGGAAACCTGTTGGGGGGCGACCTTGGAACCTCCATCCGCACCGGGCGACCTGTCCTGGATGACCTGGGCCAGTATTTCCCCGCCACGCTGGAGCTTTCCGTCTTCGCGATGATTATCGCCATTGTGCTGGGCATTGCCTTCGGCCTGATTTCAGCCGTTTTCCAGGATAAGCCCATTGACCATGTGCTGCGCACCATCTCCATCAGCGGTGTTTCGCTGCCAAGCTTCTGGTTCGCGCTGCTGGTAATGACCCTGTTTTCCCGCACGCTCCGGTGGTTTCCCAGTGGCGGGCGCTTCAATATGCGCAGCTTTTCCCCCAGCGGCGGCACCGGCCTCCATGTGCTGGATGCAATCCTCCAGGGTAATTGGACTTTTTTAGCGAATGTCCTCTCCCACCTGTTCCTGCCGGCGCTTGTCCTTGGTTTCTTTACAATGGGGCTTATCGCGCGGCAGACCCGCTCCAACCTGCTTGAGGTCATGTCGATGGACTATATCCGCACAGCGAAAGCCAAGGGCATGAAAAAAAGCCGGATCGTCCTGCGGCACGCCCTGGGCAATGCGCTTGTGCCTGTAATCACCGTCAGCGGCATGGGATTCTGCAACCTGCTGGGCGGCATGGTTTTTGTGGAACAAATCTTTTCCTGGCCCGGGATCGGCCAATACGCCTACCTGTCGGCCAAGACGCTTGATTTCCCCGCCATCTGCGGCGTATCCCTGCTGATAGCCGTGATATACGTTGTGGTCAACCTGTTGATTGATATTCTGTATAGTGTAATTGATCCCAGAATTCGGTATCAGTGAGGAGATTGGCAGGATGAATACCATAAAACAATTCTTAACACAGAAGAATTTGATGTTTAAAATCGGGCTTATTATTTGCCTTCTCTGGATCGTGATTGTAATCCTGGCTCCCCTGCTGGCTCCATACGATCCCCTGTATCAGACGGTGGATGATAAATTTCTTGCTCCAAGCGGGGAGCATATCTTTGGAACCGACAAGCTGGGCCGGGACGTGTTCAGCAGGGTTCTTTACGGCAGCCGCTTTTCCATCCCGGCGGGCCTGATTACCGTACTGGTCTCCTTTGGGGTGGGAATTCTGTATGGCGGGCTTTCCGGATATATCGGCGGCAGGGTCGACGACATTATGATGCGCTTTTCGGAGATGGTGCAGTCCTTCCCTCCGCTGGTGCTCGCAATGGTCATCGCCGCCGCGTTGGGCCCGAATATCACCAACTCCATATTCGCCATGGCTATTATCTGGTGGCCGAACTACGCCAGGTTAACGCGCAGCATTGTCCTCTCGGTAAAGGAAAACGATTATGTGACCGCGGGCAAGGTGATGGGCGCGGGCCACGGCAGGCTTTTGCTGCGGGAGATTCTCCCCAACAGTGTCGGCCCGCTGATCGTCATGTGTACCCTCGACCTGGGCAACGCTATTTTGATGTTTGCGGGCCTGTCCTTTCTGGGATTGGGCGTTCAGCCTCCGTTGGCGGAGTGGGGCTCCATGGTCAGCGAGGGTGTGGAAAACTTCAACTATTGGTGGGTAGCCGCCTTCCCCGGACTTGCCATCTTCACAGTGGCGCTGGGGGCAAATTTCGTGGGCGACGGCCTGCGGGATTACATGGATCCTAAAATGCGCCGCAGTACCGGGTTATAGCTGGTTAACTTAAAAACGCTAAAGCGTTTTTAAGTCGCGGCGAACGCCGCGCGCCGCCCATATGGCGGCGTTAACCTTGCTGCATAGTCAGTTGCACGCCAAAGGCGTGCCAGCGA
>Ga0153996_1000492_pt1 | contig 17825 bp, 16 predicted proteins | sample TSNC080MetaG_FD_104728 | JGI IMG/M metagenome (GOLD analysis project Ga0153996, IMG submission 104728) | Attine ant fungus gardens microbial communities from North Carolina, USA - TSNC080 MetaG | ecosystem: Host-associated > Fungi > Mycelium > Unclassified | place: USA: North Carolina, Lumber...
GGAGCTACTGGTCCAACAGGTCCAACTGGAGCAACAGGAAATACTGGAGCTACTGGTCCAACAGGTGATACCGGAGCTACTGGTTCAACAGGCCCAACTGGAGCAACAGGAAATACTGGAGCTACTGGTCTAACAGGTGATACCGGAGCTACTGGTTCAACAGGCCCAACTGGAGAAACAGGTGATACCGGAGCTACTGGTCCAACAGGCCCAACTGGGGCAACAGGTGATATCGGAGCTACTGGTCCAACAGGTCCAACTGGAGCAACAGGAAATACTGGAGCTACTGGTCCAACAGGTGATACTGGAGCTACTGGTTCAACAGGCCCAACTGGAGAAACAGGTGATACCGGAGCTACTGGTCCAACAGGCCCAACTGGGGCAACAGGAAATACTGGAGCTACTGGTCCAACAGGTCCAACTGGAGCAACAGGAAATACTGGAGCTACTGGTCCAACAGGTGATACTGGAGCTACTGGTCCAACTGGAGCAACAGGAAATACTGGAGCTACTGGTCCAACTGGAGCTACTGGTCCAACTGGAGCAACAGGTGATACCGGAGCCACTGGTCCAACAGGTCCAACTGGAGCAACAGGCCCAACTGGAGCAACAGGAAATACTGGAGCGACTGGTCCAACAGGTGATACCGGAGCTACTGGTCCAACTGGGGCAACAGGAAATACTGGAGCTACTGGTCCAACTGGAGCAACAGGTGATACCGGAGCTACTGGTCCAACAGGTCCAACTGGAGCAGCAGGAGGTTTATCTGAATATGCATATATTTATAACCTAGAGGCTGAAACAGTAGCAATAGAGGCCGATGTAACGTTTGATTCTAATGGAGTTATTGTTGGTACAATCACCCACGCTACTGGAACCAGTTCAATAGAAATTGGAACTGCCGGCGACTATGCAATTTGGTTTAATATTGCTGGGGTTGAACCAAATCAATTTGCTATTACACAAAACGGGGCAATAGTTGCTGGTAGTATATATGGTTCAGGGGCAGGAACACAACCTAGTTCAGGAATGGTAATTATAACTGCTTCTGCAGGTGACATTTTAACAGTAAGAAACCACTCAAGTGCAGCAGCTGTTACATTGCAAACATTAGCAGGTGGAACGCAAACAAATGCAAATGCTTCTATTGTCATTCAAAAATTAAATTAGTTTTGAACTGATATGTAGTATCAAACTATATAAAAATCTAAAAACTTTTATATATTTATATATTATTATAAGCATGAGTTCACTATTGTTTATTTAGTAGTGTCTTGTGCTTTTTTGTTTTTCCTAACATATAAAAATAAAAGTTTTTTGTATTAGATATTTAGAGGATTATTATTAATATAATAAACTCATAGTTTTATTAAAAGATTGCTTTGCTTCTTCATTTTCTGAACTTGCTATTTCTTGTAATTTAGTACTTTCTGATATTAATTTTTGTTTTATTTTTTCTAATTTGGTCATAAATTCACTCCTTTTATAACTTACTTATATTCTAAATAATAGTTGATTTCTACTTATACAACAAAAAAGACCACGCTAGTTATTTTAACTAACTTCGGTATAATATTTCTCCTTTTAATCTTTAAGATATGGTAGAGAAACTCCTCATAATTGTTTTATTTGCTTAAAACTATTTAATTCGATGATACACTATAGTATAATAAAAAGCAGATAAATACTTAAAAACATATACATTGTAGGAAATGAGGTATTAAGAGATGCTAGACTATCAGCAAACTGCAATAAATACAGTGAGAGAACTTGCGAAAACAAAGAGCTTAGAGCATCAGATATATGTAGAGGAAATTTGTAATTCATATAATGTTAATCTTCACTCCTTAATTGATAGAGTATTACATAATCCAATCACTATTAACTTTCATCCTGATAGGTTATCGAATAATGGCAAAACTATCATAGAAAACTTATTCGATCAAGGACAATATTATAGTCAGTTTCGAACTGGTACTACAAATGGTGGACGAACAGCGTATATTGATGGTGAGCGTTTTGCTTGGGAACAACGCTTATTTTGTAATGCGTATCCAAATAATGCAATAGAACGTCCTAAATATGGTGCTCTCAACATATTTCGATATCTCGATGGTGCCTCCGCTCGTTTTGGCTCATGTTTTTTTGTCTTAAAAAACGAAATAACTAAACGATGCACATTTTCCTATGGAGATAGCTCGACCAATCCAACTACATTATGTACAAGTGATACTTTTATTTGCGTTTTATCAGAGTTATTCAAAGATGTGCAACAAAATAATCGACTGCTAAATCAAGTAGTTTCTTCTAACCAAGAGACATTGGCTATTTTACTAAATGATAGCAATAAAATGAAAAATCTAGGAAGAAATCTAGATTATTGTATTGAAACACACATCCATGGTGATATTTCACTTTCAAAAGATGTAAGTTGTTTTTATATCGATGAGTCTTTCCATCAAACAGCTTTCGCAAAACTAGCAGAATTACTTTGTCAAAAATATGAAATAACTCTACATTGGATATCCAAAAGGCAGATATCTGTTGATGAAATCGGAGTTTTTTTTCGTAGTCCTAAAATACCAATAGTAGCACGAAGAATCGATAGTATTCTTGGTAAAAATCAGGGTATTATAAATGCTGCACTAATTGGAGAAGCATCACGTGATAGTTTAATCCATCCAGAAGCTTGGCAGGATATCGGTGACGAATCAGAACTTTTCCAATACTTTAAGCAGCTTTGGCATACAGTAGCCTACTTTGGTTAGTTCTGAATCATTACTTCTATATCGCTATCTTTCTTTACTTCCCTGACATCAAAAAAGAAAGTGAATGACTCACTTTCTATTTTACCTATGTCTTAATAAGAAATACTTTTTCTTTCCTCTACGAATCACAGTAACCTTATTTCCAAAAGCGACTTCTTTATCTACCATAAATTCCACATCAGTTACTTTCTCACCATTGATAGAAATAGAATTGCCAGATATAAACTCTCTAGCTTCCCTTTTGCTTTTTGCAGCATTGACAGCAATTAAAGCATCAACAATATTAATACTGTCATCCACTTCTACACTTTCTAAACCAGCAAAGCACATTTCTACTTGTTCATGTGTTAAATCCTTTATATCACCTGTAAATAATACCTCAGTAATCATTTTAGCGTCTTTTAGAGCCATTTCTCCATGAACTATTTTAGTCATTTCAGAGGCTAGTAGCTTTTGTGCTAAACGTAAATGTGGTGCTTTTTCATGTTCTTTCATTATCTCCAAAATTTCTTCTTTATCTAAGAAAGTAAAAACTTTTAAATAATTAGCAGCTTCATCATCTGAAACATTAATCCAAAATTGATAGAATTCATATGGTGATGTTCTTTTTGGATCTAACCAGACAGCATTACCTGCAGATTTGCCAAATTTTGTCCCATCAGACTTGGTAATCAATGGTAACGTCATAGCTTCTACTTTACTTTCATTACCTAATACTTTACGAATTAAATCACACCCAGCAGTTAAATTTCCCCACTGATCACTGCCTCCAATTTGTAAAGAACAATTATAATCTCTTTTTAAAGTTAAAAAGTCAACTGATTGTAACGTCATATAAGAAAATTCAGTAAATGAAATGCCAGTTTCTAATCGAGAAGCAACAACATCTTTTGCTAACATATAATTAACTGTAAAGTATTTACCATAGGTTCTTAAATAATCGATAATATTAATTTTACTTAACCAATCATAATTATTTAATAATTGTGCTGGATTATTTCCCCCAAAATCTAAAAAAACACTTAATTGTTTTTTAATTGATTCAAGATTATCTTGAATTTCCTCTACGGTTTGCATATTCCTTTCACTACTTCTTCCACTAGGATCTCCAATCATTGCAGTTGCTCCGCCAGCAACTGCGATTGGATGATGTCCTGCTAATTGAAATCGACGAAGTAATAATAAAGGTACTAAATGCCCAACATGTAAAGAATCACCAGTAGGATCAAATCCACAATATAATGTGATTGGTTCTTTTAATAACTCTTTTATATTTTCTTCATTTGTTAAATCTTTTACTAACCCTCGCCATTTTAAATCCTCTAAAATATCCATAAGTAACTCCTCCTTAAACAAAAAAAGAGATATCAAATCCATCTTTGACATTAGTCGTATCTCTTTTTACTTTATTTAATTATAGAATAGAATATTTCAAAAATCAACTATTTCGTTGAATCTCTTTTAATTAATAAATGTCTTACAACAACATTTTTGCTTTCTATTTCCTCATTATTTAACATTTTAGTAAGTAAACGTAAAGCTAAAGCTCCCATATTATATACAGGTATATTTACACTTGTTAATCGAGGTTTACACATAACACCATAACTTGTATTCAACATACCAATGACTTCCATATCCTCTGGTATTTTTATTCCATTTTCCATTGCTGCATTAATCACAGCAACTCCTTCTTTATCATAAGCAGTAATGACCACTTTTGGGCGATTATGTTTAAAATAATCTAAAAAATAGGGATAGCTTTCTTCATATCGTGTCGAAACATCATAGCTTTTATTTTCAAATTTTAATTGCTTATCGTCATATGCTTTTTTAATACCTAAAATCATATCATCTTTATCAACTAAATTTTGTGTAGCACCGAAAAATACAATATCCTCAATTCCTTTTTCTAAATACTTAGTAACAATATCATAAGTGATTTTATTAGCTTCAACATAAATTGAACCAATATTTTCATCTATAATTTTTTCACCAACCACAACAATTGGAATTTTATACTTACTAATTTCTTCGATTTCTGTTTTAATTAGTTCATTGTGAAATAGTATAACGCCATCTACTCTAGATTTTACTAGTTTTTCAACAAGCTCACTAATCATATTATCCTCACCAATATCATCAGTTGTATGAATGGTAATGTTATAATTTAATGTTCTACTAGTATCTCCTATACCGCCAATCATATCTTTAACATGAGCAAACAATGCTTGAGGGAATACAACAGCAATCATAGTTGTTTTACTTTTTGCTAATCCTCTTGCGATTTCATTCGGTTTAAAATCTAATTTATTGATAACATCTAATACTTTATTTTTTGTTGATTCCTTCACTACATTTGAACCATTAATGACTCTAGAAACCGTAGCCAATGATACTCCTGCTTCTCTTGCAACATCATATATTGTGACTTTTTTCACTGTTTTCCCTCCAGTTTCTCTAATTATTTAAACCATTAAGCATTTATGCGTCTTCAGCCATTTCATCAATTAATTCTTCAATATCTTTTGTAATATCTTCTATTTCATCTTCTAATTCATCAATAATTTCTTCAGAATCTGTTTCTCTTACTTTATAAATAATATCATTTACTTTATCTTCTATAGTATCAGTAATATTTTTAAACGTATCTGCTAAGTAAGCAAATTCTTCACTCTCTACTATCTTATCTTTCAATTCAGTAATTTGTTCTCCTAATTGTGTTAGTTTTTCTTTTGTTGAATTTTTGAATGTTTCAGAATCAAACTCCTCAATCGTTTCTTTAATACTAGTAATTGAATTATTATAAATGTTTATAACATCTTCTTTCGTCATATTTTTTGCTTTATGATAGGCTTTCTTACTATTTTGTTTTAAATCTTCTCTTAATTCGCTTCCTTTTTTAGGTGCTAATAGCACTCCAGCAAAAGCTCCAATTGCAACACCAAATAAAAATTTACCAATTTTCATATAATTTCATTTCTCCTTTATTATTTTTGTTTTTTGGATTTCTTTTTTCCTGAACGATATGCACCAGCTAATCTTGCTCCAGTATAGAGAGTTCTTCCCGTTGCACCAGTAAAAACTGAATTTAATTTTTCTATTGGTGCATTGATTAAATCAAGTTTGTAATTCACATCGTCAATAATATTATCCGCATTATTTATCATTTTATTAGTTTCTTCTAACGTTTGATTAAGTTTTTCAATTGTACTAAGTGATTTAATCAACACAATTCCTAAACATAATAAAGCAAACGCTCCAGCTAAAAGTAAAATGCATTGTGCTAATTGTATTGCAGACATATTATCACCTCTTTCTTTTATACCTATAATTATGGCATAGATTCGTCATTCTTGCAACAAAAAATGAAAATGCTTACATATTTTTTTCATACTTTTTTTTAACTTTAATTAATTTTTCCTCTAAAAGATAAATATCTTTACTACTCATAAACAAATAAACCGCATTATCATATTTTGAAAGCTGAATTGCTGCTTCTTCATCTTCATTGATAATGATCGCTCTACTTATATATTGTCCAATTTCAGTAATATCTATATCAATGCCTTCCTCTTTTGTCGCATTTTTTGGAAAGTGACATAAATATACTGCATCAGCATCATTCAAACTTTCTGCAAATTGTTTAGCAAATTGCTGTATTCTTGAATAACGATCTGGTTTAAAAATCGCAATTATCTTCTTATAAGGATAACGAATTCTAGTTGCTTCAATTACTGCTTTTATCGCGGTTGGATGATGAGCATAGTCGTCTACAAAAACACAATCCTCATACGTCTTAATTGTATAACGACGCTTTACTCCTTCAAATGTCGCTAAACGCTCTTGAATGACAGAAGCAGAAATATTTTCTAGATAACCTAGTGTAATCACTGCTAATGCATTTTGCAACATATGCTTACCATAGAATGGTAAATTAAAATGTCCAAATAATTCTTTATGAATATAGACATCAAAGCACATTCCTGTTTGCGATTCCAATACGTTTTTTGCTATAACATCATTTTTATTTTTCAATCCGAAAAATATTACTCTAGTTTCAATCGCTAACTTAGGAAGATATGGATCATCGCCCCAAGCAATCACACATTCTTTTACTTGGTTTGCAAATTTTTGAAACGAATTAATATAACTTTCTATCGTAGGAAAATAATCGACATGATCAAGTTCTATATTGTTAATAATCGCGTATTTCGGATAATAATTTAAAAAATGATCTTTATATTCACATGATTCAGCTATAAAATACTTTGCATCTTTCACTCCGATTCCAGTTCCATCACCAATTAATACAGAAGTCTTAGCAATCTCTTTAAATAAATGATACGCCATTCCAGTTGTTGTTGTTTTACCATGAGTTCCAGCAATTGCAATGGTAACATGTTGTTCCATTAATTTACCTAAAAACTCATGATACCAATAACATATGCAATTAGGATTGCTTAATGCTTCTTTTACTTCTATATGTGATTTATCAAAACTGTTTCCGATAATAACAGTATAACCATCCTTGATATTATCTTTATCAAATTCTAGAATTTCAATGTTTCGCATTCGCAATTCATCTTCGGTAAATATATACTTAGTAATGTCACTACCTTTCACTTCATAACCTAAATCATACATAATTCTAGCTAATGAAGCCATTCCTGAACCTTTTATACCTATAAAATAATACATCTATTACATCACCTCAATTTTATTTAACAAAATTTTGAATAATCTGCTTCAAATAAGCAAATCATATAAGGGAAAGGAGATTATCTATGAAAGAAAGAAAAGATAATTCTAATCTTAAAAAAGAAATCTACGATCCTGAGATTTTCCCTAAAGAAATAGATCTTCCTAGTCAAGAACAAATCTAACGAGATAGATATTTATTATCTATCTTATTTTATTTTATTACAATGATATCCTTTGGGTACGTATTTAATGACTTACTTCCATTTTTTGTAACGATTACTAGATCCTCTATCCTAACTCCAAATTCTCCTTGAATATAGATTCCTGGTTCTATAGAGAAAATCATTCCCTCTTCAACTGCAATATTAAATTGACTAGAAACATCTCCATATTCATGAACTTCTCTACCAATAAAATGTCCTAAGCGATGATTAAAGTTTTCTCCATAACCAGCTTCGCTTATAATATCTCTAGCACATTTATCAATATCACTTAATAAAACTCCAGGTTTTATCATAGCAATCGCTGCTTGATTCGCTTTTTTTACAAGTTCATACACAACTCTAGCTTTATTAGATACTTCTTGATAAAACACCGTTCTGGTCATATCAGAACAATAGCCCTGATAGATACATCCCATGTCAATAACAATACTATCACCTGATTTAATGACTGTATTATCGACACTATGATGTCCATCTGCTGCATTTGCACCAAAAGCAATAATAGGTTCAAAAGAGACACCTTCACTACCATATTTTCGATAGATGGATGCTAATTGTTCAGCAATATCTTGTTCACTACATCCTTCTTTAATTAAGTGAATGACCTCATCAATGGCTAAATCATTAATAGTACTTGCTTGTTTCATTTTTTCAATTTCAGTTTCATCTTTGACCATTCTTATTTTATCAACAATCATTGATCCATTGACAAATTTTGCATTTGGAAGATATTGCATGAGGGGTAATAAAAATCTAGCTGGTAAAACTTTATCGACACCAATAACTACATTCGATTGTTTTATTAGTGAAGAGACTAATTGCATACTATCTTCTGTATCAAAATACCAGATTTGATCGATATCAATCTCTCTATTTAATCGGAACAATCGATTCAATACTAAGGTCGAAGATTGATTCGCACTTAATAATAGACCTAGAAATCGTTCTCCAGGATGAATCATAATACCTAATAAATAATCAATGCTGTGTGCATCTGTAATTAATAAGTAATCAATATGATTCTCTACTAATTTTTTGAATACTTGTTGCAATCGTTTATTACTCATCATCAGATACTACCTCTATATTTAATTCTTTTAATTGTTCATCTGCTACTTTAGAAGGAGCTTGTGATAAAGGACATCTAGCATTCGCATTCTTAGGGAAAGCAATGACATCACGTAAAGATTGACCATGTACTAATAACATTGCTAATCGATCCAATCCCAATGCAAATCCACCATGAGGTGGTGTTCCATATTGTAATGCATCAACAAAAAAGCCAAATTGTTCTTGAATCTGTTCTTCACTAAAACCTAATGCTTTAAATACTTCAGATTGCAGTTCTTGATCATAGATTCGCATAGATCCACCACCTAATTCAAATCCATTCAATACAATATCATAAGCTTCCGCATAACAATTTGCTGGATCACTAGTTAATTTATCAATATCCCCTTTTTTAGGCTGAGTAAAGGGATGATGTTTTGCATAGTATCGCTTTGTCTCTTCATCATATTCAAACATTGGAAAATCATTCACCCATAAGAAAGCATAATCATTAGGATTATATAAATCTAAGACTTTACCTAAGTGATTTCGTAGAGCTCCTAAAGCATCGCATACAACATCATAACTTCTATCAGCAACAAATAATAATAAATCATTATCCTGTGCGTCCATCTTAGTTAATAATCTGTCTAATTGCTCTTCGCTAAAGAATTTTGTTATCGGTCCTTGCACTTCATTGTTAACAACTTTTAACCATGCTAATCCTTTTGCTTTATATGTTTTTACAATTTCTGTTAAGGCATCAATTGATTTCCTAGAATAATGAGGGGCCTGTGTTTTTAGATTAATGCCTTTTACATACCCCTGCTCTTTTAATGCAGAAGAAAAGACAGCAAAATCAACATCTTTTACAGTTTCGTTTAAATTAACTAATTCTAAACCAAAACGAATATCTGGTTTGTCACTACCGAAACGTTCCATCGCTTCATCCCAAGTTAATCGGAGTAATGGTAAAGAGATATCAATACCTTTAATATCTTTCATTACTTTAGCTATCATTTCTTCACCTAAAGACATTATTTCATCAGCGTTTAAAAATGAAGTTTCTACATCAACTTGTGTGAACTCTATTTGTCGATCAGCACGCAAATCCTCATCTCTAAAACATCTTGCGATTTGATAATATCTTTCAAATCCAGAAACCATTAACAATTGTTTAAATAATTGTGGAGATTGAGGTAATGCATAAAACTCACTAGGATGAACTCTAGAAGGTACTAAAAAATCTCTTGCACCCTCTGGTGTTGATTTATTCAAATATGGTGTTTCAATCTCAATAAAATCATTTTTATCTAAATATCCACGAATGCTCTTCATGATTTTCGCCCTAGTGACGATATTTTGTTGCATCATCGGTCGTCTTAAATCTAAATAACGATATTGTAATCTAGTATCTTCTAATGCATCGGTATCATCATTAATAATCATTGGTGGTAATTTAGCTTCATTGATTACTGTTATTTTGCTTGCCTCAATTTCAATATCACCAGTGGGGATCTTATTATTTTTCGAACTTCTTTCAATCACTTTACCATGTACTTGAATGATATATTCATTTTTTATTTCTTTTGTAATTTCTTCAAATTCTTCTCGACAAATTATTTGTGTAATTCCATAACGATCTCTTAAATCAATGAACACTAATGAGCCTAAATTTCTCTTTTTTGAAACCCAGCCTACTAAAACAACTGTTTCATTTACGTTTTTTAATCTCAGTTCGCCATTATTTTTTGTACGATACATAAACTCCTCCTAATTTCTTTATAAAATAAAATAATCGTCCTTATAAAAGGACGATTTTAACCGCGGTACCACCTTAATTCAAAGAGTTGACTCTTTGCTCTTATCTTAACGCGATTAACGTTTACTCTTACTAATTTCAGAATAACTCCTCAAAAGTGTCAATGTATAACTATCTATTCAGTATTTTCACCAACTCACTGTCTCTGTAAATAGATTTATTATACTTATTCTTTATCATTGGATTATACAACAATAATAAAACAATCTGTCGAAAAAATCAATGTATCTTAATGAATAATTCTCTCAATTTCATATATCCCATGAATTTTCATTAAATTTGCTTTCGCAATCTCTAATTGTTCTGCATTTTCTACAGAAACTGTAATTTGTAATTTCGCTGATGTATCAATAACATCACCATGAAAATTCAAAATATTAATTTTTTGTTGTCCTAGACAAGTGATAATATCCGTTAATAAATTCATTCGATCACTTGCATAGATATCTAAATCAACAATAAATCGTTTCGTATCAATAGAAGAATAATCCCAATAGACATCAATCAATCGTTTCTTTACATCAGGCACTTGAATGTTTGGACAGTCATTTCGATGCACTTTAATTCCTTGTCCTTTTGAGACAAAGCCTATAATGCTATCACCAGGAATTGGATTGCAGCATTTAGATAATTGAATCTTTAATCCAGTGACCCCACTAACAACAACACCGCTATCACCAACAGATTTTGCCTGTGTTTCAGCATTTTTTTGTAGTATTTTCGCAAGATTATCAATAAATCCTGTTTTCTTTGGCCGTAGCTTTTCAAGTACTGCAAAAGCTGTTAATCGTTTTAAACCTATTAAAAATAGTACATCATCAAAACTATTACAACCAAATGCACTTAAGATAGCATCATACCTTTTAGCATCAGTGTATTCTTTTTCATCTAATTCTCTACGCTTAAGTTCTTCGCGAAGCAGTTTTCTTCCATCTTCAATCGCATACTTCTTAGTCTCGTATTCTTTTTTAGCAATAAACTGACGTATTTTATTACGTGCTCCTGCTGTTCTTACAATTTTTAGCCAATCCTCACTAGGACCCGCGGAATTCTTATTAGTACGAATTTCTACGACATCTCCAGTTTTTAGTTTCGTGTCAATTGGAACTAATATATTGTTAACTAAAGCACCTACCATTCGATGACCGACTTCACTATGAATGCGATATGCAAAATCAATCGGTGTTGCACCATTTGGTAACTCAATTATCTTTCCTTGAGGAGATAGTGCATACACATTCGCATCAAAAATATCATGTCGTAATGTATTATAATATTCTTTTGCATCTGCACCTTGGGTATCCTCACTAAGGGTAATAAAATCACGTAACCATTGAAGCTTTTCCCCAATCTCTTGTTGTTCTTTTCGACTTGAATAATTCTTATTCTCTTTATAACGCCAATGAGCTGCTACTCCTCGCTCAGCAATTAAATCCATCTCCTCTGTTCGAATTTGGATTTCGAAGATTAATCCATTTTCTCCTATCACAGCAGTATGCAATGATTGATACATATTTGGCTTTGGCATCGCAATATAATCTTTAAATCTACCTGGCAATGGCCGATAATAATCATGAATAATTCCTAATACTTCGTAACATTCCATACGATCTTTTGTTATAATCCGAATCGCATTTAAATCATATAATTCATCAAATCGTTTGTTTTTTACCACCATTTTTTTATAAATACTATAAATATGTTTTGCTCTACCTAAAATAGTTGCTTCAATATCTTGTTCCTTTAATAGCATACCAATATCTGCTACCATTTTTTCAACATGATCTTTACGTTCATTACGTTTTGCTTCTAATAAGTTAGCAATATGTTCATAGGCTGTTGGATCAATATACATTAAGCTTAAATCTTCTAATTCAATACATAAATCATTGATACCTAAACGATGAGCAATCGGTGAATAAACTTCTAATGTTTCTTTCGCAATTCGTTTTTGCTTATATTCGGGTAAATATTTTAATGTTCGCATATTGTGTAAACGATCCGCAAATTTAATCAAAATAACTCGAATATCTTTCGCCATTGCGATATATATTTTGCGATGGTTTTCTGCTGATAATTCCATTTCGTCCTTGTAAGGCATCTTACTAATCTTAGTAACACCTTCAACAAGAGTGGCTATTTCTTCACCAAATAACTCTATCATTTCTTCTAATGTGATATCACAATCTTCTATCACATCATGTAATAATCCAGCTGCTATCGTCATCGGTCCAGTTTGCAAAGTTGCTAAAATATAAGCTACCCACAATAAATGATTGGTATATGGTTCTCCACTTTTCCTTTTTTGGTCGGCGTGTTTATCCATAATAAAGTCATATGCTTGTTTAATTAAAGCAATACTATCTGGATTATGAATATAAGTACTAGCTACTTCTAAAACATCTTCAAATTTGACTGCAACATTTGGTTCCTTTAATTGATACATAAACACACCTCCTTACCATATTTATATGTATTATTCGTATTTTATCAATACTTTTACATCATATTCTTCTAATAATTTCATTCCATTTAATTCTTCAAGTTCTATTAAGAAACAGATTCCTACAACCTCACCTTTTAATTCTTTAATCAATTTTGCTGCAGCCTCTATCGTTCCTCCAGTTGCTAATAAATCATCAATAATAACAACTTTATCGCCTTCTTTAATTGCATCTTTATGCATAAATAGCTCATTTGATCCATATTCCAAATCATATTTATATGAAATTGTTTCTCTAGGAAGCTTCCCAGGTTTTCTAATTGGTACAAATCCACATCCTAATCCATAGGCTACAGGTGTTCCAAATAAGAATCCTCTAGCTTCTGGTCCAACAATAACATTAGCTCCTCTTTCTTTAGCATAGCTAATCATTTCATCGATAGTAGCTCTAAAGACTTCTCCATTCGCCATTAAGGGAGTCACATCTCTAAATAACACTCCTTCAATAGGGAAATTTTGTATATCTGCTACATATTTCTTTAAATCCATCATATTTTCCTCCTATTTATGCTTACTATCACATTATAGTCAAATACTGACTATTTTTCAATTCAATTACGTTATATCTAATAAAATAAATTGAATAGTTTCAAAATTCCGAAATTTATTAATTGATAACGTTCCAATCATTGTTAGTTTACCTTTTTCTAAAATTTCTTTTCTCCGTTTTCCTTGGTTAAAGAATAGTGCTTTATATTGACAATCTTTTGTTTCAAAATGCAATTTTAAATGTGCCCCATTTGATAGTGTCTCCACTTTCAAGGGAATGACATCCAAAATACAAAATATTGGTTCTTCATTATTCGTTCCAAACGGTTCTAACAAAGCTAATTCTTTAATATTTTTAATCGTTAAATCTTCTGGTTGAATAACAACTGTTTCTTTAGCATTGCTTAATTCTTCTCCATTTATTTGTCGGTATTCTTCTTCGATCATAGAAGAAAATGTTATGATATTTTCTTTTTGTAGACTAAATCCTCCAGCTAATTCATGTCCACCATAGGCAATTACTTGACTTTTTAAGTGTTCAAAAAGCGTATTTAAATCAAATCCATTAATACTTCTAGCACTGCCTTTATATGTTTCTTTATCTTTATCATAACTTAATACAAAACTAGGTTTTTCATAATCTTTGGTTAGTCTAGAGGCAATTAATCCAATAATTCCTTCATGAAAACTATCATCATAGATAAAAATTGTTTTTTTATCGACTTGCATTTTTTTAATTGCTAATTGTAATTGACTATTTGTTAAATCTTTTCTTTTTATATTGATTTCTTCTGCTAAGGTAGCAAATCTAATTTTAAATTCTCGTTCCATTTGATTCTTAGAAAATGCTGTTTTAAAATATTTTACACATTGGTTTGGATTTAATCCATCAACCATTCTTCCTATAGAATTAATCTTTGGTGCGATTTGAAAGCCAATTGCTTGCACATTAAATGTTTTACTCTCTTGTAGCAATAAAGAAATTGATTCAAACTTATATTTATTTAGGAGCTCTATTGTTTTTTTGATTAATGTTCTATTTTCATTCCAGACAGGCATCATATCACTGATGGTTGATATTCCTGCTAAACACATTAAATATAGATCTTCTTTCCCAATAATTTGTGTTGCTAATTTATAAGCTAAATAACCACCAGAAATTTCTTTAAAGGGATAATTTGGTGAAAGCATTGTATGTAATAAAGCATAAGCCTTAGGTTGCTCCTTACCAATATCATGATGGTCACTAATAATGACATCAATTCCTAATTGATTTGCTAATTCGACTGCCGAAAAGGCTTTTACTCCATTATCAACAGTGATAATCAAAGTATACCCTCTTTCATGCATTTGTTTCACTCGTTGCTCATTTAATCCATAACCATCAATAAAACGATTTGGAATATGATATCCAACTTGTACACCTCTTTTTTCAAAAGCAGCGACTAAAATGCTAGTTGCCATAATTCCATCACAATCATAATCACCATAAATGACTATTTTTTCATTATGACAAATTGCTTTTTCTATTCGATCGATCACCTTTTTAGAATCATTCAATAATTTATAATCATGTAGTGGCGAATCATCCATAGAATATAAGGAAAAATCAACTAATTTAGCATCTAAGTATTTTGCTAATAAAGAATTAATTTTATAAGTTTCCATTGTTTTAATATAATTTTGACTTTCTACTAAATTCCAATTCATAAGTACTCCTTTCAATAAAAAAAACTGCAAGGCAGCTTATTTAGTAATTAAATCTTCAAAATCATCAAGACTTAAACCAACAGATTTTTTTATACCCATCGTTTGAAGATACTCAAATATCTCGCTTGCAGTAATATCAAAAATATCATTAGCTAAATCACTGATGACTAATTTACTTCTATTTCTCCATTTTATATTAAACAAATAATTTTTTAACATTTTTTTATTTATTTCTTTGAAATTGTCTCTACGTAATTCTTTTAATTTCAATGTTAACAAAACTTCAAATTCTTCTTTTAAGCTTTCATCTATTTTATCAATAGACATGCATATCACCCATTCCATTCCTGACTAATTTAATCATATTACATTATAGAGGAAAATTTGTCATAAATAAAGTTATTTGGTTATATTTTTATTTACTCCAATTTTTCTTTCTTCTCTTTTCAATCGTATACTTTTTTCTTTAAATCTTGATATGCCACTTTGATTCATGTGTGAGGGTATACTATTAGCTAATAGCACTATAAAATGCTATTAGTTAACAATGACATAAGAATCTACTACTCTATTTATTCCATGCTTTCTGCTATTTTCATAGCTATAAAAATGTTTATCAACGTATTACCATCATTTAAGTCAATATCAAAAATTTCAGAAATTTCCTTAAGTTGTATACAAAATTTATCATAATTCATATTCGATTTTTCAGAAGCAATATAAGAATTACAGCCAAAAAGCAGATATGTATGCAAAATTTTATAATATGAAGTATTATTTTGCTTATCATATTCCTTTATTAAGAAAACAACAGGATGACATATTGCACTTGCGTTAATATCATCTAGAATAGAATTTAAAAAATATTCTATTCTATAATTATCATATTCAAAGATATGTTGTTCATTTTTGAGTGTGTCTAGCAACCCATAGTTTAATGCATTAAGTGCTTGTTTATAATACTTTCCTAGTTCAAACAAATTCTGAAAGTCACTACTTATACCCATCTGTATATTGTTTTTAGCAAAAAATTCTTTTAATTTTTTTAAATCATCACGAATATTCAATATTTGGTTATTGGTACTAATAATAGCAACAATATTGTTTAAATATATATAATATTTAAATTCACTTTGTATTTTCCCAAATAAATCTCTAAAGTAGGCAAGATGTGTAAGCGTGTTCTCATAGTTTGTGATGTCTATTACCGCTACATATAAGTTGCTTTTTTGGCTAACATATAGATCCTCTAATTTTTTTATAGTTTGATTTTTCTTGCTAACTTTTCCTTCTATTAAATCTTTAATAAAGGATTCCTCAAACACTTCCCCAATTTTTCGATTATATTCGCTATTTTGCAATTCGTTTGATAAGCATTCGCAAAATTCTTCAATTGTTTTGAAGTCTTTATCTTCAATAGATTTGTAACAGGCAAGTACAAGTATATTCGCAATATGGATACCATCTTTATTATAAATTTTAGCACTTGCTCTATCATATTTTAATTTTTCACTTTTTAAGATACTAATTATCTCGGTCTTAGCAACTTCATCAATAAAGTGTTCCGTCTTAAAAAAATTAACAGTTTCATGAGAGAATGTTCCTTTTTTAGTTAATTCGTTCCACAATACATCATCATTTACCCAATTTACTGTATTTGCTAAAAGATTATATGATGTATCAAATAATGCTATAGGATTTCCTATTTCTTTATATGCTTTTTCAAAAATATCTTGAATACTTTTAACAATGCTACCGCTTAGTGTTATCATTAATTCAGCTTGCTTATTTAAATATAAAATTTCACTCATGGATCTTCTCTCCTAAATATTTCGATTATCTTCACACGTTATTATATATTTTATCATATTATAGGTAAATGAATTCATTGGTTTATAATCAGATGGAAACTCTTCTTTCACTAGTAAAATTATCAAATTTAAAATACCACCAGCACAAAAGTTTGCTAAAACAGCATAATTTGCTTCTTTTATATGACAACCATTTTTTTTAATGAAAAAAGCAACATCTGAAAATATAAAATTATGTATCAATCCTAATGTTTCCATATTAGCGTCAGTTATTACATTTGCAATCATTTTTTTATTCTTAATTATAAATTGGTTAATTCTCATTTCAATTTTTTTATATTCTTGAGCAACTTCTATAAAATCTTTGTTCAAATCAGATAAGCAATATTTAAGTAAATCATACTTATCGTTAAAATGAACATAAAAAGTAGCTCTACTAATTAGGGCTTCTTCACATAAATCGTTGACCGTTATGTGATTAAAGTTTTTCCGGTTTAACATAGTAATCATAGAGTTCAATAATAATTTGTATGTTCTTCTAATTCTCAAATCTTTACTTTTTATATCTCTAGGCATTAAACAATTTTTCCTTTCTGTCTAGCAATCATACAAATACAATAAATTGTAAATTGTAAATACTAAGAAGTTATTATATAAATATAATATAAGGAGAAAATAATGCAAACAATATAATTACCAATTTACAATATTATACAATAAAATAATAATAATTAAAAGAAAAAA
>Ga0153996_1000495_pt1 | contig 17767 bp, 15 predicted proteins | sample TSNC080MetaG_FD_104728 | JGI IMG/M metagenome (GOLD analysis project Ga0153996, IMG submission 104728) | Attine ant fungus gardens microbial communities from North Carolina, USA - TSNC080 MetaG | ecosystem: Host-associated > Fungi > Mycelium > Unclassified | place: USA: North Carolina, Lumber...
ATAAGAACTTTTACCCGATCGACACTATGTCAATTTTATCATGGGTATTGGCAAGCCGGTTGATTTATTGCTATGTGCGGGGCATAGAAAATCCCTCGCAAAACTTATTATACGAGGGAGACATGGGAATCAGATAAAGGCTTACAGCTATTGCAACATTATTTAGTTTAAATGAAATAAACCGAAAGGTAAGTAAAACAAATAACATTAATTCTGGAAAAAAGCAATTAAAGTAGTAACAACTTTGCAAAATTAATTTAATATATTTGACTACCTGCTGCAAAAGCAGGAAAATTCCGCAGATAGCCTGAGTATCCGTGTCAATTCAATATTGTCACGGATATTGCGTTTATATTAAGTCGTCTGGCTTACAAAAAATCAACTGCTTGGCACGATTAAAAAAATAGTCTTGCGAATGAGGTTAGCTGCTGTGGTATCACTTTACAGTTGAATATGGAGAACAAATTTGAAGTACTGATAACCGCTTCAGAAAGGAAGCCGGTTTCCCCGGACTGTCATTTCCAATCTGGAAAATGGGTTATTAGGAGGTTCTAATACAATTATACGAAAGAGGAGAAATATAAAAATGTCTAAGCGTACTATTCATTCTTTGCTTATCGTTGGAGTTTTGTGCTTGTTATGGTTTTTGCCAGTGCCAGCTGGGCTAACCATTCAAGCGTGGCACACATTTGCTATTTTTGTTGCTACCATTTTAGGGTTTATTCTATCACCGGTTTCCAATGGTATTGTGGCTGTAGTTAGTCTCGTTTTTTCAGCTATAACCAAAACCATACCACTAGGTCAGCTTTTATCGGGGTCATTTGGTAATAACACCATTTGGCTTGTTGTATCAGTGCTAGCAAACTTTTTATGTATAGCATGGAAACAGCGGAACATTAAGCAGAGAACCTGTATTTTTAGAAAAATCTAATAATTTGGTCAATGTAAATCGCGACAGACAAAAGGGCGGCTGCGTACAAATTCATCCGAACGGAAAGTTTCTATACATAACCAACCGTGCTGATGGCGTTACTAAAAGGGAGACGAAATAATTTCTGCCGGCACCTTGCCGTATTTGGGATTGGTAATGACGGAAAGCTAGATTTTATTCGTAAGTATGAGATGGAGAATCCCTATAAATGGTTATTATGGATGGATATCCTACAATTAAAATAGAACTTATGAATTAGCAAAGCTCCGTCTGAATCGCTCGTCTCTCTTTATTATGCTTGGCATGTAATTTGCAGTTATCTTAAACACAGAAACAGCTACCATACAAAATTAGTTTTCTGAGAATTCCGTTAATTTGTTAATAAAATATAAGGTCAATAGGGGGTATTTGTATGTCCATTTTAGCCACGGCAGGTTTTCTTATGGTTGCCATTTTTATGGTGTTGCTTATGAAAAAAAAGATCTCAGCCATGGTGGGTCTTATTTTAATTCCGATTGCGTTTGCTATTATGCTCGGGTTTGGACCCACAGTTGGAGTGATGGCCCTTGATGGGATAAAAAAAGTTGCGCCAACCGCAGTAATGATCGCCTTTGCGATGGTTTACTTTATGATCATGATTGATACCGGGTTGTTTGATCCGCTCATTAATGCTATTTTACGAGCAGCTAAGGGTGATCCGGTGAAGGTAAGCGTTGGAACTGCCTTGCTAGCAGGATTAGTATCCTTAGATGGGGATGGAGCGACAACGTACATTATTACGACATCCGCCATGTTAGCCGTTCATCGGCGTTTAAAAATGGATCCTGTCATTTTGCCCGCGCTGGCAATCATGCAAAACGGGGTTATGAATATTACTCCATGGGGAGGTCCGACGGCCCGGGTTATGGCTTCCTTAAACCTTGAGGCTTCCGAGTTGTTTGTGCCGCTTATCCATGGAATGATTATCGGCACTATTTGGATTCTTTTTGTCGCCTACCGATGGGGGCTAGCTGAGCGTAAGCGATTGGGAATAATTAATCCTGTAGGCATTGCTGAGACTGCTGCCGCAGGTGAATTTAACGCCTGTTCCTTGGAAGCCGGTGCGGATGACTCTCTAAAACGGCCAAAGCTATTTCGGCTCAACCTGTCGCTGACTATTGTCTTGATGGCCTGTCTGGTCACAGAGATGCTTCCGCTGAATGTCTTATTTATGATGGGATCAGCAATCACCCTGTTGATCAACTATCCTAGTCTAAAGATTCAAGCAGAGCGAATTTCTCACTATGGCACCAACGTTTTTCCTAATATATCCATGGTGCTAGGCGCCGGGATATTTACCGGTATAATGAGCGGTACAAAAATGATTGATGCTATGGCCACGACATTAACTAGCAATATTCCGGCGTCTATGGGCTCGCATTTGGCATTAATTACCGGATTGACTAGTTTGCCATTCGACTACTTTCTGACCAATGATGCTTTTTCTTTGGTATTGTCCCTCTGCTGGCCAAGGCGGCCACAACATATGGGATTAGCGTAGCCGAAATAGGACGGGCTTCTTTAGTTGCGCAAGGCTGCCACTTGTTAAGTCCGCTTGTAGCATCGACTTATCTCTTGATTGGCTTAAATAATATTACACTTGGAGAACTTACGAGAAAAGCCTTATTGCCGTCCATCATGACATCGCTCATAATGTTGGCGACAGCAATTTTATTGGGAGTTATACCTATATAAAGCCTAAATTAGCGCTAGATAATAAATGAGCCAAGCAGGAAAAAACAAATTTTTACATAATATAGCCTTAAGAACTAAAGGGTCAAGGTGAATATTATAAAGAGAATTGCGCTTTTTGCGCCTGATCGGCAGGAGCTTTCCAGATTACAACAATTGCTGGCTGAGTATCAGGATGAGATTATCTTTGAAGTAGGTTCTTTGACTAAAGGGGTCGCAAAAACGAAAAGCTTACAGTCTCAGGGGGTAGAGATCGTTGTCGCCCGCGGACAGACTGCTGTTGAAATTCGTGATAAATTCCCGGAACTAGCTGTTATTGACATCCCTATTACTAGCTTCGAGATGGTTATGGCGTTGGAAAAGGCTCGCTCCCTAGGCAGCCATGTAGCCGTTATTGCTTTTCAGTCTATGTCCAGACAGATTGAGTATCTTGGAGCTGCTATGGGAGTGACGATGAAAAAGTATCCGATTCTATCGCAACAGGATATTGATGAGAAAATAAACGATGCCATTAAAAACGGCGCCGATGTATTGCTGGGGGGATATTCTTCCAGGCAGGCTGCCTGTCAGCGAGGAATACCCTATGTCCAACTCGTTTGTGGTGATCAGGCGTATATTGATGCTGTTAACAATGCAAAACGTGTATTAGCCTCTATTGATAAGGAAAAACGAAAAGCGGGGTTAATACGAACAGTACTAAATCACGCTTATGAAGGCATTGTCGCAGTTGATGAGAAATGTAGGCTCGTTGCCCTGAACCCTGTTGCCGAACGAATTGTAAAGTTTCCTCACGACTCGATTGGACGAAACCTTAATGATATTTGGCCTGACTTAAGCTTGGAAAAAATACTAATAAACGGTAAGGAAGAGCTCAACCGGTTATATCAAATAAATGGTATACAAATTTTGTGTAACAAAGTTCCGATTATGGATAAACGGAAAGTCATTGGGGCTGTTGCTGCTTTTCAGGATATTACTAAGATACAGTTAATGGAGGCCCGCATTAGAAAAGAGGTTTATTCCAAAGGTCATATAGCGAGCTTTTCCTTTGGTGATATTTATGGTACTAGCTCGGCGGTGTGTTCAGCTGTCAATGAAGCTAAAAGCTACTCAGCAACAGAGGCTAATGTCCTTATTATCGGCGAAACTGGTGTTGGCAAGGAAGTATTTGCTCAGAGTATTCATAATAATAGTAAGCGTGCGCGAGGCCCGTTTGTAGCCGTAAATTGTGCGGTCTTGCCGGCTCAGCTGCTCGAAAGTGAATTATTTGGCTATGTAGGCGGAGCCTTCACCGGGGCAAGCAAGGAAGGCAAACCAGGTTTATTTGAAATAGCGCACACAGGGACGATATTTCTGGATGAAATTGGGGAAATGGACTATATAAATCAAAGTAGACTGTTGCGAGTTTTGCAGGAACGGTCTGTTATGCGGCTCGGGAGTGATCGGACAGTCCCGGTTGATGTTAGGATAATCTCCGCCACCAATAAGAACTTACAGCAGTTAATCGTTGAAAATAAATTTAGAGAAGATCTGTACTATCGCTTGAATGTGTTGCATTTAAAAATTCCCGCTTTGCGCGAGCGCAAGAAAGATATCTCGCTCTATGCTACTCAATTTTTAAAAAGTTCTTCTCCCAATAAGCTGAAGATGAGCAAGGCTGCCGCGAAAGTTTTGGAAGAGTATTCGTGGCCAGGAAATATCCGCGAATTACGGAATGTAGTAGAGCGGATTGTTGCTTTAAATCAGCGAGATACGGTTACTGCCGCCTTTGTCGGCAAAATACTGAACATCGACAATAGTAATGCTTCAAGCTTAAATAGCAAAGAGGCTAAAGAGATCATTGCGGCGCTGGCAAGTTGTAACGGGAAGATCGGTGATGCTGCCGAGCTTATGAATGTAAGTCGCTCTACGCTATGGCGCAAAATGAAGCAATTAGGCATAAATAGATGAGAAAAAAGAGACTTCTGCCGAGTCTCTTTTTTCTTATGTGCTGAAATATACAGAGAGACACACGCTCCAGGTAGGTTTTTACCCCATCTGAAGTTTAGTCGATCTTATCCGAATGACTTAGCCGCTCTTAACTCCTTTTTTTCAGAAGGAGAATTAAGACGCTGTTTAGTCATCGGATAAAACAATTTTGCGTATATAATGAAACGTTTTATAAAAACAGTGAAACATATAATGAAAAGATGAATCTAAAATGCGATAAATAAATTATTGTAATAAAATGATTATAAGGATCAAGCGTGTTTGCTTTGTTAGTAGCTCTAAACCGGCGAGAAATGCCCATTTTACATGAGATTACATTTTTGGCACGTTTATTGCAATTGTTTCGTTTATTAGTTTACAACAAAGGGAGGTAACATGATGGGGCTTACAGTTGCGGAAAAGCTAATCGCTGCGTCACTAGTTGACGGGGAAATGAAGAAAGGAAATCGGATTGGAATTCAAATTACGCAAACGTTAACGCATGATGTGACAGGCGTTATGAGCTACTTAGAATTTGAAGCTATTGGCTTGAAAGGGTGGCGTCAGGCGATCAATGGCTTTGACACGTTTGAAGTAGCTGGTAAAACTGTCGGGATTATTGGGGCAGGAAACATTGGCCGTAAAGTTGCCCGGAGACTTAAAGCATTCGAAGCAGATATCATATACTTTGATCCATTTGCCGCCGCTGATATTGAAGCAGAGCTGGGTGCGCGCAAAGTTCCTTTAGCAGAGCTGGTCACTACCGCGGATATTATTTCGATGCATGCACCGCTGCTTAAGGACACTGTGGGCCTTGTCGGTAAACGTGAGTTTTTACTTATGAAGCCAACCGCAGTCATCATTAATACCTGCCGCGCTGAACTCGTTGACCAAGAGGCATTCGTTGAGGCGTTACAGTCAAAAAAAATTGCCGGCGCCGGACTTGATGTCTTTTACCAGGAACCTGTACTAGCAGATGACCCGTTCTTAAAACTGGAAAATGTCATAGTGTCTCCCCATACTGCCGGACATACGGGCGAGGGCTGGAATCGCCGCATAAGCTTCGCCTGGGAAAACATTCAGCGAGTGGCCGCTGGACAAAATCCCGTATCTGTAGCCCGGATAGATTAATAACAAAAACATGCTATTAGTTCTCGACAGACTAATAGCTGACGGGGGGAGATAATGATGAAAACATTGGTTAATGAATTGCGCTCCATCCCTACTACCTGCATATCGGATGCATTGCATCGGCATGGAGCGTACGGCGCGGAGAATTATGAAAGGTGAATTATTTACACCTTTGTAGTTGGATCACCCTGGGCATAAAAAACGATTAGAGGAGTGAATTTATGGTTAAATTAGTGAAAGATGGCGTATACCTCATAAGAGGAAGCCTAATTGTAACGAACGCAAATCAATTAGGTATTGATAAAATTAATGACCGGTTGCGCCAGACAGATCTCGAACCGTTTTAAAGAAGGTTTTGTTAAAAATAAAGTAATGGAATTTGTCGGACCGGGCGTAAACAATCTTAGTGTTGATTTTCGTAACGGTATTGATGTCATGACTACCGAAACTACATGTCTATCCTCAATCTGGCAAACGGATGAGAAGGTTTTAGCGTATTTTGCCATACACGGGCGGGCTCAAGATTACAGCAAACTAGAGCCAGGCCCCGTATGCTACTATGACAGTATGGTAAAGGTGGATTTAAGCCGGATAGTTCCGATGATTGCTCTGCCGTTCCATCCAAGCAATGTTTATCCAATAGCAGAGCTTAACCGGAACGCTGCTGATATATTACGGGAAGTCGAGCTGGAAGGCAAGCAGCAGTTGGGAAACCCCAATGTCAATTTCAGCCTGACAGACAAGCTGGTCAACGGACGGTTGCTTGTTGAGCAAGGAATTGTGGTAGGCTGTTCAGGGGGAACGTTTGAAAACCTGGCGGCAGTTGCTAAAATCGTCGATGGCAAGTCCGTCGGCAACGGTGATTTCACTTTCAGCGCGTATCCTGCCAGCCAACCCGTTTTCGCTGAATTAATGAAAAATGGCGCGATTGAAAAATTGATTAGTGCCGGTACTATCATTAAGACGTCCTTCTGCGGCCCGTGCTTTGGTGCAGGCGATACGCCGGCCAATAATGCTTTTAGCATCAGACATGCAACCCGCAATTTCCCCAATAGAGAAGGCTCAAAACCAGATAATGGGCAGATCGCTTCGGTGGCCTTGATGGATGCCCGCTCCATTGCCGCCACTGCGATACACGGCGGTATACTGACACCAGCCACTGAGATCGATTATGAAGAAACTGCGATAGCCTATAAGTTTGATAAACAGTCTTACGATAATCGTGTATACCAAGGCTTTAGCCAAGCCCGTGCAGCAGAAGTCTTAAAATATGGCCCTGGTATCGCCAATTGGCCTGAAATCAGACCTCTGCCGGAAAACCTGCTCATTAAAATAGCTGCCGTTATTCACGATGCAGTGACAACAACCGATGAATTAATCCCTTCAGGAGAAACTTCGTCCTATCGTTCCAACCCCTTCAGATTGGCGGAATTTACTCTTTCCCGAAAAGATCCGCAGTATACAGGTCGGGCCAAGGCTGTACAACAACTTGAATTAGCGCGGCAAAAGATAGTAAAAAATGGAGAGATAAGCAAATTAGAAAACACCTTCCAAACAATTTTCTCCGGCGAACAATTGGCGCCGGAAGAGTTGCACAGACTCATTAAAGATACCGGACTAGGCAGTGTAATATTTGCCGTCAAGCCTGGTGACGGTTCAGCCAGAGAGCAGGCGGCATCCTGCCAGCGAGTCTTGGGCGGTGACGCCAATATTGCCATTGAATATGCTACCAAACGCTATCGCAGTAATGTCATTAATTGGGGCATGATTCCTTTTACTATTGATCCGGAAGAAGTTAGTAAATTAAAAGTAGATAGTTACATTTTTATCCCCAATATTCGTCAAAGCATTGTAGCGGGAGCAGATAGAATCCAGGCTCATGCAACTGAATGAGCAAGGTAAAATTGCTCTGGAACTGAAACTTGATAATCTTACTAAAGATGATCGCGATATAATCCTTGCTGGATGTCTCATTAACTATTATGCTGAAAACTAGTAGCGTTAGTGAAAGTCAGGAAGAGATACGATAAGACTATTTTTGCAAAGTTTTGCAAAAATAGGCAGGTGTGTGGTCGGCACGATGAGAATATATATATTATCGGGCATGAGGCACGATAATCTTTACTGACTTTTGCAAGGATACGGAGGATCTTTATCATGTTTCAGAGAAGACTTATGTTGACAAATACGACAAACACTAGAGAATTAGGCGGCTATTGTGGCAAAGAAGGTAGGATAACAAAATACAAAAGCTTTTTGCGCAGCGATGATGTAAGCCAGTGTAATGAAGGCGATATAGCAAAGCTAAAAAACTATGGCGTTAAAACGATTATTGACTTACGAGGAAAAAGTGAGCTTATCAGAAAACCGAATATTTTTGCAAGCTGTAATGATCTAAAATACTTTAACATTCCGCTCATACCAGAGGAAAAATTTGAGGTATTAACGGCAGACATAACGATGAAAATGGATCAGGTTTATGTCGAAATAATAAAAAACCATGAAGCGATTTCCAAATTATTTACCGTAATTTTAGAAAATCGCGAAGGAACGATTTTATTTCATTGTACTGCAGGAAAAGACAGGACAGGTGTGACTGCCTTATTATTGTTCATGCTTGCTGGCGCTGAGCTTACGGATATTATTGCCGATTATCAGGTGACCTATCTATACATTCAGCCGTTGATTAAAAAGCTGACCGAGACTTACCCGGATATGCCGGTACACGTTATGCAATGCGAGCCTCAATGGATCGTAGCTGCTTTCAATTATATTTTAGACACTTATGGAGACGTAGATAGCTATTTTAGCAGTGTTGGCTTTAGTGAAGCGATGGTTAAGAGTTTGAAAAATATAATTATATAGACACACATAAGAAAAAACAGTCCCTCTGTGAACAGGGGGACTGTTTTTTTGTTCTGCTAGGCCGATGTACCGCGATCAGTAGGGGGAGTGACGCGGTTTAGTCATCGGATAAAAAATAGTATCGTTGACGAGACCAGCTTGACAACAATAAGAGAATCAATTATAATTAGCTTGACAATCAAAATATAAGAAAAATATACTATTTGAAACTTAAAATAATAAGGAGCGGGATATGATGGAAATAATTGATGAATTGACACATGAACTATTTACTTTTTTTAATGGCTTCTCGTCGTGGGAGAGCTCAATAATCCGTTCGAGTGACTTAACGGTTGCCGAAGCGCACGCGATTGAGATTCTCGGCACATATGGGCAGATGAATATGCGGAGCCTGGCACAAAAATCGGGGGTGACGACAGGTACGACTACCGTTACCGTTGACCGGTTAGAGAAAAAAGAGTATGCAACGAGAGAGCAGGTCAAAGAAGACCGGCGGGTTTATTTAATTACGCTGACCAAAAAGGGACAGCAGGCTTTCGCCGAGCATCACCAGTACCATACTAAGCTGACAGAACAGGTGATGGCTGCGCTGTCTGATGAGGAAAGCGAGCAGTTGGCCGGATTATTAAAAAAGGTTAATGCCGAGGTGTTTTAAAATTCGTTTTGGGGAGGGTTGACGCTATGAATGCTGAGACTATGATTGAGCAACGAGCTGCGGGTCCGGCCAGTGATATTTGGCAACGGCACGGCGCGGCGCTGACGACTGTTGTGAGCGCCTTACTAACATTGCTGGCATGGTATGCCGGCAAGAACGGCTGGGGCATGCTGGAAGCTCCTTTGTATCTGGCCGCTTATGTTATTGGCGGTTACCGTAAAGCCTGGGAAGGGCTGCAAACGCTTATCCAGGAGCGCGATCTGGATGTTGATTTGCTGATGATTGTTGCTGCTATTGGCGCAGCCAGTATCGGTTATTGGCAGGACGGCGCAATATTAATCTTAATTTTCGCGTTAAGTGGTGTGTTAGAAGGCTACACCATGGAGAAAACAAATGGTGATATTCGCGCCATTATGGAGCTGCGTCCGGAAACTGCCTTGGTTATAGTTGGCGACACCGAGCAGCGAGTCGGAGTGGAACATCTGCAGCCAGGTGATCTGGTGCTGGTCAAACCGGGAGAACGGATTGCTGCGGACGGGGTAATTAAGCAGGGTTATTCTGCTGTCAATCAAGCTACAATTACGGGTGAATCAATTCCGGTGGATAAGTGTTGTGGTGATGAGGTGTTTGCCGGGACAATCAATGGGCAGGGTGCTTTGATGGTTGAAGTGACAAAACCGGCTGAGGCCACACTGCTGGCTAGAATTATCCGGATGGTCCAGCAGGCGCAGAATGAAATGCCGCCTAGTCAGCTATTTGTGGAAAGGTTTGAGCGCATTTATGCTAAAGTCATTATTGGCATCGCTTTGTTATTATTGCTCGTACCGCCGTTCGTGTTTGACTGGGACTGGAACCAGACAGTCTACCGGGCGATGATTTTCCTGGTAGTAGCTTCGCCGTGTGCCTTAGTTTCATCAATTATACCGGCCGTTTTATCCGGTATTTCCAACGGCGCGCGCAACGGCATTTTATTTAAAGGCGGTGTCCATTTAGAGAACATTGGGAACGTTCAGGTCGTTGCTTTTGATAAGACCGGGACACTGACGGAGGGAAAGCCGAAAGTGACAGATATTATCCCGTTAGGGTCCCAGAGTCAGGATGACTTATTACGTGATACAGCGGCAGTCGAAATGCTGTCCGAGCATCCGATTGCCAAAGCAATTGTGCAAGCTGCTAAGGATAAGCAGTTAGAACTGCCTAAGGCTGCCGCATTGCAAGCTATACCGGGACTGGGGGTTCACGGTTTTATTGATCAGGCTGAGTTTTGGATTGGCAGCTTAGATTGTCTGCCAAATAAGAACTTGTCGGTTAAGCATCAGCAAATCGTGCAGCAGCTTGAGCAGCAAGGAAAAACAGTTGCTTACGTGCATTCGCAAAACAAACTGCTTGGTCTGCTGGCTATCCAGGATACGTTGCGTCCGCAAGCACGGGATGCCATCCGGTTGTTACGCCGCATGGGCATTCAGATCGCGATGCTAACTGGCGATAACGCTGCTACGGCGCAGGCTATCGGCAGACAAGCCGATGTTGATTTTATATATGACAGATTGCTTCCCGAGCAAAAAGTAGAAGCCATTACAAGGCTTTCCGCTAAATATGGCAAGGTCGCGATGGTAGGCGATGGGGTAAATGACGCCCCGGCGCTAGCCACATCGGCGGTAGGCATTGCGATGGGAGCCGCCGGTACAGATGTAGCGTTGGAAACAGCCAATGTTGTTCTGATGGCAGATGATCTGGAAAAGGTCTCTTATGCGATTGCGCTGGGCCGCCGTACAAAAAAAGTAATAAAGCAAAACCTTGTATTCGCCATGGGTGTTGTCTTGCTGTTGGTAGCCGGCACCTTTATGGATAGTGTAAACCTGCCTGTCGGAGTTATCGGACATGAAGGAAGTACATTATTAGTCATTCTAAGCGGACTGCGTTTGTTGCGCTGAAAGGATCATGTTTTGAGGCAGAGCACTTTTACGAGGAACTCGAACCAATACGACATGACATTTAGAACATGAGAGGAAAGATCTTTATATGTGATATATGTGATAAAGTCATCAGCGACGATAAACCGCTGATGACTTTATTTTTGAGGAGGGAAGTCTTGAACAGACTTTAGATCTTTTTAGCTAAGGCGCTGGTCGTTATTTATCTGCTGCACTAAATTTTATTGGCGTACTTATCGTTGTTGTTGTCAGTAAAGTGTGATACATTTATATTAGTGGATAATTTTGGCTTTGCCTGGAATCGTACATGCATTTCTGGGTGGCAAGCGGCCTGGAACAGCACAAGGAAACGTAGGCAAACTAACGCTTTGCGAGCACTAATACGTCAATAGTGAACTTGTTTCAGTAAATCTGAAACATCGGGGGTTCAGGTGGAGAGTCTACTCCACCTGAACTGAAGCCGCCTGTAGAGGCGGGAGTCTTGACTCAATGTTTAAGCTAAAGGGGTGGATGCATCTTGATGTTTTCTCTTGCAGAAATTTATTCATATGTTAGTATTGTTGCACTGCTTGTCATGATTCCAGGGCCAAACACAGTATTAGTTATGCAATCTGTTGGTGTAAATGGTCGGCGGGCTGGTTTCTTTAATGTGTTTGGAATTGTGACGGCAGTTTATGTCAATGCCATGATTTCCGTATTGGGATTATCGTTAATTATCATGCAGTCAACTACGATATATAATGTAATGAAAATGCTTGGTGCTGTCTATATTGCCTACTTGGGGCTAGTTAGCCTGGTTGAGGCATACAAGCTGTCTAGACAAGAATCTCCCGCTGCTGTTGAAGACAACGGCAGGTTGGAGCCTGATGCCACCTTGACCGACAACAGGGGTATCGCATTCTATTCCCAAGGACTACTAACAGGGATTCTCAATCCGAAGTCGGCCCTGTTCTTCTTGGCCTTTTTTCCACAGTTTATGCACCAGGACGGCAACATTTTTACTCAATCGTTGATTCTTACACTGCTATATTCCTTAGTGTCGGTAACCTGGTATGGCTTACTGGTTATATTCATCGGCAAGCTCCGTCATTTTTTCGGGTGCCATCAAACGAAAAAATGGCTAAAAGCGATCACGGGAACAGTATTAATCGGCATGGGTATAAAAATTGCAATGCAAAAGTAAAGTTGAGGTGAAAGAGCGACTTACTACTTAAGTTTAATGCAAAATATATCGATATAAATATATAGGGCTAATTGAAAAAGAATATTAAAGAGGGGATTTAAATGAAACTTACCGGAAAAATGATATCCTATTTTGTCGCAGTTATACTTATTACCTTTGTTGGCTTTATGTATATTTATAGTGAGATACGCATGATTTCAACTGGCGCCGGATTAATAAAAACACGCGAGATTCCAAAGTTGATCCTTGTAGAAGACATCGGCTATGGAACCGTCGAACAAATGGCCCATATACGATCCTATGCCTTAAGCGGTGATGACCAGGCTCACAACCAGTACTTACAGGTCGCCAGGGCGAATGGAGAGCGGGAGCAAATACTGATACAGCAGGCGACGACCGATAAAGGCAGACAAGTCGCAACCGAGTTCGAAGCTGCCGATACGGAATACTCAAATTTAATCGAGCAACAGTACGTCCCTTTGCTCCGGGCCGGCAAGCAAAGCGAAGCCACTGCATTTATGGCGAGTGAACTGGTGCCACGCGCTAATCTGCTGCATAAAAAAGCTGATGAACTAAAAGAACTTCAGGTTGGGATAATGAATAATTCAATAGAAGATTTACGGCACAGTGCCGAAAATACTCAAAATGTCGCGTTACTCACAGCCCTCCTTGCTACCCTTCTGGCGATTGGTATCGGCTTTTTTGCGGCTCGCAGTATCGCTTCGCCGATAAAAGCCATGGCAGGCGCTGCGGAGAAGCTGGCTCAGGGTGATTTGACGATAGCGATTAAGGTCAAAGGCAAGGATGAAATCAGCGAGTTGAATGATGCTCTTGTTACTGCTGTAATGAACTTGCGGACTCTTATCCAGCAAGTGGCTAGTCATTCTGAACAGGTCGCAGCCTCTTCCCAGCAGTTGACGGCCAGCTCTGACCAATCGGCACAGGCCGCCAATCAAATTGTCGACTCCATTACCAATGTCTCTGCCGGCGCCGAAAAAGCAAACGTGGCAGTACATGAAGCCCTTGTTATTGTTAAGAGCGAAAATGATACGCTGCAACAAGTGGCGAGCGGGGCTAATTCGGTTGCCGCGCAATCGATCAAAGCAGCCAGCCAGGCAAAAGCCGGCGGTCAGGCAGTAGATAAAGCTGTAGCTCAAATGAGTAAGATCGAAAATTCCGTTCAGACGGTAGCGGGCACTGTCGATAAACTGAGTGCCCAGTCGCAGGAGATCGGCAAAATCGTTGATACTATTGCCGGAATTTCTGGTCAGACTAACTTACTGGCATTAAATGCGGCCATTGAAGCCGCCCGCGCGGGTGAGCAAGGACGCGGCTTTGCTGTTGTCGCCGAAGAAGTTCGGAAATTGGCTGAACAATCGCAAGTAGCGGCAAAGCAAATCGCAGCATTGATTAGTGAAATCCAGCAAGATACCAACCAAGCGGTTGCTGCTATGAATGCCGGAACCGCAGAGGTTAGGCTGGGAACGGAAATCGTCAATGAAGCCGGTGCATCTTTCCGGCAAATTAACGAACTGATCAACATTGTATCTAGCGAAATAAAAGGAATTTCAGCATCAATTGAACAAGTGGCTGCGAACGGCCAAAGCATATTTAGCTCAGTTAAGCAGATTGACGATCTCAGCAAGCAGGCCGTTGACGAATCCCACTCCGTAACGGCTGCTATCGAGGAACAATCAGCATCAATGCAAGAAGTTGCAGCTTCCAGTCAAGCCTTGGCGAAACTGGCGGAAGAAATGCAAGGTACGGTTCAAAAGTTTAAAATATAAGCATTACTCCTCTGGTGGGCGTGATTATAATACGACATTGTCCTGCATTTAAACAGACTGAATCAGGGTGCAGTCAAAACTCGGCAGGAGAGTCTAATTGCTTAATTGCCATGAATTAGAAAAGGTATCGGTAAGACAAAGGGTGTGTCGCAACACGTTTTTTGAAAAAACGAAAAGCGGCACGCCCTTTATTGTTTATTACAATTTATTACAATAAATTGTAATAAATTACAAAATACCCCGTTGTTATTTTTCTATATAATTTGTAAAATGTATACTGAAGTAATTTTATAATTTTTATTGGCATAATTTGTTATTTATGGATTTTTTATAAGGAGATTTATTTATCCGATGACTAAACCGCTCGAAGACTCCCGCTTGCAGAAGCGGGAGTCTTCGAGCGGCTAAGTTCTTGGATAAAGCCGACTAAACTTCAGATGGGGTAAAAACCCCGCCTGAAGCGTTCGTCTCTCTTTATTCGATGAATAAACCGCGTCTTAACCCCCGCTTCTGTAAGAGGGTAGTACTCTCTTTTTTATCTTAACTATTAACTCAAGACTCCCGCATTTACAGGCGGCTTCAGTTTTGGTGGAGTAGACTTTCTGCCTGAACTCCCGATGCTTCAGCCTTGCTGAAACAAGTTCGCTAATATAAGCGCTATTCCCTGGTGGGTTGGTTATAACACTGCCGTTGGATGTCGGCAGAGCAAGGGCGGAAACAAGACTGCGATCGGTTAGTCCACTTTTTTTTGCCTTGCTTGCCTTCCACTCCGCTTTCATTTGCTTAAGTAGACATACAGTTGAAGCTTACCGATACTAAGTTTACGAAAATAAGAGGCAGATTGGATATCATGATAATAATGAACTTTATTTTATTTTTAGACATGATGGCTCAGCAGCGTCATTTTGCCGCTATCCGCAAGGGCATGCTGACCACCATGCCGTCTCTTGTCATTGGCTCTTTAGCCTTGATGTGCATTCACTTGCCGGTAGCCGCTTTTCAACAAAGCATGTCGCTGCTGTTTGGATCAAGTTGGCTGGTGCTGTGTCAGGTTATCGTCAATATATCGACTCAGCTGATGTCCCTTTTATTAGTCATTACAATCAGCTACTGTTTGGCACAGGAACATCGTGTCGTCCGGCAAGGGCAATCAAATCCACTGATAAACGGACAGTAAGTATACTAGGGGTTAATTCGCTTATTTTATTGGTTGCGTGCTAATGCTGTCGCATTTTGATTGGAAAGTGATTAATTTGACGCAGGGTTCAATGGATTTTGCTAACCAATATATTGCAAGTACTGACAGGAATGTTATCGGACAATTCCTGGTTTTTACTGCTAGCTTCTTAATGCTTTTCCTGCTAAACGTGACGTTGGTACCTTTTATCACGGCAATCCATCGCTTTTCAGTTGAGCGGAAAGAGGAGCATGACAAGAAGACAACGGAAAAATGGAAAAGTGCTTTGGGTAGAACCGGAGTTGTCGCCGCTATGGCAACGCTGAATAATTGGCTGGTGTGTGGCCTCTACATAGTTATATTGATGCTCTTAGCTATGAGAAACATGATTTCATTGGAAGCAGCCGCATATGTTATGCAGCCGACCTCACTATTTGTCATCGTTATCTTGGCTCCCTCATTAGCGATACTGTCGGCTTTATGCGGAGAAATAGCCTTAGTGAAGACTAGAAATATTACCGTAGCCTACAGCTCGGCAGGACTGTTTGTTTTACCATTTATTTTTGTTATTTTTTTGCAGTTGTTCAATGTTTTTTTGATAAACTGGAGCTTTATATTGACTGGAACAGTATTCTTGCTATATTTTGATTTAGTCCTTTTTTATCATGTTGGTCTAAGGTAGTGTATTTTGAGGTGCGAAACTTGAGTTCCTGGATTAAAGTGCACCTAGAGCCGTTAGTGAAATTGTGGTCAGTAAAGCTGAAGATCGGGCGGGTTAAACCAGTCGTTTTGCCCGTAAAGAGAGACGAACTTTATTAATGGTTTTTTTCACAATAAATTGACAGCTAATATTCGACAGTATATAATCAAAGCTAATTATTATGGTAAAGTATATTGCTTGAACATGTATGATTGGTGGTTGCAAAATGGAACAAGAACAACAACGTCGCGTTACCCTCCTGGAAGTTGCTAAACATGCCGGTGTTTCGCGGGCTACGGCATCGCTCGTTTTACGCGGCAGTCCTCGAATTGCCAAAGCAACACAGGAAAAAGTACAGGCATCTATGCGGCAATTAGGTTATGTTTATGACCGGGTGGCCGCCAATTTACGCTCCAATGTCTCATCGACCGTCGGGTTGATTATTATGGAGCTTGCCAATCCCTTTTACTCCGAATTATTGGTCGGTATTCACCAGGAACTGGATAAATGCGGGCAGACTGTCATTTTAGGAACTACCTTTGACTCGCTTGCGATTCAGGAACGCTTGCTGTCTACTATGTTGGAGCATCGTGTCAGCGGCATTATTTTGTCGGCCGTTCCCGGCAGTCCAGGTGCAGTAATTGACCGTATCCGGCAATTAGGTGTACCCATCGTTCTCGTTGGCAGAAGACTTCCAGGCGTTGAATGTGATTATATTGGCATTAATAACGTTGCCGGTGGAAGAATTGCAGCCGAGCATTTGATTCGCAAAGGGCATAGCCGTATCGCCTTTTTAGGCGGTTTTGCCCAACTTTCCTCCCGCAAAGAGCGAAAGCAAGGTTTCGATCAGGCACTCCGCCAAGCAGGGCTGGAGGTTGATCCCGCCTTAGCTATCGAAAGCCCGGCCACCCGGCAGGGAGGTATTGACGCTTTTACGAAATTGCTTTGCTTTCCAGACCGGCCTACTGCAGCTTTTTGCTATAATGACACAATTGCTATCGGCGTCATGCAGAAAATGCGGGAATTGGGATTTGTCCCCGGAAAAGATATCGATATCATCGGGTTTGATGATATTCCGGAAGCTGCCATTTTTAGTCCCAAGCTGACGACTGTTTCTTCAGAAATTAGCCGGATGGGCTCCCATGCCGCGCAATTATTGTATGCCCGCATCACCGGATTGCAGACTGAGCCGCAGAGCATCATTCTCATGCCTGAACTTATAATTCGGGAATCGTGCACGTAACATAGCTGTTACAGCCTGCTGTGAATAACACTGTTGTGTATGAGGCCGATGATTGAAAGCACAATATATTGAAGCTGCTGATGTATATAATTTTCTGAATTTAGATTTATTTAAATTCAGGAGAAAAAACTTATTGACAGAATAATAAGTCGAAGCTTATAATAAAATTAGATCGATCTAATAAGGACAATTAAGTTAAAAAGCTCAATGTTGTTGCTTAGTATCTTGTCAACATTATATCTTAAGTTTGAGGTCAAAAGGGCAAATTACTGCGTCAGCTCCTCCTAGCAGACTCCTTCCAGTATGCGTCGTTGTCGCTTCTCTTTTGCCATTTTTCCTACCCTAAAACTAAAATCTAACATTGTCAAGGTACTAGGGCGTGCTCTATTTTCTTATCTGTATCGCCGGCGCTCTGTTGCGCCAACAAATAATAGAAAGGTAGGCCGGTGTTGACGCCGGCTG
>Ga0153996_1000496_pt1 | contig 17763 bp, 13 predicted proteins | sample TSNC080MetaG_FD_104728 | JGI IMG/M metagenome (GOLD analysis project Ga0153996, IMG submission 104728) | Attine ant fungus gardens microbial communities from North Carolina, USA - TSNC080 MetaG | ecosystem: Host-associated > Fungi > Mycelium > Unclassified | place: USA: North Carolina, Lumber...
GAAAGGGGCAGGAAAATGAAAGTACAACAAATCTCATTAAAAGAACGACTAACTCGACTAAATAGCGGCTGTGCAAGCGACCCAGCATTTAATGCCAGTGCAATAGAAACATTTATGGATATTCCAATACCTGTCTATTTAAAGGACTTCCCAGAAGAGTACAAGGAATTACACTACCTGCTGATACCCCAAATAAGAGGCTTAAAGCGGCACAGCTTTCGGCTTGCTGCTGAAAGAATTTATCAAATTTGGGCGAGGGATAAAGCGAATCCATCCATGGCAAGAGCGGTAGAAATACTTATGCTGCCGCTCAGAAAATGCTATGAAGAAAGGAACGGCGCATATGGAAAAAGTGAATAGAATACCGCTTAAAGAGCGACTTAACATGGAGACAGGCAATGAACCTAACTTTTTAAAAGCCTTTGAGATATATCTTGACGAGTACTTTGAGGGCTTAACAGATATTAGCAACAATTCATATTTTATCAACTGGTATCAGAATGAAATTCGATATGCCAAAGGCATTGACGATACCGATATTTTGCTTGCTGCTATTCCCCAATCTCTTGATAGGCTGCCATATTCTGAAAGGATAGAACTGCTCATGACAATCTTTCTAAAGCCATTTGCTGAAATGCGAAAACTTAAAATGGAGGTAAAAACAGATGAATCCATACTTGACTATGCCGGGGATATTTAAAGAGACAAGCGCAGGTTTTGTTACATATTCCATTGGTGACGAAATGCTAAAAAGGCGGGAAATTGATTGCGTGGGAGAAATCACAGCTGAACTTGTCCATTCTCTTATTTTGCAGCTTCGCTATTTACAAGCTATAGAGCCGGAAGAAGAAATCACCATGTATATAAACAGCCAAGGCGGCGAAGTGATAGCCGGGCTTGCCCTATATGATGTCATGCAGGCTCTCACTTGCCCTATAAAGACAGTTTGCATGGGGCAGGCTTCCAGTATGGGCGCACTGCTCTTTATCAGCGGAAACAAGCGAGAAATGCTAAAGCACTCAAAAGTTATGATACACGACCCGCTGATCGGAAATGTTGGCGGTAATGCACTGACTATTGAAAGGGTTGCCGATAACATTATGAAGACCAGAGAAATCACAGCAAATATTATCGCTGAGCATACAGGTAAAACTCTAAAAAGGATATTAGAGATAACCGCAGTTGACAGCTATTTTGATGCGGATGAAGCCGTAGAATTTGGGCTGGCTGACAGCATCATAGAAAGGATTTAGGCAGATGGTGAAAGAATCATACCGAATACTCACGAAAGACTATGTAATGAATAATGATACATGGCAGACAGGACTCAACAACAACGATTTGATTATTGGCACAAGCGGTTGTGGCAAGACCAGAGGGTATGTGATACCTAACATATTACAAATGAATGAAAGTATGATTATCGCTGATTCTAAGGGAAGGCTTAGAAAAGAACTGTCCGGCATACTGGAATCCAATGGCTACAAAATCATTAACATAGACTTTATGGACTTAGCAAATTCAGCTGGTTATAATCCGCTGGACTATATCCGCTACAATGCCAAGAAGGAAACCTACAGCGTACAGGATATTAAGACTATTGCCGCCTGTATCGTTCCATGCGAAGACAAAGTTCAGCCATTTTGGGAGATGGCAGCCCGAATGTATTTTGAAAGTATTATCGCCTATGTGATGGAGTGCCTGCCGGAAAATGAGCATAACTTAGAACTTGCAGTACAACTTTTTAAAGAAATGAATACAGGCAAGTTTGTAAGGCTCTTTATGGAGTTAGAACAATTAAATCCAGACAGCTTTGCCGTGGGGCAATATAAGATGTTTAAGGACAATGACAAGGCGGCAAAAATGCACGAGAGCATTCGGGGCATACTGGCAGAAAAGCTGTCTATGATTGCCTTTGATGATGCCAACGAAATGTTCTGTAAAGAAAACAGAATTGATTTTGCCGACATTGGCAGACAGAAAACTGCCGTATTTGTTGCCGTGTCTGATACGGACAGGTCAATGGATACACTGGCAAACCTTTTCTACACGCAGGCAATTCACGTTCTTTGCGATAGTGCCGATAGAGATTATGCAGATGGCAGGCTGAAAATGCCAGTCCGATTACTGCTGGATGACTTCGCAACCAATGTATATCTTCCAGATTTCGACAAGACCATTGCTATGATTCGCTCCCGTGAGGTATATGTCAGCCTCATTTTACAGAGCCTATCACAGCTTGAAAGCCTGTACGGTCATGCTAAAGCAATGACAATAATCAACAACTGCGATAACCTTTTATACTTAGGCGGGCAGGACGTGGAAACCGCACGCTATATTGGTATCAAAGCTGATAAGCCGACCAGTGCTATCTTAAATATGCCGCTATCCAAGGCGTGGCTCTTTACACGAGGGCAAGCACCAAAAGAGGTGGAAAAGTTCATACCCCAATCGCATGTAAGGTACAAGGAACTGCCCGAATACATGAGAAAAGCTGGATAGAAAAAATGGCTAATCTCCATTACAAGGGGTTAGCCATTTATTCATACTGATTATTTACTCAAAACCAATGCTTATGCATTTTCTCTAAGAAATCTATAGTTATAGGATAGCCGGAACTTTCTCCGATTATAGAATCAATTCCACAGTAAGGACATACAGCCGTTCCTCCAATATCTTCAATCCAGAAGTTTATCTCATTTGGGTTAAAGATTTTTAGGCAGTAAAAGCAACCACATGTGCCATCTTTGAGCAAAACATCTCTATGGTTTGATGAAAATTTATGTGCCTCAATATAATCAGCTATCATAATACCCCTCTCTTTCCCTGTTCGTCAAAGTCTTCTTCACTTTTTATAGCCTTGCAGTAATGTTGAAAATCTTTAAGTCGGTCAATGCTTCTGAGCATTTCAGGCTCCGGCGTAGCCGACTCTTTCGAGTCGTATTCATTTGCTACGTCAGAAAGAAGCAGCTTTTCATCTAATTCAAATTTCCGGCTGAATAATGCGGTTATCATCATTTCCAGTTTTTTGCTTTGAAAGGATTGCTTAATATCGGCGTCCCGTTTGCTTTGAAGTAATGCCATTTCCTCATTTACTAGCAAGTGTTTCTTTTTCAGTGTCGCTCAAATTAGCACGCAGGAACAAGCCTTTCTTACCCAGTAATTCTAATTCGTTAAGCGTTAAATACTCATGTTCCGTTGTGGCATCTTCCATGAGTAAAAAGTAGTCACTAAGGTCAAGGCTTAGACCAGCCAATTTATTCTCAAATGCCAGTGTAGCCTCTTCCATGCTCTCGTCAATCTGATACTGATATTCTCGGTTGCTTTTTAAGGTTGTGGTAAACTCTTTGACCGCTCCCTCTTTTGCAATAGCGAGAAAATACTGGTGCAAGCCTTTATCACTATAAAGTATGTGCTCGACCTGCTCACGGGAGTAATATTTTGTTCGCCCATGAGTGCTGATCGGTGTCATGTTATTTTTGGTATATCTCTGAATGTTTCTTATTATCCGATTGTCGCTGTCGGTATCGGTAGCGTAATCGTAACTCATTAAGCCGAACACCTTTTTCGCTTCGGATAGAATGTCCTTTACTTCATATTTTTCATTCATCAAGTTGCTCCTGTCCATTTTGTCGTTTGTTATCGTTCATGTCGTTTATTTTAGCTGATATATCAGGGGAAATCAAGCGACAGTATATGCGTCAGTCGTTTGATGTGAGATAAAATAATGTCAGAAAGGATAGGGTGATAAATACGATTCATCTACTAATTCAGAACTATACAAGGAAGAATTCCCTTGAATAATACAGGGCGACAGCGACCGTATACAGAAAATATGACATTACTTATAATTAAACTTTGGAAAAAGACCGGAGGCAAGGAGGTGTCAATGCTGAATTCAAAGAAATCCAAAGATATTAAATGTGAACATTTAAATGGAGTCTACAACGAGCTTGCAGCTCTGATCGGGATTGATGCTGTACTCCTGATTTACAATTCATACCGAGGGCAGCAAATTACCTGCCCGGTAACTCTTTTCTCAAAAGAGTTCATTAAAAAGCAGATTGTCGAAGAATATGACGGACATAATGCTAAAAAACTTGCCACCAAATTTGGATATAGTGAAAAATGGGTTAGGCATATTTTAAAAGAAAGCATAGACAAATCAGAATGAGTAAAACATTTTTTCTATCAACTCAAAAATCAAACATTGGAGGAATATGAACATGAAAAAGAAAATTATTACCGGCATATTAACAGTGTGTATAGCACTATCATTGTGTGCCTGCGGACAAAAAGAACAAGTATCATCAGGCACAACCGAATTATCGCCCCAAGAGGCACGAGAGGCTATAAAAGACAAACAGCCTACTCTTTCGCAGCTGCTCGGTGATGGACGCACGCTTTGGTATCATGCTTTGACAAGAAACGTTACCAAAGATGGTGAAATCTCAGCTTTTTACATATTTGAAAATAAAAAGGTTACGTATTATCGGGAGACTGGTGGGGTCACATTTGGTGATTTGGATGGTCTGAGTGATGACGAGATTATTAAGCTTATAGATGACCGTGCTAAAAAAGTCTATGAAGAGGGTGCTAATAACCAGATAGCAAATGATGAAAGCCTTCGTGACGAATTTAAAGAAATCATAACAGCAGGTACAAGTAAATATGATGAGGTTTATTTAGATGGGATGGACGATAACCTTAAAACTATCGAGGAGTGTATTACTATTTTAGAGGGCATGAAAAATTATCAATCTCCTGAGCCAGTTGACTATCAGCTAAGACTTGAAACTGATAGCACGGGGAACAATACCGCCAAAGAAAGTATTACAAACATTTATACGAGTGTCTCCTTTGGGAACTATTTGGAATTACCCAAAGTAAACACATATGAAGAAACAATAAGTCTGGTTGGTGCATCTGGCACCTTTACCATATATAATACTGAGCTTACAGGCTATGTTATAGACGAGAGCTGGGTTTTATTAACAAAAACGGATAACGCCAACACGACATTTTTATTAGATGCCCCAGAGGACGTTGAGACGGACTAACGTAAATAGAGAAGGTGTCCAAAATATGAAAAACTTCATCACAAGCGGCATGGGACGAGCTCTGACTCAAATTATGAGTGGGGATTCCTCCCCCACCTGCGAAGGAAAACATTATGAAATCAAAACTATTCAAAACACTGACCTGTCTGGTAATGACTATGGTTGTATCTGCGTCACTATTCACACAGACGGCAGAAGCTGCCACAGCGACTAAAATCACAAAAGCAAAAGCTACAACAATGACTTTGACAAAGAACAAAATCATCAAGTCCACAATATCATTCAAGGTTAATAAGAAAATCAAGGCTAAAATCAAAATCTTGAATAGCAAGGGAAAAATCATAAAAACACTTAGCTCCAAGACCGCCAAAAAGAACAAAACAGTTAAGTTTACATGGAATGGAACAGATGGAAACAACCGCTTTGTTACTGAGGGTGATTACAAAGCAAAAATCTGTGTCGGCAATAAAAGTAAAATCGTAAAATTTAAAGTCGTAGACAAATCTCACACTCATAAATGGGAGCCAGTGTATAAGAATCACGCCGCAGTGCCTGAGAAGGGTCACACAGAATATGAGTGGCATTACTGGTATTGTCTTGCTGATACTCCGATTGGCGTACCCTGCAACCCAGAAGCAGACCATGTTGAGGTATCATCACTCAAAGAAGCTGAGGAGATGGTTCTCAAGAATATGTGTATAGGTCATTACGGAAGTTACGGATTAAACAAATGGATTGTAGATGTACCAGAGAAGCCTGCATGGAAAGAGCGTATAGGCGAAAAATGTTCCAATTGCGGGATAACCCGCTAACGACCAAAACCTGAATAATGCGATACTGCCTTTATACAAAATGAGGTTGTATAGCAATTTATTTCCAAATAAAAGAAAAATATTTGCAGTAATAATTTAAGGTAATGATTACAGGTATTTTGTCTCGTGGATTCGTGGACAGCGACATTTCGTCCAGCAGGATAAGGTTATGATTGTGTTTCTTTTCACTCTCAGGCGGCGGCCTCACCCCTGTCTAAAACGCCCTGATTTGCCTTCAAAACAGTTTTGGAACACATATGGTGTCCTAACGTGTCAGAACATTGAAATAGTCTTAAAACAAATTTTAGGCGGTTCTGACGGCATAATGTTTTTGTGGAAGATTTCCACCCCGATTTCATCGGGCGGGTGTATGAGTACAGAAAAATGTTCAGAAAATGCAAGAACAAAATCAGGAGGCGTGGATATTATGACAATGTATAACGGAATTTTAGGTACAGTAGGTGTTCACACCTGCCATTTACATGGGGCTGGGGCAGAATTCCAATTGCAAGAAGCAATGGCTAAAACTGGCAACATCCATAAGTACAAAATAATTTGGAAAACAGATCAGAAGTATTACACATCTATCAAGTACGAAGTATTTGCATAAAGCAATTAAGGGTTGCATCCATTACACGGGTGTAGCCCTATTTTTTTCAACCAGATTATCCAGAATAGGATTTACATTGAAAGTAACCAGTCTGAAATGTGTCACAAACGACACAGCCGACAAAATATATGAATTTTTCAAACACTCACCCTTTCCCAAAACTGTCACAAACGACACAAAAACGGTCAAAAATGCTCTTTTGTGACACTTCTGCAAAAATAAGCGTCACAGCTCAAAAAAATGTCACGACTGTTTGAATCGTATGAGACGCATAGGTTTCAAACAAATCAGAACTTCTAAATGAACAATCCGTGACACTTCCGAAAATTACGTGTCACGGCTTTTTTCCAAGAGTACCATAGGGTTTAGCCAATTGTGACTCCTGTGACACATTTTTTCCAACCTTTTATAAGGAATATATATTACGCATTAGGATGGGTATAGAGGGAGAACCATATATTTTTATATTGTATCTTTCTTAAATAAAATAGTCACAAACGACACAATCAAGATAAAAGCTATATGGTTGTAGGGATTTTTCTGTGACACTATGATTATCAAAAGTGTCACATCCAACCACCCCTCGTTCACTGTAACCTATGCCACTGTTGGATTTTCGCTGTGACAGCTTTTGATTTTAAAAGCGTCACAAAATTGCTCAACTCACAATTTCCGGTCTGTAACTTGCTAATTAGTAAACTTGCAGCAAATTTGGAAGCAAATTTTCTATCCTATCCAGAAAATACATTTTGACTTCATGCTTAAAACATCAATACGAATAAATTTGGTCGCTTTATGGTCTCTCATTGGTCTATTAGCGGTCTCCATCCGGTCTCTTCCCGGCTATCATAGAGGTCTTTTGCAAGCCCAAATAAAATAGAAGGTGCAATTTGGTCTTTCCGGGGCAATACTAAATTACTTCTTAAGACCATATTCAAAGACTCTATGTTAGCCATGGCGTCTAACTAATTCTATAAAAAATGGTATTTAAGTGAATCATGACAAGTTCATGGTTCACTATTTTTTTGATTCTTATCGCTTATAAGAAGATGGCATATCCTCCCTTACAGCATCAAGGGTAAATGAATTGCTGCGCAACCCTTGACTCTGCAAGGGCATCTATGCATGGTGAATAATCAAGCGATTAAGAAATGGCTTGCTGCGCCATTTTTCAATGAAGATTGCGTCACATTTTTCACTTTCAGTCCAAAGATTCTTGCTTGAAATTGAACGGATTTTATGTCTAACAAATCCCTCACCGGGGAATAAACTGAGCACACTTTTTTCACTGCTGATCGGTACACTATGTACCAAAATTCTTAGTATAAAAGTGTACCCCCACTCCGTGTATAAAATCCAACTTACCCAGCCTGTGCTGCGTCCCCTGTTTCACAGGTGCAACCCGCTCCCGTATGGTCGCTTATGAATTAACTGCGCAGGTACTCACGTCTTCGCTCCCACGGCGTACCTATCACATAGCAATAGGTAACGCCTTGTCACTGCACCTGAAGCCCATTCTGGGCAATATTGCATCACCCGTGAAACGGCTTTCGCTGGGGGCAGGTGCTACGTGCGCTATCGCACCCTTCGCAGTCTCCAAAAGGTAGGTTCGGTGCCTGTGTAATGGTTGCACCCATAATTCCGACTGTGAGCCAACCCCACATAAAACTTGTCGTAATTAACTTCGCCAAAACCTATGCGGCAGAAGGGCTACTTTTTCATTTACGACTAAATCGGAAATTACGACAGCCTACGGGCTTGTTATTCAACTAATTCCGACTGCGCAACTAAGTTGCACAGTGAGCCACACATTTGTAACAGCGGTGCCACATGGTGGCATCTTTTGTTACATCCACCCTCGCTACACCCTATGCAAAACAAGGGGTTGCACCCACGTTTGCAACATTGTTACAAAATGTAACAGCCTGCGGGCTTGTTTTTCAACTGGTTGTTCCATCTCGCATACAATGCGGCTGTAACAATTCCCGCCAATTTCTACGCTTATGCTACGAAAGTTGACGGAAAAGCAAAAAGGGCATAAGGAAGAGTGGCCCACCCCTGCATTTTGCTACGCTGCATTTGTGGCGGGGTCGGCATAGCCGACACTCCGAAAATGCTTCGCATTTTCGCCCTTCGGGTTCCTTACTTCGTCGCTAACGCTCCTCGCCCACAGACCTACGATCTGGGGTGCCCAAGTTATCATCTTTAGCTCAACCTCAAATGCATTTCATGCATTGCGTGTTAGAGAAAGAAGGTATACAACAAAGCAGACAAAATTATTCAAACTTGGAAGAATCGCTACGTCCAAAATGTAAATTTTGTTTTATTTCAGAATGTATTTGTTCAGCAAAAACTGTTATAATTTGTCAGATAATATGTTATTATAATTAATAGGATTGAAGAGAACGAAGAGGCGGCAAATCTGCGGTGAGGAGGGATACAAGATGCGAAAGGCATATGACATAATATTATCTGACTATGTGGATGCAGATACTGCCGCTAAAAGCGGAGGATTTGAACCATACCGCTATGAATGTGCTTATTGTTGGGAAGAAGTACGCTTATGCGCTGCTGATAGTCAAAATCAAGCTACTCACTTTAGACATCGTAGTGGTAATAATAGTGTTGAATGTGAAAATTATCTTGGCAATCGTAGTGCCATTATTGATAACGCCCTATCTCAAAGGAATATCCGAGATAAAATCGAATTTTACTTTTCAAATATGACAAAGATGTTCAGCATTGGTGTTAAGTTTACAGCTGATGAAATTACTACATACGAGCAAAGTGGTGAGATTTTTCAAGTTGGAAATGGGCATTCAGCGAAGCCGTTGATTTCTGTTCTGATAAATAGCTACAGGTTTTTGCCTGATGCTTCCGAACTCATCCCAATAAATGAGTTTTCTTGGGCGTATTTTGTTTCGTTTAAGAATGCTTCAAAGCAACGAAAATATGAGTTGTTTTGCAAAGATGGGCGTAATAATTTGTATCCATCATTCTTTAAAATGCTGGCAAGCGAAAGTGAAGATGATTTTCAAGCAAAACTTGTACGCACAAACACACTTTATACAAACACCCCCTATCTTATTGTGTTTCCGCACCGGCATTACAATTTAAGTTTTCTGAAAGACATTCAAATTAGCAAAGTATTTGAGTTTAAAACTATGGGAAGAGATTTTACCGGTGTTATCGCTACATTCATGAATAAGACCGCAAAAGTTGAGCAACAACTCAATGCGTGGAAATATAAGTTGGAAGCAAATGAAACGCTTACATTGCTGTGGCCGCCATCTTCTCAAGCAGAAGACACAATGCTTCTCAGGACAAAATGTGCTTATATTTTTTCTACTTTTGAGATGCAGGCACATGGGAACATAAATGTTCATGCGGAGGACATTGTTAGGCTTGGAAGCGGTGTTTCAAGAATAGCTGTAAATAGCTGTGCAAAGGTATACAAAAAGAACGTAGAATTGTTGCTTACCAATCAAGAGAAGAAAGTGAGTGAATTTGATGTCATTTCTGTCACGAAAGAGATCGGGAATAGATTTGTAGCACAAGACAATAGCTCATATATGTTCAATTGTTCTGGTGTTTCTCAAATAGTTAAGGGTATGCCTGTATCGTTGACTACCTCAAGTGAGGTGCGGCATTATTCATTCGGGTATCTCGATTGTGTTATTGTTGCCAAAAGTAGAAATGTAGTGTGGGATAGTAAAGGCATTCTTCAAGACATCTTGATGTATTACAAGCGAGAGGAATGCTTCGATTGGAGAGACTACGAAGCACTGGAGCTTAGTTCGACCGCAATTCAATATATAAAATCTTGTAAAAAGATCGGTCGGATAAATTCAGCAGCAAAATACTTTATTGAGGAGGGGCGCATATGAACTACCTTCCTATGATGACGGAAGATGAAATTAAATATGTTTGCTCAGTAATACCAATAAAAGAATCCGTATGGTATTTCAAACATTATCCTAAAGACTTTGCAAAAGTTATGCCGGGCTTTAGAGCGAAAAGCTTAAGAAATCAAGAGCAAGTAAGTGCAGTACTATTTAGAAGTCGCAATCAACCGTTTATTTTCTCGTTCATTGAAAAACACATTAATCATTGGATCGAAGAAATTCAAGAAGAGATTTCTCGGATAATAGAAGAGGGAGAAAGCAAAGAATCTGCATGGTTACAGACATTGCCTTTCTGTTTTTTTGTTGACTATATTAGCATTTTTTTTAAGTTGATAGGTGAGGAACTGTCTGAGGAGAAGATTTCAATTCTTGAGCAGAGCATTAAAAGGATTAGAGATTTAGATGTTGAACGTAAAAAACTTGAAGATTCGCTTGGTAAAAGCGAGCAGGAACAAGAGCATCTCAAGGAGATGAACAAGAAGATTCAAGACGAGTTGGAGGCCTTGGGGAAAAAACTACTTGAGTATTCGGAGGAAATTCAAACACTCAAACAAACGAATGTTGACCTTGAAAAGATGGTAGCAGTTGTTCGAGAGCGAGAACAAGAAGCAGAAAATCTGGAAAAGAAGCTTCATGAGTGCGACGAAATAATAAAGAAATTAAAAACAGACCTCTCTGCCGCATTAGAGGGACAACTGCAACTTGAAGTAAAAGTCAGAGAAGAACTGAAAAGGCAAGAAGCCACTAAATTCATAGCACAAGCAGCTTCATCGAACCCAAGATGTCCAAAAGACATTGATGAGTTCAGAGATTACCTCGGATATAATTTAGAGAATATAGGGATAGAAACAAGCTCTGATTACTACTCATTGCTTAAAAATCACCTATGTGAAATTTTGTTCATGGGAAAGCCTATAATTGTTAGTCGAAAAACTGGCATCACACTTGGCAAATGTATTTCAAATGCACTTATTTCTTCAACATCTATAGCTACCCTTGTATTTGTTCCAAATATTTCAGTAGAAGCGATTGAGGAGTTTTTGACTACAAAGAATCGGGTTGTGTGTTTAGATAATTTTATAGGAAATTTTGACGAAGCAGTTCTTGTTACAATCCTTGAAAGACATAGGGATATGATTATCTTTCTAACTGTTGCATACGACAAGACTTTGCGCTATGTGCCTGAAGAGTTTATGAAATATTGTCATTACCTAAATATAAACCGAATTGGAGCCTTTATTCAAGAGCGAGAATTGACAGAAGATCCATCAACTATAGAGGAGATGGACGTAGTATGTGAGACGTTTACATCTGACGAACTTTGGTCATCGGTGCTCAAGAACATCCTTGAAGAAGTTGGCGTGAGTAGAGAGCTGACTGCATATAAGTGTTTGTGTATTTCGGATGAGGAAACACTCATTAGAGTATTAACGTTTGATATTCTTCCATACTGTGTAGATATTCTTAATGTTGTGCCATTTGAAATCTCTGAGCGTCTGAATAAATACGCAGGTGAAAATGGAAGGTGTCCTTATAAAGAGTTATTGAGGAGGTGGTTTTCGTGAATCGAGACTTGTTGAGTGCAATGTCATATGACATGAAAATTTCCCCTTACCGCAATGAATCTGCTGAGTCGTTTACTTATCGGGTTTGCTATTCTGCTTTGGGACAATGGTGCTTAAATGCCGGTCAAAATTTTCATAGTGGTAAAACTGGAACTACTAAGCATAACCAAACTATTATACTAAACGAACTTGTATTGAGGTTTTCTGAGATATTCCCATTTATTGCTGAACGCTTTGTTGATACAAGCATACAGCGAAAGAATATTTCCGTCTTCATACGTAGAGTTTATGAAGAAACTGGGTATTTGCTAACCGATCAAAATAATCATAATAAGCTGGCAAATTTTGGACGAAGCATAGTGATTGGGAGAGAAGCATTGTTTTTTGGGCTTCCAAGTGAAAGTTATGCTGTTAATGGTTTAGGAGTATTTGCTACACCTACGACTTATAAGGTAACGGCAAAGGAGTTTATGATTCGTGACAGCTTGACTTGTGATGAATACTTCCGTGCTCGATTTGACCCCATAGACTTTTATGAAAGGGATATTTCTATTGATGAACTGGAACTATTTAATCCCTTAGCAAACAAAACTCCATCTCAGTCTTGGAATAAAACAACCGAGACAGATTTTACTGTAGCACGCGAATGTAAAATGGGGCCATATTACAGAGTAATGAAATCTAAAAATGGTTATAAATTTGCAGTTGAGCCTATAGAAAGCCAGTCCGATAACCTCATCTCGTACGAATATAGGCGACTTTATTTTGCTATAAAAAGTCATTATGGAAATCCTCAGAGAGTGTGGATTACTCAGATTGATGAGAGATATTCCAAAATTCGTGTGGAGGGACACCTACCAAACCGGGAATATTATTTCTTGCTACTTTCATCTTGGCCGGAACGCTCGGCATTTGATAAGGTCAGCTTTATTATAAAAACCAATTTATTAGATGAAGCACTTGCTGTGCTTGAAAACATTGGTCTTAAAGTAAAAGGAGAGCGAAAATATGAATAGTGCTAATGGAGTCCAGCAGTATTATCAGGCAATCCGCGATCGGTTGCGAAATTATATAAAATCTGATTATCTTGCTAACAGTGAGACATTGCTACTTTATGTCGATGATTTGTTGGGAGAACTCTGTTCAGAGCATACTAATATTGCTCGGGAGCCTTACATTGAAACATCGGCTTCGTATAAGAAGATTGTAGATGGTATAAAGAACTCCTCATTTATGGAGAAAAGGATAAAAGAATCGTTGCTTAAACTTGTCCGGGAGAACCTCGGAATCTTTGCTGATCCGTTTGAGCATCAGGTTTTTGCGTTGGAGCACTTCTTATCAGGGCATGACCTCTTCGTTTCCACCGGTACTGGGTCGGGAAAGACAGAGTGCTTTTTGTGGCCGATAATTGCAAAGTGTTTTAACGAGGCTCAAAAGCATCCCAATCAATTTCAGCAAGAATCGGTTCGTACGTTGATTATTTATCCTATGAATGCTCTTGTTTCCGACCAATTAGCACGTTTTAGAAAGATAATCGGTAGCGAAAAGTTCAGAGAAATATTCACCAAGGATACTCGAGCTTCACGCATACCACATTTCGGTATGTATACTGGTAGAACACCATATTCAGGAGAGGAAAAAGCTGCAAACAGTAAGGAGTTAGCAGCTACTTTCCGTGAGAATTATCTTATTGACTCGAATGCTGATGTCGAAACACAGCACAGGCAACTCACTAATATTAATGGGCTAAAGAGTATTAATAAATATCCTGCTCGATTTGGTACGAATGGGCTTGAGGTTTTTATTGAAAATCTGGAAAAAAATATTCATAGGCCAGCCCCATATGATGCGGAGTTCATTACCAGATTTGAAATGCAAAATTATCCACCGGATATTTTGATTACCAACTACTCGATGTTAGAATATATGCTCATGCGACAACGGGAAGCTAATATCTGGAATAAGACTAAAGAGTGGCTTGAAACATCTTCGGATAACAGATTGCTAATTGTCTTGGATGAGGCGCATATGTATCGAGGCTCTACGGGGGGAGAAATCGCCCTTTTATTGGAACGCCTGTTCAATCGCTTAGGAATTGGAAAAGAACGCGTGCAATTCATTCTTACGACTGCCAGTATGCCACAGGACGATCAAGATGCAATAAGTGATTTCTATACTGGACTTACTGGAAAGGATGCTTCATCTTGCAAATTTTTGTTTGGTTCTAAAGAACCCGTTCCAGAGAAATCGGAAATTGAAACCGATATTGCGGCATTAGTATCCATTGGGACTGACCAAGTACAGAGGGAAGAAATCGCTGTTAGAATTAGAGCATTTGCGAAAGCGGTATTCCATGTTGACTTGCCGGTTGACTATGGAGTAGAAAAAGCACAAGCATGGCTATATAATAATCTGCCCAAGTACGAAGCGTTTGTTACTTTGAATAAATTGTGTCGTGATGGGGCGAAATCATACAGAGAGATTAAAGAAACATTATTTGGAAATGATATTAATGGTGAAAAAGCTCTTGATGCTTTATTAGTGTTAGTTTCACTTGCTGCAAAAGGCGGAAATATTTTATTTCCAGTAAGATTACATATGTTTCTTCGAGGATTGCAGGGACTGTATGCATGCTCTAACCCGAAATGCACCTGTGCCAAGTATTCTGACAGCGAAAAATTGCCTCTTGGCAAGGTTATCTCCATTCCGAAGGAGAAGTGCGAATGTGGTGGTAGAATCTATGAACTTGTCAACCATATCAAATGCGGTGCCTTGTACTTTCGGGTCTATTTTCAGAAGGTAGAAGGACAACCATATTGGTATACTTTTCCACAACGCGGACTAAATGGGGATGCGAATTCTCTAAAGGAAATGTTGCTATATGTTGTCCCTCAAAACTATCAAAGACGAAAGAGTGAAAAAATAGGCTCTCTTGATCCGCTTACAGGGAAATTATATCTCACACCACAAGATGATGATAGTCTGCTTCCTGTTGTCTATAGTGACAAGTTTGATGAAAAAACGCAGTCTTTCAATTTTGGGGTATGCCCAAAATGTAAGAAACCTATGCCACTGAAGAAGCCTGTCGACTTAGCAACCAAGGGAAACATACCATTCTATAACCTGACGAAAGCACAGTTTGAGCTTCAGCCTCCAAAATCGGACTTCATCAACGAAAGTAGAAAGGTTTTACTATTTTCCGACTCGCGTCAAAATGCAGCAAAGTTAGCATTAGATCTCTCCAAGTCTTCTGATGGGGATGCTTTTCGACAAGCAGTTATGCTTGCTTCTCTTTTGCTTGAGGTTGAGGGTAAAGAATATTCACTGGCTGAGCTTTATCCAGCGTTTTTGGATGTGTGTATTCAAAACAAGCTTACTTTTTTTAGAGGAGAAAGTAAAAACAAGTTTGTGCATGATAAGTGCAAGTTTTCTGCAAGTAAGGCAAGGGCAGCAAAACATGGAAGGGCTATTGATTATACCTCGCTTTTGAATGACTATGGATCTTTACCGGATAATTACTATGAGCAATTGCTTACTTTCTTTACGGAAAGCCCACGTTCATTTAAAGATATCGGAATTGGGTTTTTGGCTCCGATGTCAGCGAAGCTTGATGATTGCATAGACGATTTGGAAGACGACGGTATAGGAATAGATAAAATTACACTTTATCAATTGCTAATTTTGCTTTTTTGGGATGTTATGGATGATAGCGCAGCTCTGGGTGAGACTATCCAAGACGATGTACGAAGGGGATTGCCAGGACGAAGTAAAAATCAGAGCTTTGGGTTAAGTTTCGACTTTTCTACCTCTTTAGATAAAGGACTTCTACAAAGGATTCAAGTATTGTTGGGGTTTGATAATAGCACAATGAACAGGTTTATTGAAAAAGTACGTGACCTATTCTTCGCCTCATCATCTACAAATCGTTACTACATTAAACTAAGTGCAGTAAAGATTGAACTGGCTGGAAAAGACTTCACTTGGTATCGCTGCGTTAAGTGTGGCAAACTATCACCATTTAAAATTGGCAATTACTGTGGTGCTTGTTTTGATTCGATTGAGTTGACATCTATTGGCGAAAAAGAGTTAGAGCGCTTTGACTTTTGGCGAATTCCTGTATTGACGGCACTTGAAAAAATTGATAGTATTCACACTATAGATACCGAAGAACACACAGCACAACTGTCACACAAAGAAATTCGCAGTGATACATGGAGCCGTACTGAAAAGTATGAGATGCGTTTTCAGGATATCAATGCTGGCGAATATGGAGAAGAGGCAATTGATGTGCTAAGTTGTACGACAACAATGGAAGTTGGTATTGATATTGGGTCTTTGACGGCAGTTGGACTTCGCAACATACCACCTATGCGCGAGAATTATCAGCAAAGAGCAGGGCGTGCAGGGCGAAAAAATGCAGGTATTTCAACAATAGTCACGTATGCTTCCGGTGGCACTCACGATAGCCATTATTTTCAGCATCCTGAAGAGATGATTTCAGGCTCTCCACGTAAGCCGTGGATTGACCGTGATAATCCTAAAATTAAGCAGCGCCATGTCAATATGCTGGCTCTCAACGGATTTATGTCAACACCATTAATGATTCAATATGATGGTATTGTTGCTGTTGGGATTATTAAATTCTGTGAGCAGTTTGGAGAGAACTTCATTGAATATGCCCGGTCTTTTGAAAAAGAGTCAGGCCATTCAACAACTAATACAATTAATCTCTTTAGGGAAATCAGTCTTGCGGTATTAGCTGAGGGCAAACGGGACGAGTATATCAACAACGATGAAGAAACGCCTGCATTTGATGTGTTCTATCGAGAAGGTTTTATACCTTCCTATTCGTTCCCTAAGAACGTTGTCAGATTTTTTGTTGAGAAAGAATCAGAAAGAGGTAGAAAAGCTCCTCGCGATATTCAATACGCACCTGAACGTGACATTGCTGTTGCTCTGAGTGAGTATGCTCCCGGCCGATTTGTAACCATTGATAAAAAGATTTTTAAAAGCGGTGGTATTTATGCGAATCCTCGTCCAAGAGGATTTGGAACTAATCAAGCAGAATTCTATTTTAAAAATGCCGATTACTATAAAGATATCTATATATGCTCCGAGTGTAACTGGTTTGGTATTGATAAAGCTGATGAAAAAAGGAAAATTTGCCCATATTGTGGTGCCGCAATTGTAAGAAATAAAATGTTACGGCCATGGGGGTTCTCTCCTGTCAAAGGGGATGAAGTGAAATACGAGGATGAGGATGAGCAGTATACATACGCGGAAGCGCCGTATTACTCCTATGTTCCAGAAGATACACAAATGAATGCGTTTGAAAGTAGCCGTATCCGTTTTGCTAATCTTCCAGACAGGAAAGTGCTAACTGTAAATATGGGACGAAGTAAAAATGGTTTTAATATCTGCAAAAAATGTGGAGGAGCTGAGGTGGCTGAACCAAATGGAAACGGTAGGTTTACATTTTCGCAGCCCTATCATGATAATCACCTTTGCCGACATGATGGAACTGTTGCTACCGGAATATTCTTGGGGTACGAGTTCTTAACTGATATGTTTATGCTTGATATTTCATATGATTCAGAAAGGCTTGTGGGTGGTGGTAACGCTGAGGAAAGGAGTATTCTGCGTGCAGCCGTTACTACTTTACATGAAGCATTGAAAAAGGCTATCTCTCTGGTATTAGACATTGATTATAATGAAATTAGTGGTGGATGGAGACAAAGGAAAATGAATAGTGATGATCCGCGTATAGAGATGTTCTTCTATGACAATCTCACAAGTGGTGCAGGTTATTCA
>Ga0153996_1000497_pt1 | contig 17757 bp, 18 predicted proteins | sample TSNC080MetaG_FD_104728 | JGI IMG/M metagenome (GOLD analysis project Ga0153996, IMG submission 104728) | Attine ant fungus gardens microbial communities from North Carolina, USA - TSNC080 MetaG | ecosystem: Host-associated > Fungi > Mycelium > Unclassified | place: USA: North Carolina, Lumber...
AAAGGTGATATGGAAATCGTAACTGACATGAACATTAAAGAAAAATACTGGCAGAGCAAATTCAAAAACGCATATCCACAAAAATCCTTTGTCGACCCTGATTTTTGTGTGCTTAGATTCACTTCCAATTCGGGTAGGTTTTATTCGTGGTACAAGCCCGAAGATTTTGAGGTTTAATTTGTAAACGGTACAAAGCAAGTAATTCTAATTAAGAGGTATGACAATGAAAAGGCTTTATATGATAGGCGGAACAATGGGAATTGGAAAACCACGGTGAAAATGCAAATTCCTAAACAATTTTATAAAATGTTCTACCATAGAAAATATAATTTTTTGTTGGGTAATGGATTTTATGGAGGCAGAATAATAGATTGTAAAATACGCCATTGGAGGATGGAAGATGCTGAATCTCTTGCAACGGCTTTAAATAACAAAAAGATACATGATAATTTGCGGGATGGTCTGCCGCTTCCTTATACCGTTAAAGACGCAGAAATATACATTACAGCGATGTTAGAAGCGGATAAAAATACAACCTATGCTTTTGCAGTAACCGCCCACGACAAAGCAATCGGCAGCATCGGTGTATTTCGTAAGGATAATATACATTTCCAAACTGCTGAAATGGGATATTATATTGCAGAACCCTACTGGGGTCAGGAATTTGGCACAAGTGCAGTCAGGCAAGTATGCCAATATATTTTTGATAATACAGATATTATTAGAATTTTTGCAGAGCCCTTTGCCTATAATCATGCTTCCTGTCGTATCGTTATTCCCAAAAACCGAAGCGGAAAAGAGGATGTATTTGTTAAGGGTATGAATAAATACTGTGAAAGTTTATCTGTAGAACAGAATTTCCCGAATATACTGTATCAGAGACAGAAATTATTTTACCTATTTTTGATGAATACCATACGAGTCTATTGCCAGATTCAAAATTAAGTAATGAACGAGAAAAAGATTTTTTGAATAAAGACCCTCATAAATACGCATTACAATAGTGGGAGAGGCAGAAGTAGAAGAGGTTTTGATTGACAAACCTGGGATTATTTGGAATACTATATACTGAAATATCATGGAATATTATGAAAATCATATAGAAAATAACATGGCATCCTCTGGTCGGAGTTATCCGGCGGGGGATGTTTTTTGATGAGAGAAGGAGTAACATGGTATGAGAATTGATAAATCAAATCTTATTTTAGAGGATACGGGAAAACCAATGCTTGTAAAAGAATTATTACTAAAAGGGGGAGAAACTGAGATGATATGACAAAGGTTTCGCATTTCGAGCTTGTTGTTGGAAAGTAGACGAGATTATTTGTTAATATGAAGCAATTTTAGAGCAAATTAAAAACGGTACTATGGTATCAAAATCAGTAAAAACAAATGGTAAAGAGGAAGATATGATGATGATGTCATATCTTCAAGAAGATTTAATTACCACCCAAAGCTATGAGGTCGGTATTGAGCTTGACAATGGTGAATCTGTACACTTTGGTCCATGCGAAACAAAAGAAGAATTGCTTACAGAGGTAAAACCTTATTGTGAGGAACAGGTAAAGGCAGGTAATATGACGCAGGAAGAAGCAGATGATATTTTAAACTATTATCAATAACTGAAAATTGGGATTATATACTAATTATTAGTAAATACATGGGGTATCCGCCAGAGGCTTGAGACTGGAAAGCATAAGATGGGTAGCAAACGGTTTTCAGGTTATGATACGGATGAGAATGGGAAATTGGTAGTGATACACTGCTGATTTCCTGACAAAGAAGCGGGTGGTGAATAACGGGCAGAGAGGCGGGGATATATGCAGTTAATATATATGACCGCCAGTATAGTGAGCTGCTTCGTTCAGGACAGATAGAAGCGGTTGATGAGGAAATAGCAATATTGTTGGATGAAAATATATACCACGCGAAGACAGGGCTTGGAATTGTAGTTGAAGAAGGTAAGGGTTTGTTTTTGTAGAGGTTATTAAAGTGAGAAGAAGCGGGAAAATTCCCGCTTCTTCTGTGCATCAAATATTAATATATACAGATTTCAACCCTCATCTTGTTGTGATGACAATTGAAGTTTATCTAACATAATAGGAAAAGTCAAGAAATAGAATAAATTAATTATTTGCCATTTTTTAGAAAATATTGTTGACGTATTATAAGTTTTACATTATAGTATTGTATATAAATATCTACATGAAGGTTAAAAATGGAGAAAATATGAAAAAGCAGACAAGTTTTTTTCTGAAATATTTACCAATGAGAGTATCGCTGGTCTCTATGGCTACGGCTAAGCTGCCAGCATACCTTGGCTCTGCGCTTCGAGGGGTGATCGGGAAGGCATTGTATGAAGAAAAGGAAGCTTATAATTATCTTTATCGCAATCATGTGCTGAGCGATGGGCAAAAAGACATTGTAAATCCTTACATGGTGATTCCGGTGGGAGGAGAAGAAACAATCTATCAAAAGGGAGATGAACTGTTCTTTACTATTATTTTGTTTGGAGAAGCGATACGATATGTGGAACTCTTGATCAACGCATTGCAAAAAATAGAAACATTAGGACTAGGTGCTTTGAGGTATCCCTTTGTTCTAAAGCAGGTGCTACATAGTCAGGAACAGCGTGTTATTTGGCAGAAGGGATATTTTCACCCGATTGCAGTAAGAAGTGTAGAATTACCTTATCGCGAGTTGGCAGATGTAAGCAGGGTGGCTGTTCATGTATGTACGCCACTGCGTATCCGGCGAAGCGGGAAGTTGATAGAAACCATTGATTTTCCGACAATTATTCGAAATATCACCCGCCGGATCGAAGCGGTGACAACACGTTATGGAGGTTGGATCGATACTCAGGAAGCAGCCCGTATCCAGAGGCTTGCTGAAGAAATCGAAATTGCCTATGAACAGTTAACCTTAAAAAGCATGGAGCGATATTCGAATAGATTAAAAGAAAAAATGGATTTTAGCGGCTTACTGGGAAGCATAGAATTTGAAGGAGAACTGACACCATTCGTACCATGGTTATATGCTGCGCAGTCCATACATATTGGGCGTAATACTACATTTGGTATGGGCGGGGTTAGAGTTGAATTCATGTAAATTGCAGTAAGTTCCCTCGCATCGGCTGGTGGAATTACATAAAAAGAAGGAGAAAAGTTTATGGATGGTAAAAAAATAAATGAGCGGTCGGTAAAGGATCAAAAGACTATAAATAATATTATCAATAATTATATTCAAAATGAAAAGAGCATTGTAAATCAATTATACTTCAAAACAATTCACGGGCCCACAATTGGAGGGTTCCGTGAGGATATATGGCGGGGGATGTTTGAACAGATTGTTCCTAAAAAATTTGCGGTTGAACAGTCGGTGTTTCTAATTGATTCTAATGGAGGAGTATCGAAGGAAGTGGATCTGGCTATTTTTGATGAGATGTACACACCTTACATATTCCGTTATGGAAGAATGAAATTTCTTCCGATTGAGGCGGTAGCGGTTGTGGTTCAATGCAAAAGTACTTCTTCAAGTTCCAAGGAGCTAAAGGCGTGGTCGGACAGCATAGCAGATTTGCAGACATCAAGCGTATCTTATACAAGAATGAATGGTAAGATTATAAAAGGCGAAGAGATACCAATAGGTACTACTCAGACGGCAACCCGTCCGCTGCGTATACTATGTTGTCTGCCCAAGACAGTCGAAACGGAGAAGGATAAGTCAGTGGAACTAATATTTGACGCTGTTATCTATGCATTGAAAGATAAGGAGAAACTGAAAATAAAATTTGACCGGCAAAAAGAGAGTTTGCAGCAATGGTATCTTGCGTTAAACCATGTGGACTTGAAGGCAGATCAGGAAAGGAAAATAAATAATGGCCATGATCTTGCTAAGGTTAAGTTGGAAAGTTATAAAGTTATGAGTCAGGGCGAGGAAGTTTCGCTCCTATCATTCAATCTGCAATTGAATCAATTGCTGATGCTGATAAATAACCCAATATTATTTCCGCATCTGGCATATACCCAAATGTTTAACAACGCTACGAGTGAGGAGGGAAAAGATGAAGAAACAGATTGCAGCACTTTCCATCAATAAAGTACAGACATTTCTATTTGATGTAATCCATGCACATGTACAGGAGAAGCAGGTCGAGCAGGCAACGTTAAAAAATATTATGAACGCTTCCAAAGAAATCTCCGACGATTTCCAACGGGTGATTAAGAGTAAGTTTGCCGGTGTAGAAATGCAGGAATTGTTGTTTTGTTCGGGGATGTATATTTTCAGTTGTGTATTACCGGAATCAGAGATTAAAAAACGGCTTAATGAATTGTTTTTAGATTATTATAAAAACTCACAGGGAAAAAAGCAGTTGCGTTATATATGTTTTGAAGCAGGACAGAAAAGTGAAATTGAAGTGATTAAGCGGGCAAAAGAGGAATTGAAGAAATCGGCGAGGCTTACGGAGATAATAGAGAAGAATAAAAAGATCCTATTTTCTTTTCAACCGGCTAGTGAGAATCAGGACAAATTTATGAATGACACCGATCAATATCCAATGTTTGCTGCGGATATTAACGCATTGTTTAATCAGAACGAGGCAGAGAATAAAAATCATTTCCGAATTGCGGTAATAAAAGCGGATTTGGATAGTATGGGAAAACTATTTGAAAAAATAGACAATTATCAAGAGTATAGAGATATAAGCCGACTGCTTAATACGGGTATTTCTTTAGACGGATTACATCAGGTAGCGAAAAAAATTGCCCTTGATAATCAAAAGGGATGGCTGTATCCGTTTTATATTGCTGGAGACGATATTTTCTTTGCTGTTTCCGCAGCAAATATGATTAAAGGAATCAATGTCTGCAGGCAGATATTACAGGATATTAATAGAGCGATTAAGAAGATGCATCCGAAGAGAGAACTCTCTATGAGTATCGGGGTGGAAATCACATTTAACAGAGAGCCTGTGCGCTACTATCTGAGCATGGTGGAAAAACAATTAAAGTGTGCGAAGAGAGCAGCAGAGTATAATGGGTGGGCAAATAAAGTGCTGTCGAAATTTCTTCAAACCAAGATTGCAATTGGTGGAACAACCTATTTTGACATCGATTATGCTGAAGTAAAACAATATAAAAAAAGATTAAAAGGAACCAGAGATAAAATGAAAATGAAAATTAACCGCGAATTGGGAACAGTGCCCGTCTGGTCTTTTTTTCTGAACGAAGTGAAAGTATTAAATTCTGTGAGAAAAGATGATAGTATAAAGGATTTGATTGGGACACCCGGTTTTTATTATGCATTGCTCAATACGCTTACCGAGGTGCATGACAATGATGTGAAATACTGCAATAATCTGCTATATCATTTGCGGCCTAAATATCTGAACAGCCCGACCAAAGAACTGCGGAAAAAAGAACTGCTTTTGAACAGAGGAATTATTCGACAGTTATATCAAAAGACTTTGTATGGCGATAAAATCATTATAAATGAAGTGACCAAACGTCGTCTGGAAGCTTATCTTAGGCTCATGATTTTATTCTCGGACGACCGGTTTCGGGTTCGGATAGGGGATGATGAGAAAGATCGTAATTTTAGGGAAGAGGATATTAAAAAAGAACTTTTGCGTAAACCGATGGAGTATCTGTATGACAACTTAAAATGTGGTCATGGCTCAAAATTGATTTGTTACTTTGCTGATTATCTTAATTATGAAGCGCATGATGAAAAGAAAGGGAAATATCTCCAACGGCTCCGCATTGAAAAATCAATGTTTTTCAGGTTGCGTGAAATGGGGAAAGTTACTGTTGAAAAGGCCGCAAATATGATTGAAATGCAAAATCCATCTAGCGACAAAAAGTCGTCAGAAATAAATGTATCTCCTTATCGCATGGAGTTTCTAAAAGAGGAATTTTGCCGGGCGGCTAAAGGTAGTGGGCAGTGGACGACGGATTTTGTGGATTCGTTGATGCTGCTGTATGAATATAATGACCTGATCATTAAGTTTTACCCTATAAAGCGGAAAGGAGTATAAAGACATGAAAGACATGGCAGCATTTAAAGTAGAGACATTGTCGAACCTGCTTATTGGCGGAGCCACGCTTCCTTTTGAGATTGGCGGTATTGACCAACACACGGTGGTAGACCAGGAGGGATTTCCTTATATTCCGGGTTCATCGATTAAAGGATCATTGCGGACAATCATTCGTGATGATGAAAGCAATATGGCAAAAGAGATTACTGATTTATACATATCTTATCTGAAGGAGAAGTGGGCTGAGGACTGGAAACTCATACAAGAATTTGTGAAAGAGAAAGAAAAATTGGACAGAATAGAAACGGTGTATAAAAAGGTATTACGGGATGCATCTGCCGAATACCTCTTTGGAATTGAAGGATTTGATCATACGCCCAAACTATTATTTGAGGATCTGTTGTTGATTCCGGAGTTGCGAAACAAGGAAATATGTTTTTCGATTGATATGAAAAATAGTATCAGTATAGGAGCAGAAAAACCGGAATCGAATCCTCGTTCTTACAAGACGGCGAGGAGCGGACTTGTATTTGAAGGAGTGGTACATTTTTACCGACTGGGATTTTTGGGTGGAAATGCAGAGGATCTTTGCAGGGCATTTATTATTGAAAATTTGAAAAAATTTAACAGCGGAATTTATCGCCTTGGAAATTCAAAAAGCCGTGGTTATGGAAAGATCAAGGTGATTCCTGCCGGTGAAAGCGAGGCGAACAAAGAATGAAAGATTATCAGGTAGAATTAACAGCAACTGGTTTTATGACACAGGTGCCTGATTCCCAAAAGGTGTTTGGAGCGTTGGTTTACCTATTTGCAGAGAAGTATGGTGATAAAAACGCGACAAGGTTGACCCAAGCGGTTTTTAAAAAGCAAATACAACTAAAACTTTCCAACTTGATGCCATATGGTTATCTGCCAACACCTCAGGAATATCTTACAGACCTAATGTTTCAAAATCAGAAGCAAGAGGATACACCGAGCAGAAAGGCAGCATATGCCTGCATTAGGGAAAGAGATTATATTACCTTTCGGGGACTAGAGCAAGCAATGGTCAAGCCGGAGAGCTGTGTGGAAATTTTTCCTTATGTGAAGTGTGATATCCGGCAGCAGCAGCGGGCTTCTATCGATAGTGTAAGATATAATATTCCGGGGATGGAGAGCCGGCTTTATTCGGTGCCGACCATACTGCTGACAGAAATAAGCTGTAATGAAAAGGGAGAGCGAAAAGAGGAGCCGGTAAGCAAGTTTATATTTTATCTGCAGGTGGACGATAGTCAATTGAACAATGATTTGGTAGATATGCTAAAAGAATCAACCAGAATAATGAGAACTTTAATATTAGGAAAAAGATCATCTCAAGGGTTGAATGTATTTAAAATGAGTAAGATCATTGAGCAGAAGCGGGGCAGCGAATGTGGGGAGAGATATCTGAATATGGGAATGCTGCTGCCGGATAAGATTGTTTATAGATCCTCGATATTAAAAATATTTACATCAGAACGCCGTCCGTTTGCAATGCCTGGAGGATGGGATAAGAACGCTGAAAAATATTATATTAGTTTTATTGAACAAGGCAGTATTATATCTGCCCCGGGCGGTGTGAGTCATGCAGGAAAATCGGTGGTATCACAATTCAATAAAACACGGGATATCGTATTTGGAGATGCGTATTTGTATCCAATGCCGTTGTAAAGGAGGATAATATAGGATGGAGAAGATAAACTATCGTTTGACGCTTCTGTCTAGCTTGATTATATCGCCAAGGAGTAATCTGGCGCTGTATCGGGAGCTTGGGGAGTTTTCAACGGAATGGATAAGCGATTCTGTTTATTTGAAAAAAGATAAGCTAAGGGTAATATATCCTTTTTATCAGTATGGAGAGTATGGTAAATATGAGGAATATGTGTCTGGGAATGGTGCATATTATCTGCCGGGCTCGTCAATAAAAGGGGCTCTATGTCAGAAAGATTTAATGGTAGATGATGTGACGGTTCCGGCGGAGGCTATTGTTCTGCGCAATCTGCAGAAGGTGCAGTATCTAAAAGAGGAAAAAAAGGCCTGCCAAGAACCGTTTCTTGATCATGTGGGAGTGGAGATGGTGAAGAAAGGGGTGGTGTTGAATGGTGAATGTTACATAGATAACTTAGAGAAATTTAAGGAACTTATAGGTAAGGCTAATCGTACAGCAAAAAAAAGAATTGGGAGAATGCGGAAACGCCTTTTGAGACTTGAGCAAAAAGCATATAGCGATAAATTATGCGGTGTTTTTCATGAGGTTGCTGAAAAGCTGGAGTGCGTTGCTGAGAATGATAATGTGTTTTTGCTGGGTGGATATAAAGGACTTTTTCATTCGATGGAAGTGGAAACGGACTTGCCGGAAACAGAAGGTGCTGTTTTTTTAGATCCCGAGACTATGTTAACGCATGGCTTGGTAAAAATAGAAATTATTTAGGCAGTCAAACGGAAATCCTCGTCTTATTATTCGTCCACTTGTGCAATAATGTATTCGCGCCGTTATTAATACATATAGCAATCTGCGTCTATAATATTAGTAGCCATATGATATGGAGGTGAAGTGCTGTTGAAAGTTATTACAAAAGCGATTGAAGACATATGAAAAAGCGGTCATCATTTGACCGAATATTGTATCAAAGAGGAATCATCAAGGTCATTATCGGTGAAATGAAAGATATTCGAAAAGGCAAGAACATTGGCAGAAGTAATCAATAGTTACATTCGTTTCCCTATGACAAGGTGGTGTATAACCTGGAGTATAAGCAATACTTGGCAGGGATAGAGCTGATTCGCCAACGGGAGGCATATTAACACCTAACCTACCTATCTATCTGATTGAGTTAGTTCTGAGAGTGTGATAAGTGCGAATGTGAAGTGAACATAAAAATCCTGAGAGCTTCGCACCCAGAAAGGTGTACAATAGTATATAGAATATGCAAAAGACTTTTAAAAGTTACAAAATTGAATAAAATCTGGTATAAATTTATTAATTACTAATAAAAATATAGGTGCGATTTTGTGCATTTTTGCTGTCGGCTCCTGTGTGGAGCCGTGGATTGAAATGTGCAAAAAGTCATCTTGCAGACTTGCCGGAAGGGTCGGCTCCTGTGTGGAGCCGTGGATTGAAATATCTCACGAAAGCGTTTCGACTTTTAATACCTTGTCGGCTCCTGTGTGGAGCCGTGGATTGAAATACTTTTATCATCAAATATCAATGCCTGGTTATAGAGTCGGCTCCTGTGTGGAGCCGTGGATTGAAATATCTTTGTACTCTTCCACCCAGGTTCCTTCAAACGTCGGCTCCTGTGTGGAGCCGTGGATTGAAATACCTTTTTTATATGTCATCTTAATTTCCTCCCTTGTCGGCTCCTGTGTGGAGTCGTGGATTGAAATAATTCTCCAGCCTGCTTTGATTTCTTCGCCTGCAACGTCGGCTCCTGTGTAGAGCCGTGGATTGAAATTCTTAATCTTGATAATTCTTTTATGTGTTTCTCAGTCGGCTCCTGTGTGGAGCCGTGGAATGAAAATAAAACATACGGAAGTTTCTTCGCAGAAAGGAAGGTGTTATGGAAAACTGAAATTTAGCTTTTCATTCAACCATGAAAATAATGCAGGATAGAATTGATAAAAAAAGGAAAAACATATATAATCCTAATTAAAAACATAGTAATATTTCGCAAAAGAAAATCTATTAACGAACCACAGAAAGAGGTGAGGCAATGAGTTACGGAGTTAGAGTGGAATTTGTAATCCGATTCGATATACTAACGTCCGCAGAAATGAAGTGAAGGATACCGTATCAGCAAGCAATGCAATGTCGATTATGAACGGAGCCAGAAAGGAAATGTATATAAATACATCTGAAAGTATTCAGCAGCGGGCGGCTATGGTATTAAAAGATGTGCGGTATATGATTGAAGCGCATTTTGAATTAACAGGAAGTGCGAATGAGAGTGATAGTCACGGCAAATTTAAAGGTATTATCATGAGGAGATTACGAAGAGGGCAGTGCTATCATCAGCCTTATTTTGGTTGTCGGGAATTTTGCAAATTGTCGAATGTTCGAGAAGGAAGAGATATTAACGGCATATGAGATGGTAGATGAAAAAGATTTTGGTATCATGCTGTATGATATTGATTACCAAGTAGATGATGGGATTCAGCCGATGTTTTATCGCGCGGTGATGAAAAGAGGCGTCATTGAAGTGCAGGCGCAGGAGGTGCTCAGATGATATTACAGGCACTTACAGAATATTACAATCAGCTTTTAAGCAAAGGCAAGGATAAAATGTATATAGCAACAAGAAGTTATCGCTTAAAAGAATGGAAAATTGTTAAATAGTAACAAGTTAAAGAGGTTACTTAACGAGGATTTGTTTGTTTTTTCTGTCTCAGCCTTCCGGGGCTGAGTGGATTGAAATTATGTCGCATCGGGAAGCGGAACGCTATATGGCGGTTTTGGCCTTCCGGGGCTGAGTGGATTGAAATCCACTATCCGAACTACCCATAATTCGACACAGTTCGGACAGAGGCGTACAATACGTTTCACAGCGATTTTTAGCAGCTACCGAAGAAATGATAAATAAGCTATTCAAAGCAGGCATATCCCTGAGTTAATGCTTGCATAGAATCCTTCCATACACTAATCAAAAGAGAATGGATATGTCGCTTTAAAATCCATAATTATCAGCATGCGTTCAAGTTGGTATTCGAGTATATCGAAACCTTCTATAATACGGTCAAAACTCACAGCCATTGTGGGTATCTGTCTCATGATCAGTATGAGATGAACTATCTTCAAGAAGTTGCAGTTTAAATTTGGCGACAGGCAGTTTATTGCCATAGCGGTATATCAAGGTAGCAGGTTATTGTCGTGAAAGAGAAATTCATACGATAATTATCGGAGATATGACATATATCCGAAAGGATAAGAATCTGGGGCGAATCAATCAACAGCTGCATGGGTTTCCCTACCGGAAAATCGTAGAAAAGCTAAGATATAAGCTGGCCCTCTATGGTTATTACGTTGTACGCTGTTGGAGAGTATTACAGCAGTAATTTTCCGCCATACAGTAAAGCGGTGGGAAAACGATATGCGAAACGTACGAACCGAATTAAGAGAGGACTTTATACGGACGGTACAAACATTTACAATGCAGATAGTCTTGGCGCATGGACCGCCCGCTGTGGCAGCACCGTAAGGTACGACACATAGATGCTCGGTTATTCAATTGCCGAATAGTTCACAAGAGAAAAGATATAGAAGCATGGGACAAAAATTTGTTTTTGTCCCATGCTTCTTTCTTATCGTATAGATATAGAGCTGCCTATATAGAAAGTATACAAAAAAAAGCATTTATTTTAGTGAACTATTTACCGCGTAGTAAACTTGACTTTCGAATTAATAATGTATATAATTTCAATTATAATATAAAATTAATCATTTTATATTCAATTAAGTAAAATTTTATTTAATTAAAAACATCTAATACAACCAAAATAGAGCCGGAAAACAATGATGGAAGGAAATCTTATATGTCTGAATACATTCTCGAAATGAAAAATATTAGTAAGAGTTTTTCTGGTGTCAAAGCACTTGATAATGTTATGCTTCAGGTTAAACCAGGAGAAGTACACGCACTTATGGGAGAAAACGGTGCAGGGAAATCTACGTTGATGAAGATACTGATGGGGATATACAGTATGGATGGCGGCGAGATAATTATGGACGGCGGGAAATACAAGGCAAATAACCCTAAAGAAGCGATGAATGCCGGAATATCAATGATTCATCAGGAACTGAATCCCATACTGGATATGCCCGTATATGAAAATATTTTTGTTGGCAAACTGAAAGTGGCAATGTGTATGAGTCATCAGACAAATGACTTCCAGATCACGGTTACATCAGCAGCAGTCGCAAAAGGTAAGGAATTGGGTATCGAAGTAGTTGTATTTGATGGTAATAACGACTCTGCCACACAGATCAGCCAGATTGAGTCTGCTGTTGATCAGGGGTATGATGGTATCATATTTGAGCCTATTAATGTGGACGCTGTTCAGAATATTGTCGACTATGCAACCCAGGAAGGGGTCCCGGTGATTAATGCGGTGGGTGCGATGACCGACTGGGAGGACTATGTCGCCGGATATGTCGGTGGTGATAATGTGACTGCAGGCGAAATGGAAATGCGTAAAGTCGCGGAACTGCTTGATGGTAAAGGAAATATTGCGATACTGAATGGCCCGATGGGATCTGATCCTCAGATACAGCGTCATGAAGGATATGATATTGTATTGGCAGAGTATCCTGATCTTGTGGTCATGAATGAAGACGATGCCGAATGGGCGACAGATAAAGCCCTGAATATTGTTGAAAACTGGCTTCAGTCCGGTAAAGATATCAATGCTGTCGTTTGCCAGAATGATGGTATGGCTGTTGGTGCGGCAAAAGCTATACAAGATGCCGGTCTTACCGATGTTATTGTAACCGGTATTGATGCAACATCAGACGGAATTGATGCAATCAAGAGCGGAGCTGTGACCGGAACGGTTTCCCAGGACGCAGCCGGACAGGGAAGTCTTTCGGTTGAGACGATGTATAAGGTTATAAAGGGTGAGACCCTGGCTGATAACGACCTTCGTACCGAGAACATCTGGATTAATTCTTCAAATGCAAATGATTATTGATTTAAATAAGGAGAAGCACATTGTTGAAAGCATCATTTGTAAATACCCACTTTGTTGATGCGCAATTTCACCGGCAGCATTCGCAGTTACTTCATCGGCATAAGGAAGTCATCGAACTTTTATATGTGATAGCAGGCTGCGGACGTTATATTGTTAGTGAACGTGAGTATTATGTGCAGGCAGGTGATTTGATTATCTGCAATGCCAATACTCTGCATGGGGAGGCCCTGCTGCGGGAGCATGAAATGCAGAGTTATTGCAGCGTTTTAACCAATCTTCAAGTCCCCTCGCTGCCCCCCAATGCCCTGATCGGTAAGAAATGTGATCCGGTAGTGACATTGACGCTCAACAAATCACCGGTTGAACATATATATTCAGCTCTGCATTTTCTAAATACACAAAAGGAAAAGTATCAGGAAGAATGCGAACTGCTGGCAAATACGTTACTGAACATAGTGTATAAAGAAGTGACCGGCAGAAATATTGTCCATCGTTCGGATAATCGAAAATCTGAGGAACTGATTCAGCGTATCACCGAATACCTTGATGAACATTATATGGAGGATATTTCATTGCAGGAGCTGGCATCGTTATTTCATTTGGATTATTACTATCTGGCTCATTTTTTTAAAGCGAAAACAAATGTGTCGCCGCTGAAATATGTGATCCAGCGTAGAATTGGTGAGGCCCAGAATCTGCTTATGAATTCGGAGACGCAGATAAGTGAGATTGGTGAAAAAATGGGTTTTTATGACAGTAGTTATTTTAGTACGATGTTTAAGAAATATGTGGGGATTGCACCATCTCAGTACCGCAAGCATTTTAGTAATAAGAATATTCTGTAAAGGTTAAGCCCGTCTTATGACGGGCTTATGTGTTTTGAAATATTCAGACAGTTATAATATTGCAGAGGGCATTTCTGCCAATAAAAAATCAATATGTAGATGAAAACAATAAAAATATATACATAAAAATAAAAAATGAAAGTCATTCGCTTGGTTGAAATGATGACTAAAAATTAGCTATAAATTATGTAGAAAGATTAGATTGTGAGAATTGCATAAAAAAGAAAAGATAAAATTTGTGCCGAAGCCAAGAATCTACAAGTATCAAAAAAACAAGTCGAAAATACGCGTTACTTAAAGCAATTTAACACTAACAGTTTTATAAACATTTTGACTATAATTAGCGCATGTCACTAATAAGCGCAAAAAAATTAAGGGAGGCGTTACATTATGAGTTTATCTAAGAAAATGGTTATTTTGGTTTTGATAATTTGTATGGCAGTAAATTTGGCGGCGTGCAATAAGTCTTCACCGGGCACTGAGAGCAGCACTGCAGCCAAAGTACAGGAAGGAAGTGATACAGGCGATGCTTCTGATCTGAAAATAGGCGTTGTAATGAAATCCTATGATGAATTTCAGCAACTGGTTATGGATGGTGCAAAAGATATGGCGCTTGAATTAGGTATTGCAGAGGCAAATATCACGTTGGTAGCGCCGAATAATGAAAGTGATGTAATGGCACAGGTTACAATGGTGGAAGATCTGATTTCCAAAGATATTGATATCTTGGTGCTTGCGGTAAATCAGGAGGATTCGATGCGGAATGTTCTTGATACAGCAAAAGGAAAAGGGATTCAGATTGTCTTTGCCGATACACAAGCTGAGAATTTTGAAGGCGCGGTTACCTATATTGGTACAGACAATAAGAGTGCTGCCTATGAAGGTGCATTGATATTTGGCGAAGAACTTGAAGATAATTCAAATGTGGTGATTTTGCGGGGGAAATTGGGTGATGTAAACCATGAAGCCCGAACCGAAGGATTGGTTGAAGCTTTGGAAGAAAAAGGCCATACGGTATTAGAAGTACAGGATGCCAATTGCGAAACTGATAAAGCGGCATCTACGATGGAAGATTTATTGACCAAATATCCGGATCAGATCGATGCAGTAATGGTAACGAGCGATTCTATGGCTGTTGGCGCGGCTCAGGCAGTCAAGGGCACAGGACTTACAAACAGTATTAAAATCTGCGGTTTTGATGGTTTCCAGTCGGCTATCTCATTGGTAGAAACAGGGGAGATTACCATGATTATTGGACAGAAGCCATATGAAATGGGTTATGAAGCTGTAAAGTGCGGAGTAGAAGCGATCGATGGGGTGACTTTTGATTCATACATTAATCCCGGAATTGTTATGATAACCAGCGAAAATTATAAAGATTATCTGAAATAAAAAACTGCTGTTTGCTGCCTTGGGTAAGGTATAAGGCAGCAAACTATCTTTCAATGAAGGGAGGAATATATGTCGTATGGACGGTAATGTCATTGAACTGAAAAATGTTACAAAAAGATTTCCGGGTGTAGTTGCATTGGATGACATGAGTTTGTCTCTGAGGTGCGGAGAAATACGCGGATTGATCGGAGAAAATGGGGCAGGAAAGTCCACCTTGATTAAAATCCTGACAGGTGTTTATCAACCGGATGAAGGAGAGCTTTTGCGTGATGGCCAAGCATACTCTTTCAAAGGACCGGCCGATGCCAAAGCTGTTGGAATTGCCTGTGTTTACCAGGAACTCAATATTGTTAAGGAGTTGTCTATTACCGACAATATGTTTCTGGGAAACTACATAAAGAACAAAACCGGGTTGTTGGATTATAAAACCATGAACCAAAAGACCGAGGAAATAATGGCCTCGATGAATCAGCCTATCGAGGCTGGTGAAATCACCGGTAATTTAGGCATGGGGCAGCAGCAAATGATTGAGATTGGCAAGGCGATTCTGCTGGACGCGCAGGTGCTGATTCTGGATGAACCTACTTCCAGTCTGGGGGAAAAGGAAGCGGAGGAGCTGTTTCGGACGGTTAGGCTCCTCAAAGAAAAGGGCTTGGCGATTTTGTTCGTTTCACATAAGTTAGAAGAAATATTTGAGCTCTGTGATGATGTGACGGTTATGCGTGATGGTAAACATATTGTTACATCACCATCTGCAGAAATGACTAAAGATTCGCTAATTGAATACATGGTAGGCCGTTCATTGGATAATCTGTATCCGAAGGGAAAGGTCAAGCAGGGTGATGTTGCTTTGGAAGTGAAAAACCTTACCCGAATTGGTGAATATTACAATATTAACTTTAAAGCGCATCGCGGAGAAATAGTTGGTTTTGCCGGCCTCGTCGGCGCCGGGCGTACCGAGCTGATGCGGGGGATATTTGCGGCTGATCTTCCGGACAGCGGAGAAATATATATTAATGGAGAAAAAAGAAATATTACATCTCCGAAGGCTGCGATTGATAATAAGATTGCTTTTTTGACTGAGGATAGAAAACAGCAGGGTCTGGTTTTGACGGAAACGATTGAAAAAAACTTAACGCTGGTTAATATTGATCAGCTAAAAACGGGGGTTTTCATCAATACTCCGATGATAAAACAGCAGGCTGCCGAACTTGTAGAAAGATTGAGAATTCGTACGCCGACACCAGAGAAATTGGTGGGAGAGCTTAGCGGCGGGAATCAACAAAAGGTGGTTATCGGGAAATGGGTTGTCACAGATGCGGAAATTTATATCTTTGACGAACCTACACGAGGCATCGATGTCGGAGCTAAAATTGAAGTCTATAATGTGATAAATGAGTTGGTTTCTCAAGGAAAGTGCGTGCTGCTGATTTCCTCTGAGCTGCAAGAAATACTCGGAATGTGTGACCGGGTTATTGTAATGAGGGAAGGATATCAAAAAGGTGAAGTGAAACGTGGAAGCGATTACTTTGATCAGGAATCTATTATGAAAGCAGCCTGGGGAGGAGATATTTATGAATAAAGATCTAGTGATAAAAAGAACTAAAAAAATGCCGAGTTTTATCGGGCCGCTTATGGCGGTTGTATTACTATCAATTGTGTTAGCAATTGCATCAGAACATTTTTTAACATTCTCAAATTGGATGAATATCTTCCGTCAAACAGCGATTAATGCATTGATATCGGGCGGAATGCTCCTGGTGCTGCTCACTGGCGGTGTGGATTTGTCGGTGGGTTCCATGGTAGCGCTTACTTCTTGCACAATGGGTGTACTGATGGTTAATTTCGGTATTCAGAATCCGTTGATACTTGTGGGTGCGGCTTTGCTGGTAGGGCTTTTGTGCGGCGGATTTAATGCAATGCTATTTACCAGGCTGAAGCTGCCGCATCCGTTTGTTTCGACGATGGGTTCTAAGATGATTTTCCGCGGGACCGCATTGTTTATAACGGGTGCTTCTCCGATCGCCGGTTTTCCAGACTCAGTTACATTTCTTGGTTCCCGCAACATCGGTGATTTTCCGATTTGCTTTATTGCAATAATTATTGTATTTGTTGTCATGCACATATTTTTGACGCGCAGTGCACTGGGGCGAAAAATCTACTCGGTTGGAGGTAATAAAGAGGCAGCCAGACTCTCGGGTATCAGTGTGTCGAAAATTTTGAACTTCGTTTACATTATGTCAGGCTTTATGTGTGCACTGGCTGGGATTGTGATGGTTGGCCGGGTCGGCACCTCAGCACCGCTTGCCGGTGAAACCTTTGATACCGATGCAATTGCGGCCTGTGTAATTGGCGGTGCTTCCTTTAACGGGGGCAAGGGTACGATGACCGGAACACTCATTGGTGCACTGCTCATCGCTATCATTCGAAATGGCCTGAACCTGCTTGGTGCCCAGACCGATGTTCAGTATATGGTAATCGGTGCGGTTATTGTTATTGCTGTTTTGATTGACGTTATCCGTACCAGTTCCGCAAATAAAGCCAAGCGTTTAAGCAAAGCGAAGGCATAAGCTCAATAACAATTGTGGTAGTGTAAAGCAGCCTATGAAAAACCGGGTCAAAAAAATTGGCTCATCTGAACCTTGAAAATCGCAAATTTTGAAGTCTTTGGCAGCGTACGCCACCCTTGACGGCATGACAAAACAATGCCCTAAACTCGTCACCGACGGCGAGAAACTCAAGGACAGATAGATTTGCCGTCTGATTCACAGCATTGTAGCA
>Ga0153996_1000498_pt1 | contig 17726 bp, 16 predicted proteins | sample TSNC080MetaG_FD_104728 | JGI IMG/M metagenome (GOLD analysis project Ga0153996, IMG submission 104728) | Attine ant fungus gardens microbial communities from North Carolina, USA - TSNC080 MetaG | ecosystem: Host-associated > Fungi > Mycelium > Unclassified | place: USA: North Carolina, Lumber...
ATGGACACGGTGTATAACGATGTCTCAAATGGTCCATTTATTCAAACATTCAAATTCTTAGATTATGGATTTCTTTTTGGTATGTATCACAATGCAAAAGATGCAGAAGCAATGTTGCAAGGTGTTAATGTACTAGAAACCATCTTAGGAACTGAATTATTTCTTAAATGTGTCGAAGTACTAAAGACAGATAATGGTCCAGAGTTTGTAAACAATCAAGTAGAAACAAAGGAAGAAACAATATTTGAAAAGACATTAAAACTACTAGGAATAAAGCATAGAAGAACAAGACCATACTCCCCATGGCAGAACGGAAAAGTAGAAAAAAACCATAGAATAGATGGGGAAAGATTTTATTTAAAAAATGAATTTACGTCAGTAGAAGAACTAAAAACAAAAAATAAACGATAGAATAATAGATATAATAACGTATCAAAAAAGGTTTTAGGATTTAAAAGTCCAAATCAAATAGTAGAAGAATATATGTGCAACTTAATTATAAGATATCTTATTTTTACAAAAAGTGTGACATATGATTGATTTCTCTAGAAAAGAAAAGTCTGAAATTGCTAAATTAGCGTAAAAAGTATATAATATGAATGTAATTAAGCAGTGATTAGTTTGAAGTAGTTATCAATCTTATATTTATAGAGAGTTAGTGTTTAGTGGAAACTAACAATAATTGATAATGAATTACGTACTATGAGTTTAATCGTTAGTTCGCGTTAAGAATCAAAAGTGATAGTTTTATAACTATAAGTAAGATGGTACCACGGGCAAATCTCGTTCTTTATGAATTGATTTGCTCGTGTTTTATTTTTAAGGAGGTGGTTTTATGGATAGTGATTATTATTATCAAAACAAAACAAAAAATGAAGGAGGAAATAATATGAATTGTTTTGAAACACTTAAACAAAGGGGTTACGTATACCAATTAACACACGAAAAAGAAATTAATGAGTTATTGAATGGAGAACCCATTACATTCTACTTAGGAATTGATCCGACTGCTGATAGTTTGCATATTGGACATTTCTTTGCTTTAACTATGGCTAGATGGCTACAAGATTTTGGACACAATGCTATTATCTTAATCGGTGGAGCTACTGCCTTAATTGGTGATCCAACTGGCAAATCAGATATGAGAACTATGCTTACAAAAGAACAGGTTGAACACAATAATAATGAAGTTAGAGAATTAGTAAAAAGATTTGTGAAAAAGGACACTATAATTGTTGATAATGCTGAGTGGTTTAAAGGTCGCGAGTATGTTGATTTTATGCGTGAAGTTGGTATTCATTTCAATGTTAATAAAATGCTTGCAACTGATTGCTATAAAAAAAGGATTGAACATGGAGGATTAACATTCCTAGAAATGGGTTATATGTTGATGCAAGCTTTTGATTTTGTTCTTTTAAAAGAAAATAAAGATTGTGTTTTACAAATTGGAGGTTCTGATCAATGGGCTAATATTGTTGCTGGTGTTGAGCTTGGAAGAAAACTAGAGTTTCACGATGGTCACGATATTGGTAATGTTTTTGGATTAACTTGTCCATTACTTGTTAAAGCCGATGGCGAAAAGATGGGTAAAACTGAAAAAGGTACTTTATGGGTATCAAGAGAAAAAACCGACAGTTATGACTTCTATCAAGCTTTTGTTAATACATTTGATGAAGATGTAGAAAGATTATTATCATTCTTTACTAGAATTGAAATTGATGAAATAAAAAATATGTGTAATAGTGATATTATCAATGCCAAAAAACTTATGGCATTTGAAGTTACTAAATTAGTTCACGGAGAAGAAGAAGCTTTAAAGGTTAAAAAGACAGCTGATGAAATCTTTAGTGGTTTAGGTTCTTCTGAAAATATGCCTAGCTTTGAATTAAATGATTTTAAAGATACATCAATTAGAGAGTTTTTAGTTCAAGTTGGAATTACTACATCCAAAGGCGAAGCTAGAAGATTAATTGATGGTAATGGTATTTCTATTAATCAAGAAAAAGTTGTGGATTCGGAAATGATAATAACAAAAGAAATATTTATCAATAAAGAACTAATAATTCAAAAAGGTAAAAAAACTTTCTTGAAAGTTATTATTGGAGAGTAATGTTATGTTAAAATTAGAAAAACCTACAATAAATGATTTTGAAAGTATCAATTTGATAGCAAGGGAAGTTCACGAACAACACATAAAATACAGGGCTGATTTATTTAAACGAGTAGATAATCCTATTAACAATGAAAGATATAATTTATTGATTGAAAATAACGAGATAGTAATTACTAAAATAGATGAAGAAATTGTAGGATATGCTATTTATAATATTGAAATAAAAAATCATCATGGATGTTTTGAAAGAAAAATTTTGCTTGTTGAAGTTCTTGCTATAAAGAAAACACATCTTGGCAAAGGACTAGGCAAACAAATAATGAATTATTTAACTGATTTAGCACAAAAAGAAGGCTGTACTCATATCGAATTAACAGTCAGTCCTGCAAATGAAAATGCTATTGCTTTTTATGAAAAAATTGGTATGAAGGCAAGAAATATCAAATATTCTATGAAAATTTAAAATGAATATGCACTCTCACTTTTGAAAATTTCCACTTCAAAACTATTGAAGTGATTTCAATATCTGATATAATTTAATTAGTTGATTTATTCAAGTCTTAATAAGTGCTAATTTCGCAGATAGCAAACGTTAGTGCTCCATTTGAAATTGAAAACGTTGAGAAATCAACGTTTTTTTGTCTTTTATAATGGCGAGATTTTGATTAGTTTATTTCTTTTTAGTATTCTATCCCAATATGAAAATTTTGACATATAAAGTTATTGAATATAAATAATAATGCCACTAATTATGAGTACTTCACGATTATAATAAACTGTTGCAACTAATATTTTTCACAGTCTCCACATAGCATATATTTCTTTTCGCCATCTTGAAATATCATTTCTTTATCATAAAAATTCAAAAATTTTCTTTGGTTTTATTCCTTCTATAAAATGCTTTGGGGATAATATGACTTTACCGTAAAGAACTATTTTGCTGTTCACATAAAGCCCTCGTTTCAATGTTTTTCTTTTGTTTTTTCAAATAATCTTTCGCCTTTCTTTTTAATCATTTTTCTTACATAGAATATGTTAAGAAAAAAATAATAAATTGTAAAAGCCAATATAATCAATGCGAAAAGCAACATTTTAATAAATTAAAATATCTTTATAGCAAACATTTTTTGATCGTTCGAGAGAAATAGTGATCTATATAGCAAACTGCATTATTGACTTCTATACTGTTTTATTTTATTATAGTTTTACAGAAATCGATTTCTTAAATAGTATATTTATATAAACAGGTAGTGCCAAATTTCTATGGAAAACCGGCATTTGGGCAGTCTGCCAAAGTGATTAAGAAGAAGAAAAACAATTTTGGAATATAAGAAAAGCAATTGATAGCAAAATCAAAAATTCGGGTATGAAAGCAAGAAAAAAAGTGCAAAGTTCTACTCTTTAGTAAAATGAGTCAGGTTATGCAGTCTAATGGATGGTTAAGGTGTTATACGTATTTAATTTAGTGGTTAGCTGAATAATTTTCAACCATTTATTAGGCATTAGATTATCATCATCTTCGAATATTCCATCATCAACTGAGGGGCAATAGTTCAAGGAGTATTGACCTCTTAAGAAATAAAAAAGCAAACAAATAGCACCATATACTCATTAGCTCTATCTAAAGAACCATAACCATTACTACCGTAGTAATTCGCTTTTTAAGTGCGATTTAATCTTTCTTCAATCTGTTTGAAAGGACGGTATAGTTTAGAGACTTCATCTTTATTCTTAACACCAATCACTTGGTGCAAGTCAAAATTAAGACCATTGAGTTTGAAGAAGAGTTGAGCAGCATAATAAATAGGATTACCATCAGTAATCATAGATAAATCATCAGGAAGTACTTGATATTTAGAAAGAGAAGTATAGATGGATTCCACAGCATCGTAAGTATTTCTAGTGCTATGAATATTGTAAGAAGTAATAATAGCGATTAAGAGCATCCGTAAAAAAGAAGACATAATGGTTTTTACCAGAAACATTAATGTAAGTTTCATCAAAACTAAGGCAGAAGATAAATGATAAGGGTTATGATAAGGGTAATGATCAACAAAGTTCTTAACAATCGTAGAAACAGAAGAAGCATAGTTTAGAACGGTTTATCTAGAAATACTTTCTAGAAGAAAGACCATAGTTGATAAGGTAAGTAAGAATCAAACCTAAATCAAAATTAGAATGGTGAATGCGAGATAAATCAATCTTACATTCAGCAAATTCAGAGATTTTTTCAAAAGTATCTATAATAAACTTAAACTCACGGAAAGTGTATTTAAGACAAAGTTGACCAGAAGAAGATTTAAGATCATCAGCATCACCATCTTGAACCTTTCATTTATTTTTAAGAAAAAAGGGGAACTTCTTATTTTGGCAAACAAGAACATAATAGTGACTACGGTCATGATCAAGATAATGAAGATTATCACAATGAGGACAACAAGGGTGAATAACAATAGAAATGATCGTATGAACATTAAAGGTTTCCTACAAGCTTTATAAGAGAGTTGACCACGACCTCCACTATTGTCATAGATATAATTAGAAGTAGCCCACAAAATGGGCAAACGCCATGAAAGCAAATAGTTTTATTATTACGGTGTTTAATTGGTGCAATAGGTGGGTTACCAGAAACAATGCGTTATTGATTAATTTGCTCAAAATTCTCATAATTTTTGATCTTAGAAAAGGTAGTAGGACCATCAACCTTGAAATTAGTATAGGGAATCATAGTTTTCTTTGGAGCTCTAAGTTTATAAAGTTCCTTCAATTCTTTCTTAACAGATGGCAAAACTTTTTCATCGAGAAGATCTTTGTCATTGAGGTCATAGGAAATAGAGGAAGGGAAGGATTGTTCAGAATCGGAATGGTTAAGTAGAGAATTAAAAGTAGCGATAGTAAAAGAAAATTTATTTATTAATGGAATCAAAATAATTAAGAATATGTAATATACTGTTCATAGTGAGAACTCCTTTCGTTGGTTTTGTACAAGAACAGTATAACATAGGAGTTCTCACTTTTTAGTATAAGACTAAAAAACGAATATATTAAAACACTTTAAAAATATAAAAATAAAAACGGTAGTGAAGAGCATTGAAATGTCAATTTTTGACACTACCTATAAACAAGAAAGGATAATATTATGAAAAAGAAATTATTAGTAAGTTTAGTATTTGTTTTAATGCTTGGAACCCTATTATCAACAGATGTGCTAGCTTATACCCAGGAATTTGCGGGAAGTGTAGGACCCGCTTATAGAAAAGTAGGAGATGCGAATACGAAGGATGATGATTCAGATCAAGCTGCAGTTAATTGGAAGTACAGTGATCGTGAAAACCATAGAATGAAATTTAGAATTGTAAACTCTAATGGTTCTAACCGTGGTGGAACTACTGTATATCGTCCTAACACAGGCGTGAAATTTTTTAATACTAGTGCACAACAAGGTTATTATTATTATTTACGAGCAGCTAGAGAAAATGTAATAGATCCATTTACATATGTATCTGGATATTGGGCACCATAAAAAGCTTGTAGGGATTGTAGGGTCATGTTATCATGACCCTTAAAGAAAGGATGGAATAACTAATGAGGGGTTTAGTAAAGAAAAGAACGTATATTATCATAGGCATTTTGTGTTTTATATTTATGATTTATACAGTGTTACAAAGACAAAATATTTTGACAATTATTTTTAAGTATATTTTTGACGTGAATTACAGAACTGATTTTGCTCCTGATAGGGTTATTGATGGTGTAATGACGATACCTAGAATGATTATTTTTGTAATTAAAGATAGTTATTGGTCATTTGATGAGGCTATTGTTGATGGTACTTTTCTTTTTCAATTGATAATACCTTTCTTAGGAGTGATTGGAGGAATAATGTTTTATCGTAAACATACTTCAATTGCTACTTATGAATTCTATCGAGTTAATGATTATCGAAAAACTATTTTGCAAGATATACTATTAGTTTCTGCTAAAATTGCTTGTAGTATCTTTATTGGCTATGTAGCTTACTTGACTTTTGTCAATTTTTTAATTGGGAAGAATCCTCATATATCAGGAGAAAGAGATTTTCTTGTAGATATTTTTGGCAAATCATTTTATTCAAATTCAATTTTTATATATTTTTTGATAGAAGGATGGTTTCGATTTTTCTTAGTTCCTTTTGTATATGCTGTATTATCAAGTTCTATTTGTTTAATTGCAAAATCAGAAAAACAAGTTATTTTCTATCCTTGTCTTTACTATTTTGGCTTATCGGCACTAGGATTTGGATTAACATACATTATAGGAATATATGCTATTTATTTTAATCCAACAATAATAATGGCGAGTGGAGACTACATAGATATCAATAGTTTGTTGTTAATTTTTATAGCATGTATTCCGTTAATTATTGGTTTGACTATTATAGTAAGGGAAACTAAGCATGTGGAGATATAAGCAAATTAGTATCAGTATCGTTATTTGTTTAATTATTTCTGTATTATATGCTTGCGTTTTTAATCCTGATATTAGAGTAGAAACATTGTATTTAGACATATATTTAACTATTTTGTGGTTTTTGGTGTATACATTTAATTTTGTAAAGAAAGGAAAATTACAGTTAGAGATGCATCGATTTACAAATTATCATAACTATATATTATTTTGTTTTAAAAATATGTCGATACTCAATTTAGTGATTTCTTCATCTAGGTATCTAGGGGCTTTCATTACATCAATCATATACCAGTCACCTTTTAATATAACTATTTTACATTATACAATTCACTGGTTTATTGTATTTGAGATATTTATTTTATTTAGTTTATCTTTTTTAAGAAGTAAATATTATCAGTTAATTGTGTATGGTCTGTTATTTATACTAATGATGATGTTTTTCTTTGGTAAATATTTTGATCCTATGTTATCCACAATACTTATAAAACTAAATCCATTTATAATTTATTTCTTTCCTAACTTATTGCTCAGGAATGTTACTTTATTAGTCTATGGGTCTTATATACTTCTAGGATATTTATTATTAAGAAGGAGGTCTAGGAGAGTAGAATGAAAAAAACAGCTGTTATAATTACTGTGTATATTAGTTTAATCTGTCTTAATAATTTTATCATTTTACCCCGTAATCATCAGATAATAGATCAAGTAAATGTATTCTTTTTGAATATTTCGGTTTTCCCACTATATCAACTTGAGAAAATAAATTTTCAATGTGTAATAAAAATTCTCTTTTTCTTTATCTTTATTTTAAATTATTTAATTAATGATACTCATGAGTCTTTATCTTTTTTTAATATGGTTTTATATCGGACAAGTAAAAAGAACGTGATAGCTAGAATGAGAAATGAATCTTTACAAAAGATTGGTTTTTTATCAGCGGTTACCTTGATTAGTTTTTTAGGCATAGGATTTAAACTTACAGGGGATTTCGATATTTCTATAATGCCTATCATTATCGTTTATATTATACGATTCTTTGTTATTTTATTCTTTTTAGTTAGTTATTATGAAATATTTGCTTTATTTGGAATTCCTATAAAATCAGTTCTTATTTTTGTCTTTGCTTATATCTTTTTACTAAGTTTAGATTTATTTATCGAGAGTCATCTAGTAACGTTTTCAGGAATAATAATAAAAGAAATTAGTTATTTATTGGGATGGATAGTCATCTGTCAGATTGGCTATTTAGCATTAAGAAAAAAATATTTAAAAACGGAGGATATTTTATGATAAGTTTAGAAAGTGTGTCCAAATCATTTAAAGAGATTGAGCTATTTAAAGATATTACAACTGATTTTCCTTTAGATAAGAAGATATTGATTAAAGGAGTGAATGGTTCTGGAAAGAGTGTTTTACTAAAAATGTTAGTGGGTTATTCTCAACCAACAAATGGAAAAATAAAAGTTGGAAATTATCAAATTGGAAAAGATGGTGATTTTATTCCCAATGCAGGAGTAAGCATCAATGCTCCAGAATTTATGAAAAATTTGACTGGGATAGAGAATTTATTATATTTAGCGGAAATACGAAAAGTTGCTTCTAAAGAAGATATTTATAACTTAGCAAAGAAATTAGATTTAGATGAAGCCCTTGAAAAGAAGTATAAAACGTACTCGTTAGGTATGAAGCAAAAAATGAGGATAATACAAGTGTTGATGGATCAGCCGAACTATCTAATATTAGATGAGCCATTTGATGCACTTGATAAGAAAAGTAAAGAGATTGTCAAACAGTTATTGAATAATTATGTGAATGAAAAGGAAGGTAGAGTTCTAATTTTCACAAGTCATAATGAAGAAATTGAAGAATTTGCTGATTTAGTTTATGAAATAAATGATTATCAATTAGAATTATTAAATCAAGAATAGTAATGGAATAATTATATAAGAACAATAGAAAGAACGTAGTCTAGAAAATAGAAGAGGGGTTCTATTCATTTATTTCTTACTAAATTGCAATTTTAGATATATTCTATCTTTTAATGTTTTTATAATCGACTCGGCTGTATATTCTTCATGAAGTCTTTTTTCTAATATTCTAAATATCACCATTGATATAAAACAGTTAGAAAATGGATCTTTATTCGTTCATCGTTTCTTAGATAGAAAGGTCTAGCTTTGAATTCTGATTTTATGATTCGAAAGGTTTCTTCTATTTCCCATCTCCCTTGAATTACATTTAGAATCTCATCTATTCCACTATCTAAATTGGTTACGACTCTATAAAATCCTTACAATTGCTTTTCTTTATCAATTAGAGCCTCATCAATCGCTAGATATAAATCGTTAGCTACTTCTCCTTGCTGTTGTATGGGTTTCACTTATGAAGCGAGTGGGATTATTTTGATTTTGATTCGTTCGTATTCTTCTGCCAGATTATAGTTGCTTTATGGCTCTTTCTATTTGCTTGTTTCGATTGCTTTATTGATATAGTTTACAAAAGCAATCATCAATATTTAATTTTTTTGACTAATTTGTGGTACAATTAAATCATAGATTATTTATATAATACAATAGGAAGGAGCGTCGTCTTGAAAGCAAAAAAATATTAGTGAAAACAAAGAACAATAATTATTATGTTGATAAAACAAAAATTTAAATATTAGCATAATAGTGCGAGCAAAATTTATTAATAGTTAGATAAATAGTAATTTATAGAGGAGTATATTTTATAGCATTTGATATAATAAATGCTATTTTTAAAATGCAACTATTTAGATAAATTTAAAAATAGTTATTGACTTTAATTAATGAACATAGTATAATTCTATTTAGAAATATTTCTAAATACATATTGAGGTGATAAATATGGCGATGTCAGAAACATTAAAGGCAATAGCTGATTCTGTTAGAAGAGATATACTAGAAATGTTAAAAGAAGAAAAAAAGTCAGCAGGAGAAATATCAGAAAAGTTTAACTTGACTGGTGCAACGGTATCATACCATTTATCGAAATTAAAAAAAGCCAACTTAATAACAGAAACCAAATACAAGAACTTTATATATTATGAATTAAATGTTTCTGTATTTGAAGAATTATTAGTTTGGATATATGGATTTGGAGGTAAAGAAAATGAAAAAAAATAATTATATAGTTACTGTTATTATCTGTTTATTACCAATATTTGCAGGAATAATCTTATATGAAAAATTACCTAATGAGATACCTATTCATTTTGATGTAAATAACATGCCTGACAATTATGCTTCAAAGAATTTTGCATTATTTGGTCTACCAGTAATAATGGCATTTTTTCAGACAATTGTAGTGTAACAACATGGTTTACAAAACGTAAAATGAGTAGTGTTCCTAAATTGGTAAGGGTTTTAGAATATGTTATACCAGTTATTTCAATATTAATATATTATGTAATGATTGCATATACATTGTATGGCACTATAGACGTTGGAAGAGTGGTTTGTTTAATGACGAGCATATTATTTTGTGTTTTAGGCAATTATTTTCCTAAAGTAAGTTATGAAAGTCATAAAAACTTAATACGCCCAAGTCCAAAGAATGAAAAAGCATTTAAGAAAATGGCAAAGACATTTGGTTATTCTTTTATAGGTGTGGGGATTGTATTTTTAGTTATTACATTTTTTGTATAATAGATGCAAAAAAACTTAATAAAGGGGTTGCAACGGTTTTTAATTTTATTAAAAATAGTACGAAAATAATAGTTTAGTTTTAAAGGAGTTAATAATACTGAAAAGAAGAGAAGGATGGTAAAATAATGGAAGTAAAAGTTATAACAATTTGTGGAAGTATGCGATACTCTAAGGAAATGATGAAGATATCAGAAGAATTAGAATTAAAGCAAGGTTATGCAGTTATACAGTGTGTTTATAATGTAGATGGTTTAAAATATGAAGGTATTGATGCTAGTATATTAGGCAAGATACATAGAAAGAAAATTGATATAAGCGATGCAATTTATGTTGTTAATATAGATGGTTATATTGGAAGCAGCACTAAGAATGAAATTGAATATGCTACTGAAACTGGAAAAGAAGTGATATATCACGAGCCGTTACTAAAGTAAACAATAGACAAGTTGTTAGTATTTAAAAAAAGTATATGTTTACATAGGGTTAAAATTATAATAATTTTAGCTCTTTTTTATAGTTAAAAAAGCTATGTTTAAAGTTTTTAGGTATTTAGAAAGCTAAACGGAACGGAGTTTTTAGATGAATAAAATCATATAAAGTAAAGTTGGTGCTAAAAACTGATAAAAATAAGCAAAACATTGGTTAAAAATTTTTCAGTATCAAAGTTTAATTGATTAATTCGAATCTTTTTCCAAATATACATTTTTGAAAAAATATGAAATCAGTCTTATTGTTACTATTTCAATAATAAATTTACATAAAATGCAAAATATTTTAATGAAATTTATATATTTGCTGATAATTTATTGATTAGAAAGCTGATTGTATCTACACAATAAGCAAAATAATTTTATATGAAACATTTTTTATTTTGACGAAAAAATTGTTTTTATGTTAAAAACATGATAGATTATTTGTATATAAAAGAAAGGGGGGTCAAAATTAAAATTATGTACAGAAAAATTAGTAGTTTAATTATTTGTGGAGTAATATTTCTAAATGTTTTGTTTAGTCCGTTTCTATGTAATCATTCTAATAATAAAAGTAGTGGATGTTCTTGTGAAGAATTAGCTATAAACATAACGGCATTTGAGGAAAAAAATCATGGTGGATAAAAACACTTTAATTGCTTTATATCTAAAAACATTTAGATTAACCTTAAGTGAGCCAATTCGTTTACGTGCAATTGCATATGAAATACATACGCATGAGTCTTATCTATCTAAACTTGAAAATGGAAAGTATGTTTCTGAAAGTCTTTTAATTACTTTACTGAAGTATTACCAATTAATGAACATAAGCGATGATAAAGGTAATTCACTCGTTTGTCAAAAAAATAACTGTTTAGTTTTATCTGAAAATTTAAATGAAATAATCAACGACTATATTACCAAAAAAACAAGTATAATGACAGCTGATGTGTATAATTTAATTGGAGTTAGCGATAATCTTATTTTCGATAGATACCAATTGTTTTTTCCTTATGAGTTATTACATCAATATCTTTGTATTACTTTTACAGCATTGAATAACCATAATAAAAATGACTACATAGAATTAGAAAAAATATTATTAGCCACCATCCATTTATTTAATATTGATGCTCAAATACTTTTTAACCTTGCTCAAAGTTATAAATATCATATGATGGGTCAATATGATTTATCTAAGCAAATAGTTGAGAAAATTCTATCAGATCATTTATTGGATTTGAGAATTGAGATTATTTGCAAATATTATTTATTACTTTTTAACATCATTGTTCATGATTATATCAAGGCTATTGAATTAAGAAATGAATTAGTTATCCTATTTAAGAAGGAACCGAACAAACTTAGAGAAATTAAATTGATTGGTACCACTTCTCAAATATATTCTTCCATCAATGCTTTTGATAAGTCAATTCAAATTAACAAACATGGTATGAAATTGGCAAAGGATTTTAATAATACTCAATATGCTATTTTTTCATATAATCTTGGCCATAATTTTTCTAAACTGTGCAGATATCAAGAAGCAATTAAATACTATTCTATTGCAATCAAAATCATTCCAGATAATACATCTTGTTTTGAATTAGCTTGGTGTTATTATAACGAGGGGGATTATAGTAATTCTTTAAAGTATATTAATAAGGCTCGCGAAAATGGTATGCCAATATATAAAGAATATAGTACGCTATTTTGTGAATGGTTAGAAATAATGATACAAACCCCTTATTATAAAAAATGTGAAACTATTTTATTAAAAATTTTAAATAAATTTGGTGAAACCATACACCCTCAATCAAGAGTATTTCTTTATAAACAATTGCTTAATTATTACCTAGAAAAAAAGAATACGAAATATGCTTTGAAGTATTCGTTATTATTAAATGAATTATGAGTTTGATTATTATAGCAAATTAGATATATGTATTTTCCAATTACTGTACTACTAGTCTTATTTAGCCGAAATATTATTATTAAGTTGAAAAGCATTGATTAATTCAATGTTTTTCTTAGCATACTATACAATAATACAAAAGCAATTTTTTAGTTAGTATCAATTGCACAGCTATAAGTGCATTTATTCTATCGGTTTAATTTGTTATTACTTCTAAAACTATTCAAAACAAGAATCTTATTTCTGTTTTAATAATATAGTTATTCTAGTTAGACAAACTAGGGAATGAAAAAGAGCTTGGGGTTGATAATCTAATGCTTTATTTAATATAAGCAAAAAAGAAAGCACTTGCAGAATATATAGCTAATAGCTTATAATATTATTGTGTCGAGAATAGTCAAATTAATAGAAAATTGGTGTACATAATAATCCACACCAAATATACAAGGAGAAACGTTATGCACTATGCACATATAGGGAATGATGGAGAGAAGCAAACTATTAAACAACATTTAGAAAATGTTTCTTTTTTAGCAGAACAAAGAGGGAAAAAAATAAATTTAGGTAAGACAATGACTTTCATAGGCTTATTACACGATCTGGGTAAGTATTCACCGAATTTTCAAGAGTATCTTAGAATGGCTTCTGAAGGTAATACTTTGGCAAAAAGAGGCTCAGTTAATCATTCTTCAGCCGGAGCAAAGTATATCTTTGAAAATTATGGGATGAATAGCGATTTTGAAAAAAAAGTAGGTACTCAACTTTTAATAGTTGCGATTGCATCACATCATGGATTGATGGATTGTATGAGTGTTGGTGGCGAGGATTATTTTCATAAGAGAGTTAATCCAAGTAAAGATATACAATATGATCAAGTTTTGAATCATGCGGATCAAACGATTATTGACAATAATAAATTAAATGTTCTATACGAAGAATCACAAAAAGAAATACATAGTGCTCTTACTGTTTTTACAGAAATCTATCAAGAAATGAATAATGATGTATATAGTTATCATTTTCTTATTAGTTGTTTAGAAAGAATAATGTTATCTATACTTGTTGATAGTGACTATACAGATACTGCAAATTTTATGGATGGGAAGAACGTTATAGCATTAAACACTGAGAAAGATAATCAACTGCTTTGGAAGAAACTAAAAAGCCGACTAGATTCTCGTTTAAAGAAATTTAAAGATACTGATTATATATCTTTACTAAGAAAAGAAATGTCTGATGAATGTCTTAAATTTAGTAAAAAGAAACCTGGGGTTTATCGTTTGTCAATACCAACTGGAGGAGGTAAAACTTTAGCTTCGTTTCGTTATGCCATTGAGCATAGCTTGGAATTTGATAAGGAAAGAATATTTTATATAGCTCCATTTTTATCAATTTTAGAGCAGAACGCCTCAGAAATAAGAGGAACACTGAAAGAGGACACTGTTATTTTAGAACATCATTCCAATGTTATTTGGAATGAAAAAGATGTTTTGAATAACGCAGAAGATGCAGAGGCCTCTTCAGAATATAAGCGATTAACCGAGACATGGGATAGTCCAATTGTTTTAACCACAATGGTTCGTTTTCTTGATGTTTTGTTCAACCATAGCATGCAAGATATACGTAGAATGCATCAATTGGCTAACTCAGTCATTATCATTGACGAAATTCAATCTATCCCTTCCTCTTGTATTCATATTTTTAATACAATGATGAATTTCTTAACAAGGTTTTGCCATGCAACTATTGTTTTGTGCTCCGCTACACAACCATTACTTGGTGATGTTTCAAGGAAAATATTATATGGTGAACCATCTGAAATAGTTAGGGATATCAATAAACAGTTCAAAGCATTTAAAAGAACAGAAATTGTTCCTACTCTTATTAAGAAAGGATATAGTCCTAGTTCTTTAACAACTTTTGTATTAGGTAAAATGGAAAATGTTGATAATTCATTAATTATTTTAAATACTAAATCAGCTGTTAAGACTGTTTATCAGGAAATAAAAAACAGTATGGATCAAGATTCAAACATAGCAATTTACCAATTAACAACACAAATGTGTGCTGCCCATCGTAGTAGTATCATAAATGAGATATCGATAAAACTTAAAAAAAATCAACGCTTAATATGTATAAGCACACAGTTGATTGAAGCGGGTGTTGACCTCTCATTCGATTGTGTGATACGTTCTTTAGCTGGTCTTGATAGAATAGTTCAAGCTGCTGGAAGATGTAATCGTCATGGGAAAAAGAAACATGGTTATGTTTATATTGTGAACATGGATCAAGAAACTGAAAAGCTTTCAAATCTAGAGGAAATTAGAATGACAGGCGAGATTTTGAAAGATGTTTTATACGATTTTAATAAGGATCCAAATTCCTTCGATAATGATTTGTTATCACCTAAAGCAATGGAACATTATTATAAATATTATAATCGACAAATAAAGAATCAATTAGATTACTATGTAAAGCCTTTAAAGACAACGATGTTTGATATGCTCTCTATTAATAGTAAAGGAATTGATGCTTATCACGAACGATTCGCACAAGAGAACGATTATTTAGTTATGTATCAGGCTTTTGCACAAGCAGCTAATGCTTTTGAGGTTATTGGAAGCGATTCGATAGGTTTGATTGTTCCATATAAGGAAAGTATTCAATTAATAGAAGAACTTAAATCAAGTCATGATATACAAAAAACTAAATTATTGTTAAAGAAATTACAGCGTTTTACGGTTAATGTTTATCAAAATAGTAATGTTATGAGAGATTTAAGAGCACGTCATGCCATAAATGAATCTATTTTAGATGGCAAAGTAAAATTGTTAGAGATGAATTATTATAATGATATTGAAGGTATTAGTAGTGAATTGAATTTAGATATATTTTGATAAAAAATAAGGAGAGGAGGAGTATTATGGAGAAAGCAAATAGTGTAGAGTTTAAAGTTTATGGTCGATATGCTTTATTTACTGATCCATTAACCAAGATTGGTGGTGAGAAATTCACATATCAAATACCAACGTATCAAGCATTAAAAGGTATTCTTGAAAGTGTCTATTGGAAACCAACGTTTATTTGGATTATTGACCAAGTAAGAGTTATGAAATCGATTCAAACGGAATCTCAAGGAATTAGACCAATTCATTATCAGGATGCTAAGAATGAATTATCAATTTATACATATTTAAGAGATGTTGAGTACCAAGTGAAAGCTCATTTTGAATGGAATGAACAACGCCCAGAATTAGTTAATGACCGTAATGAAGATAAACATTACCAGATTGCCAAAAGAATGATTGCAAGAGGAGGCAGAAGAGATATTTTTTTAGGTACTAGAGAATGCCAAGGATATGTAGAACCTGCTCGTTTAGGAGAAGATGTTAGCTATTATGATGGAATTGATTTGGATTTTGGTTTGATGTATCATGGATTAACGTATCCGGATGAGGCATATAATCTAGAAACCGAGGGTCATATGACAGCACGGTTTTGGTCACCAAAGATGAAAAATGGTTTTATCGATTTTGATCGTCCTGAAGATTGCCGGATTCAACGAGATTTGGGAGTAATGAAAATGAAATCTTTTGATGACAATAATTTTAGTGGCTTTATGGAATTTGATAAGGATGGTGATTTGATTGAGTTGGATTGAAGCTTTATATAAAACGTATGAGAATCATTTGCATGAAGTTGGAATTAAAGCAGATGATAAAACAATTTTATTACCTATTTCTCATTCAACTCAAAATGCTCAAATTGAGATTGTTATTAGCAATGAAGGAGAACTTATTAGAGCAATACATATAGGAAAAGAAGATGCAATCACTATTATTCCAGTAACAGAAGATTCTGCTTCAAGAAGCAGTGGAATTGCACCGCATCCTTTATGTGACAAATTAATTTATATTGCCGGGGATTACGTTTCTTTTATTGATTCTGATAAAAAAGATAAATTAAAAAAGTATTATCTTACGTATATTGAACAGTTGAAACAATGGGTTACATCTGATTATAGTCATGATAAAATAAAGGCTATTTATCGATACTTGAAAAAAGAAACAGTAATTAAGGATTTAGTAGATGAAGGTATTTTAGAATTAGATGATAATGGCGTGCTATCAAGTTCATTAAACAAAATGCAAAAAACGATAGCTCAAGCAGATGCTTTTGTCAGATTTAGAGTAAGAAAGCAACATGACACAGATGAAGAATCTAAAGTGTGGGTAGATCGAACATTATATAAATCATATCTAGATTACTATAATAATTTAAAAAGCAAGCAAGAAAATGGAATTTGTTATGTCACAGGAGAATGGGGAACAACTTCAGAAAAGCATATTGCTAAAACAAGAAATTCTGGTGATAAAGCAAAATTAATTTCTGCTAATGATGCAAATGGTTTTACTTATCGTGGTAGATTTTGGGATAAAGCACAACCAGTATCTTTAGGCTATATTACTTCTCAAAAGGCACATTTAGCCTTACGCTGGTTGATTCAAAAACAAGGATACACACAAGATGATGCGGCTATCGTCGCTTGGATAGTTGAAGGAAGTAAATCAAATCTGGTAAAAACATTACATCCATTGGATCCAAGGGCAATTAGAAATGATTTATCAATAGAAAATAATTTTACGGATACAGCTAGTAGTTATGCAAAACGTTTAAACAATGCGTTAGCTGGATACAGCTCTGATTTAACTACATCGGCTCGGATTGTCGTAATGGCAGTTGATGCCGCAACCCCTGGTCGATTAGCAATTACGTATTATCGTGAATTAAAGGGGTCTGAGTTTATTGATAGAGTTCAAAATTGGCATCAATATTGTAGCTGGACTCAAGTGTACAAAAATAAGGAAGGCGAAATCGTTCGATTTACTGGTGCCCCTTCACCTCGTCAAATCGCTTTAACTGCTTTTGGAACTGAACAAGGTGGTATGATGAAGGCAGATAGTAAGCTGATTCGTCAAACAGTAGAGCGATTATTACCATGTATCATAGATGGAAGAAAGTTTCCTAAAGATATTTTGCGTGCTGCTGTTAATAAAGTTAGCAGACCACAAGCATTATCAGCAGGAAATTGGAATCGACAAGTTGCTCAA
>Ga0153996_1000499_pt1 | contig 17719 bp, 11 predicted proteins | sample TSNC080MetaG_FD_104728 | JGI IMG/M metagenome (GOLD analysis project Ga0153996, IMG submission 104728) | Attine ant fungus gardens microbial communities from North Carolina, USA - TSNC080 MetaG | ecosystem: Host-associated > Fungi > Mycelium > Unclassified | place: USA: North Carolina, Lumber...
AAACATTGAGACCTTCATATCTCCACTAATATTAATTGCCTTGAGATTGTTTTAGTCTCATTCTGAGCATTATAAAGAAGGCTTCTGCTGAGCCTGGAACCAAAGCATTGATCATGGCACTTTTCAAGATATTAGCAATTTAATAAATGATAACATAGTGGTTACCTGTTGATCTGCTTAATATCTCAGCCAATACTGATTGCCTCAAAATGTAACTGGTATTTATTGAAAGGTTTTTTCAAGGGCTTTTCATAGTTATTGAGACCATGAGAATTTTTGAAGAATTGATGGAGATATAGCCAAATGAAGTTTGTGACAGTGCTATGAAATTACTAAGGAGATGTTATATATGTAAGAAAGCTAAACTCCAAGCCAGAATAAAGCCAACTGCTCTTTGTTCAGTGATTGACAAAGAGAACTCAATAGAGTTCCTGTTAGATTTTCTACACTACTTATACAACTATTACATGGTCTGTGCACTATCTTCCCATGCCTATCATGTGACCTATCATGTGATGCTGTGACTTCCTGTCATGTAACTGTGACACTTGTGACATGACCTTTTCCCACACTCCCTTCTATGTAGTAAGTCCAAGATAAAAGGAAAAGAAAAGAAAAGAAATATAGATAATGACTTAGCCATTTTGCCAAGTCATGACACCACCCCTCTCTTAAGTTTTCTCATCCCAAGGAATTTTCTACAACTCATAGTATGGGTCAGTCATATTGCCTATTTTGTCGTCATCTTCTTCTGTCTATTCTCTAACTTCTGAATTTTCTTTCTTGATTTCTTTTTCCTTTGTAATTGTTTCCATTTTTCTTTCCTCTGATCGCCTTCCTTTCCACCATCTCCAATTTCTTTCCAACCTTCCCCAATATTCTTGATTGTACCTTTTATCCAACCATCTGAACAGTTTTCTTGCTGTAAATCTTCCTGGTAATTCTCCCCTTCTAAATGTTCCTTCTTTGCATTCTTGTCTTGTTACATCTTCCATGTCTTGTTAATATTTCTTTTCAAACTCTTCGATTACTTCTTTTGCATTCTTTAAGTTCTTCCTTCTTTCCTATGTATCTGACTCTGCTGTAAATTCTTTCCAGCATACCAAGTATTTATCCTTCCCTCTAACTCATTGCTTATTCAGAATCCTCTCCACCTTCCATTCTTTTTCCCCTTCAATTATTACCAGAGCTGGTTGCTCCTTCTTCTGCTCTTCCACTTGTCCTATGTATTTATGTATCCTACTAACATTTACTACTAGATATATCTTTACTATACTAGGTAGTTTTAATTCCACTGTATTTGATAATACGATCTTCTTAATCTTGTAAGGGCCTACAAATCTCTCTGTCAACTTCTCTGTCCTCCTTCCCACTATCTGATATTTCAAGTCCTTAGTACTAAGCATCACTAAGTCCTCTACTTTGTAGTTATCAACCTTTGCTCGTTTCCTATCTGCATACTTCTTCATCTCCTCCTGTGCTTTTCCTAGCACTGCTTTTGCTTTCTCTTGAATCTCCTTTATTTTCTCCACAAATTTTTCTGCCCCTTCATATTTTCCTTTCTTTATTCCCTTGAATCCTATCCTTGGGTTTTGTCTGTAATTTGCCTTGAAAGGCGACATTTTAGTACTTGAGTGTGTTTTATTATTATATGCAAACTCTGCCATTCCCAACCATTCTGGCCATTGTTCTTGCCTGTGATCAATGAACATCCTTAAGTACTGTTCCAACTCCTGATTTATCCTCTCTGTTTGTCCATCTGTTTGAGAGTGAAACATTATCAACAATTTACTCTTAATCCCCAACATCTCGTTCAGCTCTCGCATTAATCCTGCTACAAATTGTGGTCCCCTGTCTGATATGATACTCTTAGGCAAACTATGTAATTTCCACACATTGTCTCTGAACAATTGTGCTAGTCCCTCTGCTGATGTTTTCTCTGTAGTAGGTATAAAATGTACCATTTTTGTTAACCTATCAACTACTACTAAGATCGAATCATATCCTTGAGCTAAAGGCAGCTTAGTGATAAAGTCTGCCGATATATGTGTCCAAGGTTTCTCTGGAATTGAGTTAGGCATTAATTTACTGGCTGGTTGCTCTGTGCAATTTTTATTTCACTGGCAGGCATCGTATTCTTCTATATACTGCTTTACTTCTTTTATAACTCCTAGCCACCAAAAATTTCTAGTGACCAATTTCACCATTTTCTATTGCCCCCTATGTCCTCCTATTGGCGTGTTATGATGCAGCCTAATTATCTCTGTTCTAAGCTTGTCATATTTTGGTATGTAAACTTTTCCTTCTTTGTACATTATACTCTCAATTTCTTTCTACTCCTTGTCTCTTAACATCTTTACCCCTGCTCTTTTCATTTCCTTCATGGCTTTTACTACTTCATCATCCTTTACTTTTGACTTTCTAATATCCTTTAGTAGATCTATTCTATTTACTATTATTTCTACTGTCTCTGTTCTTCTTACTTCTAACCATTCTGGTTTTACCAACATCTCATCCTTATTATCTTTTTCTACTTTTATCTCCCAGTCTGGTCTTCTGCTTAGACTATCTGCCTTCTCCATTTTACTTCCCAGAACATGTTTTAGCGTAAAATTGAACCTAGATAAGTATAAAGCCTATCTTGCTTATCTTCGATTTAATTTTTGTGCCTTCATAAAGTATTCGAGGTTTTTATGATCTGTCCAAATCTCGAATTTAACTGTTGTTCCCTTTAAGAAGTGTCTCCATGCCTCTAAGCATCTAATTACTACTAACATTTCTTTGTCGTGTATTTTGTAGTTTCTTTCTGTATTACTTAAAGATTTTGAAATGAAAGCGACCAGTCTCCACAAGTTGTCTGAGCACTTCATTAATAGTACTCCTCCAATTGTGTAATTTGAAGCATTTGCTTCTACCCTAAACCCTTTGTCCAAGTCTGGTGCTGCTAATACTGGTTTTGTTGTAAAGACTCTTTTTAACTCATCAAATGCCTTCTGTTGGCTTTCTCTCCATACCCACTTCATATCCTTCCTGGTGAGCACATTCATCGGCCTAGCTACTCGAGCGAAATCTTTGATAAATCTCCTGTAGTAATTTACAAGGCCTAAAAATTTCCTGATATCTTTTACATTCTTTGGCTCCAGCCAACTCAACACTCCATTCACCTTTTCCTTCTCCATTTCTATTCCATTTGGTCCTATAACAACACCTAAGAACCCTATTTTCCATAATTTCCACATACATTTTTCTGGCTTGATATACAAGTCATTTTCTTCCAACCTCTTCAATATTTCCTCCACAATTTTATTGTATCCCTCCTCTGTTTCTGTCCCCACTAGTACATCATCCACAAATACTGCAACTTTTTCTTTGTTGATCAAATCTCTTAGAATTTCATTTATTATCGCCTGGAATATAGCTGGCGAGTTTGTCATCCCAAAGAACATTACTATTGGCTCAAAAAAGCCCACATGCGTCGTGAACACTCCCTTCCACTCATCTCCTTTCTTTATCCTCATGTTATTGAACCCCTATCTCAGATTCATTTTAGTGAATATTTTCTTACTCCCCATGTTATCAATTAGGTCTGTAATCAATGGTAATGAGTAGTTGTTTTTCACTATCTGGTCATTTAGGTTGTAGTAGTCTATTACTATCCACTTACTCCCATCCTTTTTGCCTACAAAGAAAACTGGCGATATTTGAGGGATTTAGATGGTCTGATATACCCCTTTCTTAGCTGGTCCTTCACAAATTTCTGGACTTCTTCTCTTTCCATTTTAGATAACAGATAAATCTTTCCTTTCCACAGTTTGAACGTCTCTTTGAGATCTATAGCATAATCCCAAATTTTCCTAGTTGGCATTCTTTCTGACTCTACCTTCCCAAACACTTTCTTCTACTTCAAAAACCTTTTTGGGACCATTTTCTCGATTTTTCTGTGGTTCTCCTCTATCTCTTTCTCTTTTCCCCAATCTTCTTTATTATTTATTGCCCATCTGACAATTTTCTCTTCCTCTAGGGTTACTATCCTTTTGACCTTTTCTTTTGTCTAACTCCTTCCACCACATAGGGGTGGGCATCTTGTCATCTTGACTTCTCCAGTTTCCCAATTTATCTTGGGGTTGTGTGTTGCCAACTATGGGATTTCCAGAATTACCTTTATCTTTCCTAAGTTGCACATATCCATCCTCATTCTTTCTATATAGCCTTTGTAATACACATTGCACTCTACTTGGTGCATAATGGCCTCTCCACTATTATTTATCCTATCCACGTTTCTGACCATTATCGGTCTTTCTAATTTCTTCAGCTTGAATCCATGTCTAGCTACTATCCTTTTGTCCATAAACATCCCAGTGGCACCACTGTCTAAGAGTGCTTTTATAGTTATGTCTTCATGCATATTCAACTTTTCTACTCCAATACTCATTCACACTTCTCTTAGCATTTTGAAGGTTCTCCTGACCTCCCTTTGACTACTCCCCTCTTTGGCTGTGCTTTTCGACTCTCTTGGTTGTGCGCCGCTTTGCTGTGCTTTTCCCTCTGTGGAGTGCGCTGTCACGCCAGACAGCCATTTAGGCAGTAAAAGGGACATTTTTTACCTTAATAACGAGAATAACCAGCTCAAGAGATGAGTTTGGCCCCCCAGAGATATCCATTAGATGCCCAGTCATGGACTTAAGCACACTGCTTGAGTAGCAGAGTAGTGGCTGTGACCACTACTACATACACCTCATAGAGATTGTCCAGAGAATTTCATAACAGATTTATAACAGAACTCCCCTCTAGAGTGCTCTCAAGAACAGAAAGAACCTTAGAAGAATGTTCTTTAACAGAATAATGTTATATCTTGGTGGCAGTGACTTATTTATAACGTTTAGGTTACCATCAGAGCAGGGCCATCATCGCTGATGGCTAATTATAGCAAGAACTAGTAAGACGAGTCCTCTTGAGGGCTGCATCGCAAACCTAATAGAAGAAGACTGAGACTTGAAGATGTGATGAGGTATAGAGAAGTAGTAGAAGGACTAGAGAGGTCAGATAAAGAGATAGAAGAAGAGCTGTTTGATGAAGACAACGTGCTCAAGAGCAAGATAACTTGAGATTGCTACCTCTCTCTATAGCCCAGCAAAAGGCTCGAGAGCTATCCATTGTTTAGAAAAGAACACCTGGAGTAGGATTAAAGGAGTGGAGAGTGGTAGCCAAGTGATCGGGAGAGGTGTCGTCTCATCATTTCACTCTTACTATTTTTGGGAATTCAGGAGTTTTCTTTGTTTCTTTTCTTTTGTTGTATTATTGCTTTGTAATCCTAATAAAATACTCTAGGGCACAGAGAGAAAAAAAACTTCTCCTCTCCATCATCTCTCCCTTTGTTGCTCTAGAGCTAAAAGGCTATTTGAGTGATTTGAGGTTTTCTTTTGTGTTTGCTTTATGAAAACTCTATAAAACTTCCCTCGAAGGGAGACTCAAGCTCAACAGACTTGGGCATTCGCTTATGCTAGGAGCTAACCACTTGCTATGGGTCATTGGAGTCGGCTTCCAGTTGTACGGTTAGCTGAAGAAGAGCCCACACGATGTTATGGAAGTTCTAGGTAGTACTGCTGTATCGACGGTGAGCCAGGCTACTAGACTAGGTAAGGGCAGTAGTGTCACGGCGTGAGATGAACGCATGTCTTAGAGATCCTATTACAGTGAGGGTTCTCTTGAGTGGATACTAAAAACAGTTCTTTTCTTCTTAGGTTTCTATTTGATATGTTTTGGTTATTCTTTGGACATTCACCTTCAGTAAGCTCTCTATTATTTGATTTATCTCCCCAGTGCCTACTTGTTTAGTGCACAATTGTAAAGCAGCTTGGAGATTTCACCTCTCTGACCTCGCTTTCACTTTTGTTTTGTGATTAAACCTTTTGATCTTGAAACAAGGGTGACAACAAATGGAAATCTAATAATCCCCGAGATGTTTCACAGTTGTGTACTAAACAAGTAGGCACTGGGAAGGTAATCAAATAACAAAGGAGAGCTCGGTAATAGGGAAAAGGGTAGGGTACAATCCAAAAGAAACCTCAGAAATAATAATAAAATGTTTAAGAGTCCACTCGAGGTAGATCTCACCGTAATAGGATCTCTAAGACGTGTGTTCATCTCATGCTGTGACACTACTGCCCTTACCTAGTCTAGTAGCCTGGCTCGCTGTCGATACAGCAGAACTACCTAGAACTCCCATAACGTCATGTGGGCTCTTCTTCAGCTGACCGTACAACTGGAAGCCAACTCCAATGACACGTAGCGAGCTGTTAACTCCTAGCATAAGCGAATGCCCAAGTCCGTTGGGGCTCGAGTTCCCGTCGAGGGAGAGTTTGGGGGGTTTTTAGAAAGTAAGGCAGAACACTCGGAGAGACTAGAAACTCAGTCACTCAACAATAGCCGTTAAGCTCTAGAACAACAGAGAGGGATGGTGATGGGGGTATGATGCTTGATTCCCCTCCTGTGCCCTAGATTATTTTATTATGATTACAAAGCAAAAAGACAACAAAGAAAGTGAGACAAAGAAAACCTCCGAATTCCCAATTCTAGCAAGGCCGTAATGATGGTACGGCACCCCTCCTGGACACCGACTAACTGCTCCCTGACATTCTAATCCTACTCTGGGAACCCTTCCTCACACAATGGTCAGCCCTTGGACACCTCGACGGACCGTAGACAGAGACAGCAGTCTTGAGCTGTCTTGTTCTCGCGCACGTTCCCTTTGTCTAATCTCCCTACTACTTCTCTCCTCAGCTTCCCAGTTCTTCCTCTTACCTCTCCTATGTATTCCCACTCTTCTACCCTCCGGTTTTCTCCTACCACCGTTACGAGGCGACTTCACGATGGTACAACTCTCTTGATCTCGCTATAATTAGCCATTAGTGATGATGGCCCGAATCTGATTGCAACTCTTCTTTAAATAGAGCTGTCGGTAGCTACGGTATGACGTCGTTTGGATCACGTAGTCTGTTCTAAGTTTGCTTCCGTCCTCGAGAGCACTTCTAGAAGGGAAATCTGTTAGGAATCCGATACGGGGCACCTGGGCAAGTGTCTATGAGGCGTATGTAGTGGTGGTCACAGCTGCTACTCTGCTACTCGAGCTAGATGCTCAAGTCCACGACTAGGCATCTAAAGGAACATCTCTGGGAGGACTGAGCTTGTCTCTCGAGCTGGTTATTCATGTCATTAAGGTGCAGAATGTCACTTAATTTGCCTAAACTTTTGTATGGCATAACAGCGCTGCTTTCTTTTCCTTTTCCTTTTGATATCCACACCATCTCTGTCTATTCTTGATCATCCCCTGCCTTCTATTTTTCTCCACATGACACCCCTTCTCTCCATACCTTTCGTATTGCACATATGTCGCTATCACTTCTTTCATGTACCATTCTAACTCCAGTAGGCATGCCTCTTCTAGTACTCCTTTGCTGCAATACTCCTCTGCTCTCTTTGTTAACTCTGCCACTGAACTCCTCCTTTACTCTTCTTGCTGCGCTTCTTATGGCTCAGCCACGTGCACTGCCTCTCTCTCCTCCGCTCTCCTCAACCTCCTCTCCTTTTCCTATACTTTTTCCTTTACAGGGTATACCAGCTTCTCCTCTTGCTGCACCTTTTGTGGCCTTGCCACATACGCCGCCTTTTCCTTCCTTATCTATAATGGGTACTCCTTGTATTTGTGCCCCTTCTTCCCATACTTAAAACACTCAACCTCTACTACCTCTACTCTCCTTATCATCCTTTTTTCTACTCCACATTGCATTACTCTACTCTTCAATACTTCAAACTTATTTTGGGATATTGTTATCCCTTTCTTTGTCTCTTTCTGCTTTCTGCAATTTTGGGCCAAGTACTTGAACCCTTTGCAACCAAAACACAACTTTCCTCTCCTTCCCTCAAGTTCTTTTCTCAGTTTGGTGAGGGAGTGTTTTTCTTTGAGCAAGTTGCTCATGATAGAGTTATATTGCTCCAAAGACATGGTGGTATGTCTCTAGAAGAGGTTACGAATTTAATGGCGATTCTTGCTATATAAACTACATCTACTAGAGCGCAAGATCTTTACCCAGCCAGATGCCTACTATTAGAATAGCTAACTCCTGAGCTGGAATAAAGCCAATTGCTCCTTTATCAGTGTTTGACAAGGAGAACTCAATAGAGTTCTTGTTAAATTTGCTACACTATATATACAATTACTATCATGGCTATGTACCTTGTCTCCTGCAGTCCTCATGTCCATCAGGTGACTTCTTTGTCATATGCCGTGACTGTGACTTGTGACTTCATTGTGACATGACCATTCTGTGACTGCTGTCACACCTTTTGTGACTCTGTGACTATTCATGTGATCTTTCCCATGCTCCACCTTAGTAATAATCTAAAAGAAAAGAAAAGAAAAAGAAATATAAATAATGACTTAGCTGTTTTACCAAGTTATGACACCTACTGTCCTACTAACTACTGCCCTAATAGTATGGTTAGACTATCACCCAATGGATGGGATCTCTAATCTAGATGGCCTTCTAGAAGTAACTGTCACTCCTCTGTGTGTACCACTCACAATGGAGCATAGTACAAGGTTTATACTATAAAGCAATACAAGTAAACTACTAAACACTACTTGATTGTAAGGTCAGGTCTTAGTAGTAATACCCAAGCTTGGTACTACACTTCTACCCACTGTCCCTAACTGACAGTGAAGTCCCCTTAAGCCAAGGGCCTGGCTATATATATAGGTGGTTACTGATCGTGATGATCAGTGACCGAGGGTTGATTTATGATAAGATAAAAGATTGAGCAAGGTCCAAGGTGGACGATGCTTGGATGTGAATTGAGTTCTAGTGTAAAAAAGCTAAACTCCAAGCTAGAATAAAGCCAACTGCTCTTTGTTCAGCGATTGACAAAGAGAACTCAATAGAGTTCTTGTTAGATTTTCTATACTACTTATATAACTACTACATGGTCTGTGCACTATCTTCCCATGCCTATCATGTGACATTATGTGATGTGACACTGTGACTTCTTGTCATGTGACTGTGACACTTGTGATGTGACACTTTCCTGCACTCTCTTCTGTGTAGTAAGTCCAAGATAAAAGAAAAAGAAAAGAAAAGGAAAGAAATATAGATAATGACTTAGTCATTTTACTAAGTCATGACAATATACTGGTAGGACAATATTATGTAAATACTAATGAATTTTGAAATGGGTAAGAGAATTACAGGTGAGTAGTAAGGGTACAAGTATGACAAAATAGCTAAGTTATTCTTTATATTTCTTCTTTTTTTTTTTTTTTGGAGTTACTATACAAGAAAGGAGTACTGGAAAGTGTTATGTCACAAGTGTCACACATCACATCACATGATGAGTATAGGAAAATAGTACATAGACTATGTAGTAGTTATATAAGTAATATATAAGAAATAGAAAAGAACTCTATTGAGTTCTCCTTGTCAACTCAGACTTAGAGTATTAAGACTCTAGACCTTAGTTGAATATATGTTTCAACATAAAGTCTATATCTAACACTTGATATCTTCACACTCCTCATCAGAGGATTTTATTAAGGTTTTTAGTAAAGTTATATCAGAGAAGAGATGTCAATGAGACTTTGAGTAGCACTCTTGAAGTTGTCCTAAGACTACCGATGATAGGGATCAAAGGAAATTGATCACAAAACAAGAGTGATAACAAATGAAAGTAAAAAAGGACCTCCGATGTTACGCTGTAAGTGAATTTTCCACAGAAGATAATATTTAATATGCTGTATAACAACAGATTCTTAATTAGAATTTACTCTAGAACCCTTTCTATAATCCTCAGAACATAATACTATATGATAAAGACACTGAGCTGGTGATAATCGACCTAGAGCTTGTGCCAATACCTCAAGAGGCAATTAGGATGAACTGGTATTAGGTTACTAAGAAAGTCACTAAGAGACTACGCTCTAGATCCACCTTTAGATAGACTAACTCAGAAGGATAGCAAACTTGTACTCTGAAACCAGTACTACTCAGATAATGAACTTAGACTGATAGACTTTGTGCTTGTAAATAAGCATTGATGGCATCAGATCAATTATATTTAGATAAATGACCTCTAGGATATGACTTAGAGATACTAGACATTTATGGGGACTTGTTAACTGTTTAACAGGTAATCAACAAAGTCCAAATTACAAAGCAGCATCAAGAGCATGATAGGGGAAGATGGAAAAATATTCTAGAAGGAAGCAATGATGAAGACACGTCATCTTTGATAGGAAGAACTTGGTAAGGGAATACATCATCATAAAGAAAGGAGAGGGCCATGTTATCAGTGGAATTTTGGGAGATCTTAGAACAGAAAAGAGTCAATGGAATCCTAAAAGTAGTAATAGTTTCCTTTTTATATTTTATTTCTTGAGTTTCAGGGCTTTGTAATAACATTAATATAGTATCTGGAGTGCGGTTGGATAGAAGAAAAACCTCTTGACTCCTACCTCCATCTATACTGTCTCTGGAATCGTGAATGTAGATCTATTGAGAGTAAGAAGACTAGGATCAGGGGATGTCTTGAGAAGAACACTGAATATACCCAAAACTTAATCTAGAGAGGAATAGCAGATGCAACTCAGACAAGCTTTGAAGAGGATAGCAGGCTAGGAAAGCTTGGCTAGGTGCATACTTGGATTGCATCACACCCTTAAGGTTCAGTGTTAGGGTGCAGACAAGAGGACAACTGAGTGTAGAGGATCCATGAGTGATCAACTAACTAACTGTATTTTCTAGTTGAGTCTAGTTACAGTATATAAAGGTTGACACCTTAAAGAGGCTATGCGATGATGATTTAGAGAGATCTTACATTTATTTTACAACAACCAACATATAATTTATTGGAGCTGCATATAATTCTACTTTTCTAATTATTTATAAACCTTCATTTTTGATTATCTCCCCTCAGACCTTTAGCATGCAATTAGGAGCTGGCACATCATTATTTTATTTGTCCCAGTATGCAATTCCCTTCTGCACCCTTTTACCGAGATGTCTCACAACTGTGCACTAAACAAGTAAGCACTGGGGAGATGATCAAATCACAAAGGGAACTTAAAAAGAGGAGGAATACTTGAATAACTGAAAGAAATTGATAATAAAGTTTTTATAAATCCACTCGAGGTAGATCTTACCATAATAGGATCTCTAAGATGTGCATTCATCTTGTGTTATGATACTATTGTCCCTACTTAGTCTAGTAGTCTAGCTCGCTGTCGATACAGCAGAATTACCTAGAACTCCTATGCTATCATGTGGGCTCTTCTTTAGCTGACTGTATAACTAGAAGCTGACTCCAAAAACATGTAGCAAGTGATTAACTCCTAGCATAAGTAAATACCCAAGTCTGTTGGGGCTCAAATTCCTGTCAAGGAAGAGATTTGATGGTTTTTAGAAAGTAGAGAAGAACACTTAGAAAAAACAAAGACTCAATTCACTCAAATAGCTATTAAGCTCTAGAGCAACAGAAATGGGAGTATGATGTTTGAGTTCCCTTCTGTGCCCTAGAGTATTTTATTAGGATTATAAAGCAATGAGACAACAAAGAAAGTAAGACAAAGAAAACCTCCAAATCTCCAAATATAGCAAGGCTGAAATGATGAGATGGCACTCCTCCTGAACACTAGGTGACTGCTCCCCACTCTTCTAGTCCTACTCCAGGAATCCTCCCTTGCATAATAGGCAGGTCTTAAGCCTCTTGCTAGGCTGTAGAAAGAGACAGCAATCTTGAGTTGTCTTGCCGTTGAGCCTATTATCTTTGTCTGATCTCCCTTCTGCCTCTTTTTTCAACTTCCCTATTCCTCTCTCTACCTCCTCTATGTCTTCTCATTTCTCCAGAACCCAGTTTCCTTTCCTTGCTATTGTGATGCAACTCTCCATCAACTCAACCCTCTTGATCTTGGTATAATTAGCTATCAGTAATAATAGCTCAGATCTGATTATAACTCTTCTGAAAATAGCCCTGCCAGCTACTGAGGTATGATGTCACCCTGGTAGCACTAGGTCTTTGAAGTTCATCTCTGTTCTTGAGAGCACTTCTAGAAGAGAAACCCATGAGAAATCTAATATAGGGCACCTGGGCAAGCGTTTATGAGATATATGTAGCAGTGGTCATAGCCACTACCCTGCTGCTCAAGCGAGATGCTCAAGTCTATGACTGGGTGTCTAGGGAACATCTCTAGGGGACTGAACTCTTCTCTCGAGCCAGTTGTTCTTGTTATTAGGGTCACTTATTTTGCCTAAACAGTTGTACAGCATGACATCAATCCCTCAAAGTAATAAGAATACTGGGAGGAATACAGAAAGAGAGAACTTGCTGTTTCCTTCTCTTTCTGGTTTGTATTTATCCTAACTAGTATCAGTGAGCCAACTCCTGAGCCAGAATAAAGCCAACTGCTCTTTATCAGCATTTAACAAAGAGAACTTGATAGAGTTCCTGTTAGATTCTGTATACTATTTATACATAAAGAGTAATCCTAACCCTTCCCTTTTGTTCTGCACTTCCCTATGAGTCACTTTCCTCTCACACATCCATCGATAAGAAAAATAATAATCAGAAAATAAAAGAAAAGAAAAAGAAAAAGAAAATAAATATAAATATTGACTTAGCTGTTTTGCCAAGTCATGACAACTAGGTATTGTGACTATGTTACAATGTGGTAACACTTTTTGTAACTAAAGGTAACTAGTTAAGTAACAGTCCAGTGACAAAAGCTAAGATAACAAGTTGAGTCAGTGTTTAATAATGGGTTAGTCCAATGTTGTCCCATTTAGCACAAGTCTAAAAATAGAAAGAGAAATAGTCTGAGATTTCTCTGAAGAGTCCTATTTGTATCATGAGTCCATTATCTCTTTAGAGTCCTTAGACATCCAGCACATTACTGCATTGTGATGTCCTTATCTAGCATTGCCAATATCTCATCTACTAGCCACTCATTATCAGACCATGGCTGATAATAACTGTAGTCCCACTCAATGTTTATAACATAGAGGGTGATTAAGTTGTCTCAGGCTAAGTTGCTACATTGCTACTCTTTTGTTGGATAAAGGAAGAACATCTCACTCACACTTTAAAATTCCTCTTTCTATCCATAAAGACTCTGTGATTAGACTCAAATGCAATAGTTATATATTCCCAGTTCTTCAACAAACTAGGGTTATTATCTGGGATGAAGTTCCTATGCAGTACAAGTATGATATTAATGCTGTTAATCAATGTCTTAGAGACTTGCTTGAAATAAGTGATCACTTGTACTTGATAGCTCTTGAATTGACATATTATCTAGAATGATCATCTATTTGGTGGAATCACAATGGTATTTGAAGGGGATCTTCATCAGACTTTGCCTATGGTACCTAAAGGAACATGTTAACAAGTAGTAGTAGTATCTCTTTGCAGAGGAAACTTATGGAGACATATCAAGTTCTTGTATCTTAGACAGAATATGCACTTGGGTCACTCTGAAGCTGATAATCAACATGCTCAGTGGTTACTAGAGATTGGTACTGGGTCAACTATGGACAACAATAAAATAATTAAAGTATCTTAGCCCATAGTTTGCACTAATCTCAATACTCTTATCAATAGGATCTATTCAGGAATTGGTAACCCAAGACCTCAAGATGACTAGTACTTCTTGTCATAACTTGGTAAAACATCTAAGCCATTTCTATTTTCCTTTTCTTTTTCTTTTTCTTTTTCTTTTAGTTTCTTTATTCTGGACTTACTATTACAAAGATGGAGTATAGGAAGATATCATGTGACTTAGTCACAATGTCACACATTCATTGGTCACATCACAAGTCATGTCATGGGTCACAGTCACAACATGTGATGAGGTAAACACATAACAGGAATAATATGAGGACCATGGAAGGACACTGCATAGCCATTGTAGTAAAATGTATAAGTAGTATAGAAAATCAAATGAGAACTCTATCAAGTTCTCCTTGTCAACTCAAACTTGGAGTGGATTTAAGTCACCTTGGCTAAAGTCTTATACTTCTTGGATCATATTATTCTCTGTCCTAGAAATAATGAGGTGCATGATATTAATGAGGCCATTCTTCAATAGTTTATCCCAAATGTAGAGGTCTATATACTGAGAAGTGTAGACTCTGTATCTGAAGAAGATGGAATACACTATGCTTATCCTGTAGAGTTCCTTCAATAACTCAATACTAGTGGATTGCCTCCTGCTTTACTCTGTCTCAAGGTTAGCTGTCTAGTTATCTTATTAAGGAACTTGGATTCAGGAGAAGGACTTTGTAATGGGACAAGAATGGTAGTATTGAATATGAGGAGAAAAATGCTCTAGTGTAGGATTATCAGCAAGGACAGAAGATTTGAAGGCAAGGTGGTATTAATTCCAAGGATCAGGTTGTCATCCAATATAGAGACATTACCTGTGCTACTCAAGAGACTTTAATTTCCAGTTAGGCTGGTCTTTGCTATGACTATCAACAAGTCTCAAGGACAGTTAGTAGAGCATGTGGGGATTAATTTGCAAATATTAGTGTTCTTCTATGGACAACTTTATGTGGCCTTTTCAAGGTGTATATCACCTCTGAACATTTCAGTACTTTTTCTAGAGCAAAGCTAGGAGAGTAGAAGAACACTTGATATAGTATATAAAGAAATATTCAATAGCATTAGATTATAGATTGTATATGTATCTAGGGTGCTACTCAAAGTCACATTGTCATCTCTCCTCCAATATAACTTCACTGAAAACCTTAACCAGATCCTCTAACACAATGGACTTGAAATTGATTTTTCTTACAACTTAAGAGATAAAGAGATAAGTTAGAAAGAAGAACCTCATAGACTGTTATAGGAAAGGAGCATAGTAGACTAACTGTAACACTAACTTAATAATACAGTATTACAGAAAGTAGACTAACTTGAACCTCACAGACTGTTGGAGAAAGAGAGCATAACAATTAGACAAACAATACTATCTGCTATTCTACAGACTGTTGTAAGAAGTAAGCATAGCAGACTGACTTCAACACAACTCCAATAATACAGAATTAGTAGAGAGATCAAGCTAGGTCTCTGGCCTAGATAAAAATCTCATTTACTCAAATAAATTCTATAAATTAAAATAAATTGAGGAAAATTTGGAAGAAATTGGTAATTGACTTTCTCTTTTCTCTCCTTATTTAAAAAAAATTTTAATGGCATATTCAATTATTACAACTCTCCTCTTTTCATAAATGGATGTGTAGGAGGAACATAATATATACAAACAATGCCAGTATATATATGGGACACCAAATAATGATAGCAGTTAACACATAATTTGACTAAGTATTTTCTTTATATGGTCTTTCTTTTCACTCAAAAGCTCTATAAAATTTAGAATAAATTAAAATAAATTGGAATAAAATTGGAACATGCAGTGAGCAAAGCAAGTTGACTGGCAACACTTCAAACTACTGTTGGAGGAAGAGAGCAAAGTAACCTGACATATGATACTACAAACTACTAGTGTAAAAAGGGAACAAAGTAACCTGACCAACAACATTGCTTACTGTTATGTAGACTGTTGTAGAAAGAGAGCATAGAAGACTGACTTCAACACAAACTTAATAACACAGAATTAATAGAGGGTTCAAGATGGGCCAGAGGCCTAGATGAAAACCTTATAGAGGTTACCTACTGATTGCCTGATAGCTTGGCCAATTTTGATTGTGGGACATATTATATATTAATTGAAAGGTCTTTTCAAGGGCTTTTGGATGCTATTAAAATTATAGAAATCATTGAGAAATTAATAGAAATAGATCCAAATCAAGTTTGTGATATACTTCTTATTACCCTACTTGCTAGCACCTCAAATTTACTTTGTTGGGGTTGTTCCTTTTTCTCTTTTTCTCCTTCTTTTTTTATCTTGCAGTTACAGGCTAAGTGCCCAAACTTCTTACAATTCCAACACTCTCTTCCTTATCTTCTCTCTAATTGTACCCTTCATGAAGCAAGAGCTTGCTTTTCTTTGAGCATGTTACTTAGGAGTCTGTTGTATTGCTATAGAGACATTGTGCTATGTTCCTAATAATAATAGAGTTTTTCTAAGCTATGGTTTTACATTTTCTAGGGCACTTAGATCTTTATCTAGCTAAGTTATCTTACTGACTACTGCCCTAGTACTAGGGTTATACTATCACTTCATGGGAAAGATCCCTACTCTAAGTAGCCTCTTAAGTACTACTATTCTTCTGTGTATACAGGTGATAATGTACCCTTAGTACAAAGTTGATAAAGTAAAAAGTATAGGTAATCTACTAAAGCACTATCTGTTATGGAGTTGTATTGGGATCACAACTATTATCAGCCTTGGACTGATAACAAGGAGAATAGAAGAGATGTTAGTAATGAGGAATGAAACTGATAAAGAAAACATGACAGACAATTAGGTTGAAAATAGAAGGTCTTGTGGACTAATTACAGACATTGAACTATAGAAAAAATATTTTCCACAGACTGTTGTAGGAAGGGAGCATAGTGAACTGACTTGAACACAAACTTAATAACACAGAATTAATAGAGGGTTCAAGTTGGGCTGGAGGTCCAGAAAACAAGTTAGATTCACAAACCATGCTTAGTCAGCAGAGCTCTTTGTCTCTCTGCCACATCACCAACTTTGTCTTGACATCCTGTGTCCTAGTGTTAACCTCGCTTCTTGATGTTTATTAGCTTATATCCTTGGTAAGTAAGCAATCATTTGTTCCCATTGTAAGTGCTGCTTCAACCTCCTAATGGGTACATATGAAGTGTCCCTATTTGCTCTCACCACAAGCATCAAGAGCCGCATGTAAATCAGGTATGGAGGTATGTGGCCCTGGCCTGAAAAGAGCACATGAGTTACTTTATGACATAAGAAAGTTAATACAAACACAAAAATTTAAGCACTTGGGTTCGTCTTCGAATTGTCATAGATTTCCCCTTTTTCCTTGATGGTGATTTAACCAATTCTGGACAGCATTTTGGGATTTTGTCATATTGTTTGGTGGCATAAGCAAACAATTGCTTCTTATTTTGGACAAGTGACTGTTCTACTATGCAACCTAACACTGTGACACAATCCCAGGATGCTATCAGAAATTATAGTCAAGAACAAAATGAGTTGTTTCCAAAGTAGTAAGCCTATCCAGCAACTTGATCATTGTCATCTAACCAATTCCACAGCCTCTCCCTAAAACAATACATGAGAGCTATGTTATTCCCCATACTGCATCTTTACCATCAGTTACACTCTGAATCCACACTCCAAAAGTCATGTACGTTGGAATTGAGAGATATTGGTGTCGATGGGGGTGAGTTCTAGCCTTGAGTCATATATTCCTCTAATTTCTGCTGGGAAGCCGTATGTAGGTTCACTTTTGCTGCAGACAAATTCCATGAATGGAAAGTTACTGCCCCTATTGTACTATTGTTGGTGAGGCTCCCAGGGACAATTGGATATTTTAAGCATCTGACCAATGCTTGAACAGGATAATAGTTTATTCAACTCCTCAAAAAATGTTTCTCCTCGTGTAGTCAGCACTCTCTCAAATGTTCTCCGACATACCCCATCTGTCCCCTCCATAGTTATCACAAATCTTCAAGAAATTGCTGTGTTCACCCCTGCTCAAGCCCGTGACTCAGATGCTGGGAATTA
>Ga0153996_1000501_pt1 | contig 17709 bp, 15 predicted proteins | sample TSNC080MetaG_FD_104728 | JGI IMG/M metagenome (GOLD analysis project Ga0153996, IMG submission 104728) | Attine ant fungus gardens microbial communities from North Carolina, USA - TSNC080 MetaG | ecosystem: Host-associated > Fungi > Mycelium > Unclassified | place: USA: North Carolina, Lumber...
ACGGACGCGGATGGAGGCGAAGGCTAAGCGGCTTGCGGCTAAATGAAATAGAATATTTTTAAAATATGCACCCTCTTCTTGAAAATAGAATAGACTTTGTACTCCCAATGTGGTACAATCTACATGATCAATAAATTTAATTGAATACACAAAGGGGGCCTGAATATGGCATTGACAAATGATGATTTGCAAGCGATTGCTAATCTGATGGATAATAAACTTAATAATGTCCAAACGACACTTGAAAAGCAGATGGATAATGTCCAAACGACACTTGAAAAGCAGATGGATAATATCCAAACGACACTTGAAAAGCAGATGGATAATAAACTTGATAATGTCCAAACGACACTTGAAAATCTGATGGATAATAAACTTGATAATGTCCAAATGACACTTGAAAATCTGATGGATGATAAACTTAATAATGTCCAAACGACACTTGAAAAGCAGATGGATAATAAACTTAATAATGTCCAAGCGACACTTGAAAAGCAGATGGATAAAAAACTTGATAATGTCCAAACGACACTTGAAAAGCAGATGGATAATAAACTTAATAATGTCCAAACGACACTTGAAAAGCAGATGGATAATAAACTTAATAATGTCCAAACGACACTTGAAAATTTGATGGATAATAAACTTAATAATGCCCAAACGACACTTAAAAAGCAGATAAATGATAACTCCAATCTAATTCTAGGTGAAATGGACAGAGTTGAGCAGCGAATCAATAACCGCTTTGAAAAAATAGATAAGGATATGCAGCTGATCCGTGAGGATGTACATACAACCAGGTATAGCAATGAAACCGTGGAATTGCTCTTGAAAAAAGTTACCGAACATGAAAAACGTATTGGCGAGTTAGAAAAAACGGCTTAATCAGTACTTATAGTTCGGCTTGGGAGAATTCAGGATAAACCAGCCGGAATCCATTTTGAGCTACCATATCAACGTCCGCAGTTTTGCGCAGACAAGGCTGGATCGCACCGCTGACAGCAAAATAATTACAAAACTCAATTGTCAATAAAGCAGACAAGATGGTCTTGGCCAGTTCCTGGCCAAGGCTTTTTTTGACCGCAACAAAAGAAGGGACCGTGAGAGCTCCCTCCTCCGGGTATCGCAAAGTAAGCGTCTGACTGTCGGCCCGCAGGGCAAAGATGGAGGGCGTCAGAGAGACTGGAACCAGGCCTTTTTGGACGCTGTTCAAGGACTGAACCGGCATTTCGCAGACAGTGGCGGCAGTCATAAAACGTTCGGTAAACGCTTCGCCATAAAGGTATGTAAGCTGCTTGTATACACCCTTGCCGGCGGAATTGTTCTTGCCGCCGAAAGCTTTGGGGCAGTCACACAGTTCTCGAAGCGAGGCAGGCATGGTCCGGCCTTTCCAAAGCTGGTTATTGAATACTATAACTAATGGAATGGCTAAAAACGGCAGCAGCCGCTTGTCCTGACAGAGATTACTGGTCTGAATCTCTTGCTTAACCGGCAAGACAGTATCCAGGTTCATTAAATTATGGCAAAAAAGCCCATAAATGTCCGGATCTTCAAACACCTCCAGATCGGTAGAAACGATGATGTCCGGGGCTTCGTCGGCGGCCTTTACCGTTTCCGCCAGTTTTCTGGGGTACCCCAGACCAAAATAATCCACGGACAGATTAATATCAAGTTCTGCCAACTGCTTTTTGACATTCTCAATATGCTGTTTCTCATACCGGTGAAGCACACAGATATTGCTCCAATACATAGTTACCCGACGCATAATTCACCTGCTCTCATCTTTTTTTGCATTTTAAAAATATAATCCCCATAACTGCTCAGTTTGTTTAATGCTTCTTCTTCCCGGCGGTCTCGCGGCATCATTGCGGCAATGGCACCATGTTTCATACAAATCCGATAATCACTCATCAAGGCGGTGTGGGGATCGTGGGTGGCGGTCAGAACCAGTTTATTCTCCTGCTGTAAAAGCCGCAGTGCCCGTTCTTTATCAATACCGGCATTCTCCACTTCATCAATCAGGACAATCGGGCTTTCACACAGGATTGCTACATCGGCAATCATCAGGGCCCGGCTCTGCCCGCCGCTTAGCAGATTCAGGCAATCCGTTTTTTGAATGTGCTCCGGCGTGATCTGGTTGGCGCAGCCGATGACCTGGGGCAGCAGTGGGGTAAATTCACGGCCGCGGCACTGGCAGTGCATCCGGACAAATTCTTCCACCGTAACATCCAGTACAAATCGCATATTCTGGGATAGATGGGCAATCAAATGACCGGAATGATGCAGACGCCCGGCCTGGTCCGGCTTTTTTCCGTCAATCAGTACTTTCCGACCGGAAGCAGTATCCCCCCAGGCCAGTTGTTCCAGATCCTGGATCAGCCGGCTCTTGCCGGAACCGGTATTGCCGACGACGGCATATAACTGTCCGGTTTTTAAATGAATAGCGGAAAAGGACTCGGATTGCCCGTCTTTATCCTTTCCGGCCAGAATGGTCAGCTTATGAAACATATAAATTCTCCTCAAATTCTATTTTTTCCACCACACCCTGCTGAAACATGGTTCCAATCCGTTTTTCTCCGACACAGTAAGAACAGACACCGGCCGGCATGGTGTGCCGCAGCATATCATCAGAATGCCAGATGGTTTCCGGCAGGTCTTCCAGATATTGAAACAATAATCCGCTGCCATACCCTGATAAGCCATCCGTCGGGAAAATCCGGGCTGATCCCGGGCGCTGGAAGGGCCGGAGAGGAACGAGATGTCGGCAGAATCATCGTTGGCAGAGCAGAAGGATATTCTGCTGATTGGCGAAGAAGTTATCATCCGTTCAATCGCTGCTGATCTGTACCGGCAAAAGGGGATATCAGGAATTCAGCCGGCAACGTTGTTTGGCCCGATCAAAAAACTGTACCGGCAGGAATGCCTTGCTTTAAACAGTGAGCAGGAGATCAGGCAGACGGTAAATAGTGGGAATTACCATACGGTGATAGCCGATCCACTGATCAAACAATTGATTCGGACAGATACAGACGTGAAGTTTGTTGATTTTTCACACGTAGCGGTTTCCAGTAAAATCTGCTGGGATCATGCGCCGGAAATAATTGGGAAAAAATTTAATTTGTTATAATACGAGGGAGAAAAATGATGAAAAAGATAATGAAAACAGTATTAAGCCTGGCCTTGTGCGCGGCAATGTTAAGCGGTTGTACAAATGCGGCGGCTTCCAAAGGAACAGCGGTTTCCTAGTCAGAAGCACAGCCGGCCCCAGAGACGGCGGCCCCGGACCAGGCGGCCGACAGTGAGACTGGTAGGCCGGAAGCCGAGGGGGGCGAAAAACCAAAGACAAAATCAGTTATCGACCATGGTGGAAATGAAGTAGAGATTCCGGCAGAAATCAACCGGGTCGTAATCGCATCTTTATGGCCGCTGCCCTCCGTATATGTATTATACCAGGGGTCCGCTGACAAACTGGTGGGAATGCATCCGGCCTCCAAAAGTGCCGCTGAGCATTCGCTGCTGATGAAGATCGCACCGGAGTTAAAGGATGTGGATACCTCCTTTGTCCAGGGCGGTGAAATCAATGTGGAAGAATTGATCAAGCTGAATCCGGATGTGATTCTCTACAGTGCGACCAATGCCAAAGAAAAGGAAGTGCTGTTAAAGACCGGAATTCCGGCAATTGGCTTCAGCACCGGCATTGCTGACTTTAATACGGTGGAAACTGTTAATAAATGGGTGGATTTGTTAGGTGAAGTTTTTGATGAACCGGACAAAGCAGCCGGTATCACCGAGTATGGCCGGGAAGTAGAGCTGGATCTGGCAGAACGGCTGAAAGACGTGCAGGAGGAAGATAAACCGCGGGTAATGATAATCTATCATTACAAAGACGGCCTCTTCCAGACCTCCGGCAACCAGCACTTTGGACAGTATTGGTGTGATGCAGCCGGTGTGGTCAGTGTCTCCCGGGACGTTCCGGGAGCCGGTGTGGATTTAACGATGGAACAGATTTACGAATGGGATCCGGATATCATCTATATAACGAATTTCAGTCCTTATCAACCGGAGGACTTCTATGACAACAGCATTGAGAGCTTTGACTGGAGTCCGGTAAAGGCAGTTCGGGAGAAACAGGTCTATAAGTTCCCGCCCTTGGAATCGGGCGCTATTCTTTTAATCTGATGGATATCTGTAAGCTGCTCTGGACTTATGCCGTTTCCGGCAGAGACGGAATTGAACCGCAGGCTTACAGTGTATTATTTAATATTCGATTGCCGCGGATCATTCTGGCAACGTTATGCGGTGCCGGCCTGGCTGTCTCAGGCGCGGCTTTTCAGCCATTGTTCTCTAATGTGCTGGCCACTCCCGACACTTTGGGAGTAGCTCAGGGGGCCTGCTTTGGTGCAGCTCTGGCATTGCTGTTCTACGATGGCCTGCTCTGGGTTCAGTTGATTGCCCTGGTCTTCGGTCTGGTGGCAATCTTTATGACCTATACCATCAGCAAAGTGAAAGGACAGTCCTCCACACTGATGATTATTTTGGCCGGGATTGCCGTTTCCTCCATGTTTACTTCGTTTGTATCGCTGGTGAAGTATGTGGCTGACCCGGAATCACAGTTACCCACCATTACTTACTGGCTGTTAGGCAGTATGTCCGAAATCACCTATCAAAGCCTGATGATTGGCGGACCTTTGATTGTGGTGGGAACGGTATTGATCTATCTGCTGCGCTGGCGGTTAAATGTCCTGTCGCTATCAGAAGATGAAGCCCGCTCGCTGGGAGTGAATCTAAAAAGGCTGCGGATCCTGATTATATTTGCGGCATCAATGATAACCGCATCCTGTGCCTCCATGTGCGGGCGGATCGAGTGGGTCGGTCTTCTGGTGCCCCATACCGTCCGGATCTTATTCGGCAGCAATAATGAGAAGGTGATACCGGCCAGTATCAGTCTGGGCGCGGTATTTATGCTGATCATGGATACGGTAGCCCGCGCTGCCACCACCGCAGAAATTCCCTTGTCAATTCTGACGGCGGTCATCGGAGCACCGGTGTTTATTGTTTTGCTTAGAAAGTCAGGAGGAAAATGGTTATGACCTTTGAAGTTCGCAATGGAAGTTTTGGTTATAAGACAAAAGAACCCATTCTGCACGATGTTTCTTTTACCGTAAAAGAGGGCGAGGTATTAGCTGTTCTGGGGCCCAACGGAGTAGGAAAGACGACCTTGCTGCGCAACATGATGGGACTTTTAAAGTGGCAGTCCGGCGGCAGTTATCTGGATGATGTTTGTCTGGCTGATTTACCGGTGAATGAAGTATGGAAGCGGCTTGCCTATGTCCCCCAGGCTAAGGCCTCCCTGTTTTCATATTCGGCAGAAGAAATGGTGCTGCTAGGCCGAAGTGCTCATGTGGGAAATTTCAGCAAACCCAGTGAAAAGGACAGAGCCATCGCCGAAGCGGCAATCGGAACCGTGGGAATTGAATATCTGAAAGGGAAAATGGTGAACCGGCTAAGTGGCGGCGAGCTGCAGATGGTTCTGATTGCCAGAGCTTTGTCAACGCGGCCGCAGATGCTGGTACTGGATGAGCCGGAGAGTAATCTGGATTTTAAAAACCAGCTGATTGTCCTGGATACCATCCGCCGACTGGCTGATGAAAAAGGAATTGGGTGTATTTTTAACACCCATTATCCGGGACATGCGCTGAAGATCTCTGATAAGGCGCTGATTTTACGGCGCGATGGAGAATGTGTCTTTGGCGGCGTTCATGAAGTGATTACCAAAGAGCGGATGGAAGCAGCATTTGGTGTGAAAGTATGTATTCAGGATGTCCAGGAACAGGAGAACCGGTTTAAGTCAGTAGTAGCCTTAGCTGTTATATAAAAGTAATATAAAAAGGCGTTGCCGCAATTACAACCATGCGGCAACGTCTTTCTCATGAGCTTCGAATTGATTATGGAATTAATTTTCTAAAAAAGGATAGTAAAAAATACCATTCTATGATATGCTATTGCATAGCATCTGATCTGCCGTCCAGTGCACAGTGCAAGGATAGAGAAGAAATCTGTAATTTTATCAACCAGCATGTTTCATGCAACAAATCCAATTTTTGTTATACATATAGTATAGTTACCGTAGTTATTGGCCTCTTTTCTGATTTCTATTACCCTCATGCTCTTTCTTGTGCCTGTAAATTTCCGCCGGTGTGATTCCAGTATGCGATTGTAATGCAAAACACTTTATGTTAAAATTGAGGAGTAAGCAAATGAACAAACACAAACTCAAATGTGAACCTGACACTACGGGGCAGATGCGCAGGGCAGAAGGGGAATGTTTCATACCGAAGGAGCCGGGAGAACTGCCGACGGCATCAGTGACAGATAATGGTGGTTTGATCAAATCCTGCGAGGAAAGGGTTGCCGAGGCCAGAAAGTTCAATTTACTAAGTAATGTCTTTATGTCGGTTGCGCTGAATGATCCGTTGGCATGCCAGCATGTTATTAGGATTTTAACCGGAATTAAGGATCTGAAGGTCAAGGAAATACGGACACAGTATCGGATTTCCCAAATCACATCCCATGATGCGATATTGGATGTGCTTGCAGAAGACCGGGAAGGGAATCTGATTAATTTAGAAATCCAGCGGAAAGATACGGTTGACCATGCCAGACGTACCAGGTTTTACGGCTCCATGATTGACAGCACATATCTTGAAAAAGGCAGGGAGTATAATGAAATGCCGGAAGTGCATATCATATACATTAGTGAAACAGACCTGTGGCGGGCCGGGAGAACATCTTACCCGGTAAAAAAACATTTTGCGGGCACGGATGTTACATATGACGACGGAATCCATGTTTTGTATGTGAATGCGGCGGTTGATGATGGAACAGACACTGCGAAAATGATGAAATATTTTAAGAAAGCGGATCCGGAAGACATGAGCCAGGGTGATTTGTCCAAGCGGATCCATTTCCTAAAACGTGAGGAAGGAGGCTTTGAAGTTATGTGTCAGATAACTGAGAAATTTTTACAGGAAGGACGACAGGAAGGAAGACAGGAGCAGGCTAGAGAAACGGTTTTGAACCTGGCGGAGATGGGTATGCCCGTGGAGAAGATAGCCGCAGCGGTTAAAGTCAGTGTAGCTCTTGCAAAACAGTGGCTTGAGGGAGCCGCTTCAGCAAAACATTAGTATCCCCAGTGTCTGACTCCATGAGCTTTTTCCACCACAAGACAAGGTGAGCTTTCGTAAAGTGGGCAATGGTGCCCGTCACCAAATTTGTTCATAGAATGTTCATTGTCTTAAAAGATAAAAAGGCGTTGCCGCAATTACCATCATGCGACAACGTCTTTCTCATGAACTTCTTTATATTATGTGTTCTTTGGTTTCGGCAGCACCAGATTCAGGAAAATCGCCACAATCGTTGCAACAACAACCGGTGACTTACCAAAAATGGTGGTTACCCATGCCGGGAAAGTAGCCAGCGAAGCAGATGCCAGGGTGATACCCATGCCCATGGCCGTAGCCAGTCCGACAACCGAGGTATTCCGGTAATTCATATCCTCCGTCATCACCAGCTTAATCCCGGTCATAGCGATGGAAGCGAATACAGAAATAGTAGCGCCGCCCAGTACACACTGAGGAATCGTGGTCAGGATAGCGGAGAACTTGGGAACCAGTCCGGCTAGCAGCAGGAAGATGGCGGCAAGTCCCAAAACGCAGCGGTTAATTACTTTTGTAGTAGTTACAATACCAACGTTCTGGCTGTATGTAGCGGTTGGAAGTCCGCCAAAGATGGATCCTAATATGTTGGAGATACCATATGCAACGATACCACCTTTAAGCTCGGTATTGGTTGGCTGGCGGTCCATCGAACCGCTGGTGGTAGCAGAAAAGTCACCAATTGCCTGAATGGAGTTGATGGCGAATAAAATTCCCATTGCCACACAGGAGGATGCCTCAAATTCCAGGCCAAAATGCATGAAGCCGGGAAGCTGGAAGAAGCCGGCAGCACCGACCGCACTAAAGTTGATCATACCAAAGCAGGCGGCTGCCACATATCCGGCGAAAATTCCGATCAGAATCGAAGCCAGCTTGAAGAGGCCTTTACCAAAATGATTTAAAACAGTTACAACAACCAGCGTAAAGATCGCAACCGTCCAGTTCTGCCAGGAGCCATACGTTGGACTGGAAACACCACCGGCCATATAATTGACCGCTGTCGGATACAAAGAAAGACCAATTGTAAACACAACCGTACCGGCAATCAATGGTGGAAAGAACTTACGGATATGATTAATAAACAATCCGACAATGATTGCGATGATGCCGCCGATCAGCTGTGCACCGAGAACGGTCTGCAGGTTAAAATTTCCGGCAATGGCCTGCATACTGGGCAGATAAGCGAAACTGACCCCCATGATAACAGGCAGCCGCGACCCGAGTCGAAAACCGCTGTTCCCACCAATGGGGAATAACTGTATCAGGGTGGAGAGACCGGCTACTACCAGTGAAGACTGAATCAGGATAATCTTATCGCCGGGAGATAAACCGGCGACACTGGCGACGATGATGGCCGGGGTAACGCAGCCGACGATGGCGGCGACTACGTGCTGAAGAGCCAGTGGAAGTGCCTGCCCAAATGCCGGTATTCCGTCCAGGTCAAAGATCGATGCATGCTGTTTTGTTGTTGTTTGATTACTCATTGAGGGATCCTCCTTTTATTTGTGAATTCTTGTACCAGTATTTCCGTTGATGCCGTCTTTTGCTTTTTCCAGCAAAGTAATTAATGCAGTACGTCCAGGTGCAGACTGGGCAAATGAAACGGCAGCTTCCACTTTTGGAAGCATGGAACCTGGTGCAAAGTGTCCCTCTTTGATATATTGCTGCGCTTCGGCAACAGACAAATCATCCAGCCATTTCTCTTCCGGCTTCCCGAAGTTAATTGCTACTTTTTCTACTGCTGTTAAAATAATCAGGAAATCAGCATCCAGTTCTCTTGCCAGCAGACAGCTGGCAAAGTCTTTGTCAATTACGGCACTGGCGCCTTTTAAGTGATTTCCTTGTAATGTGACCGGAATTCCGCCGCCGCCACAGGCGATAACCAGCTGGCCATCATTGACCAGGGAGCGGATGGCTCCGATTTCAATGATTTCTGTCGGCATCGGTGAAGCAACGACACGCCGGTAACCCCTTCCGGAGTCTTCTTTCATTACATAACCATATTCTTCTTCCGCGTGACGGGCCTGTTCCTCGTTCATAAAATGTCCGATCGGTTTGGTCGGATTCTGGAACGCCGGATCATCATTGTCCACCCGGATCTGGGTTACCATGGTGGCAACCGGAATATCGCAAATGTTGCGGTTCCATAACTCTTCCCGCAGCGCGTTCTGCAAGTCATAGCCAATATAAGCCTGACTCATGGCAACGCAGACGGAGAGAGGGGTGTTGGGTTGTTTGGGATTCTCCCGGGACAGGGCAGCCATAGCATTGTTGATCATGCCTACCTGTGGCCCGTTTCCATGGACAACCACAACCTCGCAGCCTTCCTCGATCAGATCGACAATGGCCCTGGCGGTAATCTTTACGGCAATCATCTGTTCCGGTAAAGTATTGCCAAGCGCATTCCCTCCTAATGCGATGACGATGCGTTTTTTCTTTTTTTCCATGCTTGTTCTTCTCCTTAAAGGTCATTCCCTCATTGTCATAAACATAGTTATAAACACAAGGAGGGCCGCCTACCGGCAAGTAGAGGCGGCCCTCCGATAAGAGGTTCTAGCTATTACACGGTAAATTTACGAGAAGCGTTTCTTTCCTCCAGCTTTGCCAGAGCAGCTGCCGGATCCTGCATTTTAGCCAGGAAGATCATAGCAGCAATTACGTATGGCTTGTAGCTTGCTTCTTTGTACAGCGGATCACGGTAACGATCGAATACGGAAGCGTCTACTTCACCGGTTTCGCAGCTAACACCGGTAATATCAGCCGGCAGACAGTGCATATACAGCGCTTTGCCTTCTTTGGTGGAAGCCATCAGTTCTTCGGTACAAGCCCAGTCTTTGTGATTGGCGTTCTGGGCCAGCAGCTCTTTTTCCAGTGCTTTGATGCCATCGGAATCGCCGTCAGCATACAGGTTGGTACGTTTTTCCATCGCTGCAAATGGTGCCCAGCTCTTCGGATATACGATATCGGCATCTTTGAAAGCATCAGCCATATCATTGGTTCGGCGGAAGGAACCGCCGGATTTATCAGCGTTCTTCTTAGCAACTTCTTCCACTTCCGGCATTACTTCATAACCTTCTGGATGAGCCAGGACAACTTCCATACCCATACGGGTCATCAGGCCGATGATACCCTGGGGAACGGAGAGCGGCTTGCCATAAGAAGGAGAGTAAGCCCAGGTCATGGCCAGCTTTTTGCCCTTCAGATTCTCGATACCGCCACACTCGTGGATAATGTGCAGCATATCAGCCATACTCTGGGTCGGATGGTCGATGTCACACTGTAAGTTGACCAGCGTAGGTTTCTGCTCCAGAATACCGTCTTTGTGGCCCTGGGTAACAGAATCAACTACTTCGTGCATGTAGGCATTACCTTTGCCGATGTACATATCATCACGGATACCGATTACGTCAGCCATGAAAGAGATCATGTTAGCGGTTTCACGAACCGTCTCACCGTGAGCAATCTGGGATTTCCCTTCGTCTAAATCCTGTACTGCCAGGCCTAACAGGTTGCAGGCAGAAGCAAAGGAGAAACGGGTTCTGGTAGAGTTGTCACGGAATAAGGATACGCCCAGTCCGCTTTCAAAGATTTTGGTGGAGATGTTGTTCTCTCTCATGTAACGCAGTGCGTCAGCCACGGTAAATACTGCTGCCAGTTCGTCATCGGATTTCTCCCAGGTCAAGAAGAAATCACCTTCATACATTTCTTTAAAGTTCAGCTTATTCAACTTGTCGATATAACCCTGTAATACCTGATCCATTTTCATTTCCTCCATCTTTCTTGGTTTTATAATAAATTTTCATTTATTAATCAGTTAACATTACTTGCAGTACATGGTTGGCAGAGCTGCATATACAGCTGCACAGGTTACCAGATCCTGCTTCCAGGTTTTCTCGTTGGGAGCATGAGCCTGTGCCTCGGCACCAGGTCCAAAACCGATACAAGGAATGCCGTTACGTCCCATGATGGAAACGCCGTTGGTGGAGAAGGTCCATTTGTCAGTCAGCGGACGGCCTTCCCGTACCGGCATGGTTACGTCAGCCCCGATTCTCTTGTCGCCGTACAGACTCTTGTAAGCATCTTCCAGCGCTTTGGTGACATCATGATCCTCCGGAATTACCCAGGTCGGGAAGTAGCATTCGATCGGATATACCAGTCCCTTATAAGAAGGACGGGAATATTCATACATGGAAACAACCACATCATCACCGTATTTCCTGACGTTTGGCAGATTGCGGATTTCATCCAGACAGCTTTCCCAGGTTTCCCCGGCGGTCATCCGGCGGTCCAGCGATACGGCGCAAGAGTCGGCAACAGCACAGCGGCTTGGCGAGGTAAAGAAGATCTCGGAGGTAGTAACGGTACCACGTCCTAAGAAGTTAGCCTCTTTCCACTGGGGATTGTATTTCTCATCCAGCATTTTTACCAGACCTTTGATTTCGGTAGTATCAGCAGCGTCATTCTCATTTAAGGAACGAACATCCTGAAGAATGTCGGCCATTTTGTAGATGGCATTGTCACCGCGTTCCGGAGCGGAACCGTGACAGGAAACACCCTTAACATCTACGCGGATCTCCATACGTCCGCGCTGTCCGCGGTAGATACCGCCGTCGGTCGGCTCGGTGGAAACGACGAATTCCGGTCTTACCTTATCTTCATTGATGATATACTGCCAGCACAGGCCGTCACAGTCTTCTTCCTGAACAGTACCAACGACTAAAACAGTATATTTGTCACATAACAATCCCAGATCCTTCATAATCTTAGCGCCATAAACTCCGGATACGATACCGCCCATCTGATCAGAAGTACCGCGGCCGCCGATTTCCTCGTCGCTTTCATAACCGTCGTAAGGGTCAAACTCCCAGTTCTTGATGTTGCCGATACCAACGGTATCAATGTGGGCATCAAAACCGATTAAGGTTGCGCCGGTACCCATATAGCCCAGAACGTTCCCCATGTCGTCGATGACAACTTTGTTAAACCCAACTTTCTCCATCTCTTCGGCAATACGGTTGATATGGCCTTCTTCGTCACAGCTCTCACCCGGAATCTTTACCAGGTCACGCAGAAACCTGGTCATATCGGCTTCATAACCTTTTGCTGCTTTCTTGATTGCTTCAAAATCCATGATTGTTTCCTCCTCGTTATATTTAATCAATCTATGATTACCACTCTTTACCGTCCCAAACGATGTTTTTATAACGTTCCGGATCGGTATCCCCTTCCGTCGAGAACAACAGTACTTTGGAGTTTTCATCCAGTCCTAAGTGCTCCCGTAATTCTTTATAGTCCTCCATCAGCATGATGCAGGCCAGTACCCCGAACGGGGCGGCACCGGATTCACCGGATACTACCTGCGGATCACCTTTTAAAGGAGCCGAGAGCATCCGCATTCCCTTGGCAGCCACCCAGTCCGGCGCTGCTACAAATGTGTCTACATGATTGGTTAAGATATCCCAGGAAATCGTGTTCGGTTCACCGCAAGCCAGGCCAGCCATGATCGTCGGCATGTCGCCGTCAACGATCTGAATGCTGCCATCGCCCTTTTTAGCGCCTTTGTACAGACATGCCGCAGCTTCCGCCTCGACAACAACAACCTTTGGCGGATTCTCCGGGAAACGGTTAGCGAAATAACCCTGAACCGCACCGGCTAAAGAGCCGACACCGGCCTGCACAAATACGTGAGACGGACGGCTGCAGCCATAACCGGCTAACTGTTCGTCGGCTTCCATCGCCATCGTACCGTAGCCCTGCATGATCCAGGCCGGAATCTCTTCATAGCCGTCCCATGCGGTATCCTGCACGACTACGCCGTTAGGTGTTTCAGCGGCAGCAGCAGCGGCCATCCGGACACACTCATCGTAGTTGCATTCTTCAATTGTCGCAGTTGCATTTTCCCTGCGAATATTCTCCAGACGGGTCCGGGTAGACCCTTTTGGCATATATACCACTGCTTTCTGGCCCAGCTTATTGGCCGCCCAGGCAACGCCGCGGCCGTGATTGCCGTCAGTCGCCGTAAAGAAGGTGGCCTGCCCGAATTCCTGCCGAAGTGCATCAGAAGTAAGGACACTGTAAGGCAGTTCGGATACATCCTTGCCAGTCTGGCCGGCAATGTAGCGGGCCATGGCGAAGGAACCGCCCAGCACCTTAAAGGCGTTCAGTCCGAACCGATACGATTCATCCTTAACATAGATGCTTCCAAGCCCCAGGTAAGCTGCCATTTGCTCCAGCTTTGCCAAGGGAGTGGTGGTATACTGGGGAAAACTTTCATGAAATGTTCTGGCTTTCCGGACTTCGGAAAGGGCCATAACGGGTAATTGTCCGTCATCTGTTTTTGGCATCGTATTGACTGCCCATTCAATTGCTTGCATGTAAAAACCTCCTTAATCTGCTGCTTCTTCTTCGGCTTCCCCTTCCGTCAGTTGTTTTCCGGCATCAATATAGCTGTAAAGCGTAAATTTGGAAATGCCGAAAAAGGAAGAAACCTTGTCACCTGACTTAGTAATAAGGAAAGCACCGGCAGTATTCAAAAACTGAATCGCTGTAATCTTGTCATCCTTGCTCATCAGAGCAACCGGTTTGCCCACCAGCTCGACCGACTGGTCGATCAGGGTGTCAAGCAGATCGTTGACATTGTGGGTGATTCGTTTAGGCTGACGGTCGGCCTCGCTCCTGGTTTCAATCAGTGAGCGAAGGGCATTGTCCATGGTAATGATTCCGGTGATGTCGTAATTCAGGGCGAAGATATAATCGATCTTGCCGCTTTCTCCTCTGATATACATGGTGCTGGATTTTAAAATCCGGCCATCGTCTGTTTTCGTCAGATAGGAGAGTCTGTCTTCCAGGATTTCTGATCCTTTGTTCAGCGTCTCCAGGACAATGCCGGAGGGGCCGCCGCCCTTGTGGCGGTTGGTGATGTGACCGTTCTCAATATAGGCGATGGAGCTCTCTATATTCCTGCCGGTCAGGTCATGGATCACTACTTCACAGGAGCTGCCAAATTCTGTCGCAACACCATGTGCAAGCTGAATTAATAAATCAAGTGTTTGCTTCATAAATGAATACATCCTTTCGCGAGAGAAGGTTTTTCAGGATTCCTTGGCCAAGCACCTAAAAAACTTTTTGATAATTCCATCATAGCACAAAAAAAATAAAATACAATACCTTTCTAAAAAAAATTTAGGTAAACTTAAAAATTTTCATTTTCCCTATTGCAATTATGTATTTTAGATGATAGACTGTAACTATCAAAGTATGATGTCGTGCACAATCCACAAAGAAAAGGAGAGATTTTATGATTATCATCGGTAATGGCAGAATGGTAACGAGAGACCCGGAAAATCCATTTTTGGAGCAGGGTGCAGTTGCAATGGAGGGAACTGCTATAATTAAAGTAGGAACTCTGACAGAAGTAAAACAGTTATATCCGGAGGCGGAATTCATCGATGCCAAAGGCGGCGTGATCATGCCGGCATTCATTAATACCCATGAGCATATCTACAGTTCATTTGCCCGCGGCTTAAGTATTAATGGATATAACCCCAACGGTTTTTTGGACATCCTGGATGGGATGTGGTGGACCATCGACCGTCATCTGACCTTAGAGCAGACCCGCTTAAGTGCGATGGCTACCTGCATTGACAGCATCAAGAACGGTGTTACCACGGTATTTGATCATCATGCCAGCTTCGGATCCATCCGCGACTCTTTATTTAAGATTGAGGAAGCGGCCCGGGAGACAGGTGTTCGTTCCTGTCTGTGCTATGAGATATCGGATCGTGACGGTGAAGAAAGAGCAAAGGAATCCATCGAAGAGAACGTGGCATTTATCAAACATGCATTAGCTGATGACAGTGATATGATTGCCGGAATGATGGGAATGCATGCATCCTTTACCATATCCGATAAAACCATGGCGGAATGCGCCGCGAAAAAACCGGACGGCGTCGGCTATCATATTCATGTGGCTGAGGGCATCGAAGATCTGCACCAGTGCCTGCGCGCTCATGGCAAGCGGATCATTGACCGGCTGATGGACTGCGGTATTCTGGGCGAGAAGACACTGGCGGCTCATTGTATTTATGTGAATAAGCATGAGATGGAATTGTTAAAAGAGACGAATACCATGGTCGTACACAATCCGGAATCCAATATGGGCAATGCCTGCGGCTGCCCGCCGACGATGGAGATTTTCCACACCGGCGTACTGACCGGTCTGGGCACTGACGGATATACCCACGATATGGTGGAATCTTATAAGGTGGCCAATATTCTGCACAAACATCATCTGTGTGATGCCAATGCCGCCTGGGGTGAAGTACCGGTAATGCTGTTTGAGAATAATGCAAAGATTGCCAACCGGTATTTTAAGAAGCCGCTGGGTATCTTAAAGGAAGGAGCGGCCGCTGACGTGATCGTTACCGATTATGTTCCGTTGACACCAATGCATGGGGGCAATGTAAACGGACATATCTTGTTTGGCATGAATGGCCGCAGCGTGGTAACTACGGTAGCAAACGGTAAAGTGCTGATGAAAGACCGGATCCTGGTCGCCATTGATGAGGAAAAGGTTATGGCCGATTGCCGGCAGGCAGCGAAAGAGCTGGCTGATTCCATTAACAGCAGATAGAAAAAGGTAGGAGGAGATGACACATGAGTGATAGAATGACACCAATGCCATTTGGTCAGATGGTAACATGGGTATTGAATGAACGGAAAACAAAAGGAACTGTATTTGGCGTATACCGCCCCTACAAAGCCGGCGATCAATGCAGCCGGAAAATCTTCGGCAGAAATCTGGAGACCCCCATTGGTCCGGCAGCCGGTCCGCATACCCAGCTGACGCAGAACATTGCCGCTTCTTACTATACCGGCAGCCGTTTCTTCGAGCTGAAGACCGTGCAGATTATCGATGGCGAGGATCTGCCGGTAAGCAAGCCTTGTATCAAGGCTGATGATGAAGGCTATAACTGTGAGTGGTCAACTGAGCTTTACGTACCGCAGGCTCAGGCAGAGTATATTAAAGCCTGGTTTTTACTGAGTGTCATGGCTAAGGAATTTGATCTGGGAGCGGCGGATGGATTTCAGTTTAACATGAGCGTGGGCTATGATCTGGAAGGCATTAAGTCGGAAAAGATCAATACCTTTATTGATTCCATGATGAATGCCGCCGATACGGACACCTTCCGGGAATGCCGCCAGTATTTGCTGGACAATCTGAATTTGTTTGAGCACATAACCGCTGCTGATGTAGAAGCGATTTCGCCATATATCTGTAATTCCGTAACCTTATCAACCCTGCATGGCTGTCCGCCCCAGGAGATTGAGCGGATTGCTTCCTACTTAATTCAGGAAAAGGGTCTGAATACCTTTATCAAATGTAATCCGACCTTACTGGGTTATGAATTTGCCAGAGAGACCATGGACAGCATGGGCTACGACTATCTGGTCTTTGGCGACTTCCATTTTAAAGATGATTTACAATACGAAGATGCCATTCCGATGCTGAAACGTCTGATCGCCCTTTGTAAAGAAAGGAATCTGGAATTTGGGGTGAAGATCACCAACACCTTCCCGGTTGATGTAAAGCAGCAGGAGCTGCCCAGCGAAGAGATGTACATGTCCGGCAAGTCCCTGTATCCTTTATCCATCTCCCTGGCGGCCAGGCTGACGGCGGAATTTGACGGCAAGCTGCGGATTTCCTATTCCGGCGGTGCCGATGCATTCAATATAAAGAAGATTGTTGATGCCGGTATCTGGCCGGTGACGGTAGCTACCACTTTATTAAAGCCGGGCGGATATCAGCGTCTGGAGCAGCTGGCGGAGGAAACCAGGGAAAGCGGCATTACCTTTACCGGTGTTGATGCAGCAGCTGTCAGAACCCTGGCGGAGGATGCGATTACTGATAAATATCACGTAAAAGCAGTGAAACCGCTGCCTTCCAGAAAACTGAAGAAAGAAGTTCCATTAACCGATTGCTATCTGGCACCCTGCAAAGAGGGCTGTCCGATCAACCAGGATATTCCGGCTTATCTGGAACTGGCCGGTGCCGGCAAGATGGAAGCGGCAATGCAGGTCATCACTGAGAAGAACCCGCTGCCATTTATTACCGGTACCATTTGTGCTCATAACTGCATGGATAAATGTACCCGAAATTTCTATGAGGAATCCGTACATATCCGTAACGTTAAGCTGACAGCGGCGGAGGGCGGCTTTGATGACCTGATGAAGACATTAAAACCGGCGGCCCCGGCAACCGGCAAGACCGTCGCTATCGTCGGCGGTGGCCCGGCCGGTATGGCGGCAGCATTCTTCTTAAGCCGTGCCGGTGTAAAAGTAACCTTATTTGAAAAAACCGACAGTCTTGGCGGGGTAGTAAAACATGTAATTCCAGGCTTTCGGATTGCCGACGAAGCAATCGCCAAGGATGCCAGACTGGTAACGGCCTATGGCGCCGAGGTGAAGCTGAATACCGAAATCAGTGATCTGGCCG
>Ga0153996_1000502_pt1 | contig 17686 bp, 15 predicted proteins | sample TSNC080MetaG_FD_104728 | JGI IMG/M metagenome (GOLD analysis project Ga0153996, IMG submission 104728) | Attine ant fungus gardens microbial communities from North Carolina, USA - TSNC080 MetaG | ecosystem: Host-associated > Fungi > Mycelium > Unclassified | place: USA: North Carolina, Lumber...
GCAAGCACAACTCCTTCAAAAATAGGAGTGTTAGCACTCACAGACTCAACTTGAGCCTGTGTAATAGGAAGTGAAGAGTTGTTGCCCTAGTAAGGAACACCCAAGATCTTCAGAAAGGACTTAGACTGTGGCAGACAAGGCTCCATCACAGTACTAGCAGCCAAGCCAATGACTTTCTTGAGCCACTGCTTGATCACCTCTAACTCTGCTGCTGATGCAACAAAGTTGGTAAACATAAATATTCCATCCCATGCCTTGTGTACCGACTCCACTCTAAGCTTAGAGTGAGTCTCAACCAAGCCCCTGTTACAGAACTCAACTGCAGTAGTAGCATTTGCCATAATGACCTCTACAGTAGGAGTGTTGAGTAGAATCAACACTTGGTGCCTAGTAGGCCCATACATTGTCATCTTGGGTGTCCTTGAGACACCAGAAGAAACTGCATCTCCTCTGTTTGGAGAGGCACTAGCACCAAAGCCAGACTGGTACATGGCAAGGACCTTCTCCATAGGAAGATCGGGAAACATATCACAGAGACGAAAAAGGCTCTCATACTCTAGGTGAGCAGAGGCTGGAGAAAACCTTGGAGTGGACTGGGGGTTTCCACTACGAGCCACTTGGATAAAGGACTTAGGCACCTGCTTGGGTGCTTGGGGTTTAGTGGCCACCTTCGCAGGGGGTGGGCTTGGTAGTAGCCGTCTTGGCTGGTAGAGGTGGAGGAGGTGCTCTCGAGACTACTGGAGCAAGAGTAGGCACGTTCTGGAAAGGTGCAGAGGAATTAGTAGAGGAAGGGACTTTGCTCTTGCCCTTGGTCTTTTTGTTAGTAACAGTAGTAAAGAGAGCTTCCTCCACTGCTAGTTGATCAACTGCCATCTCAGTATCTGGAGACAGCTCCTAAGATAAGTTAGGACCATAAAGAGTCCTCATTGCCTCTACGAGTGAAGGCGAATTAGGCTGAGGTGAGACCTTAAAATGATCCCACCCCACTACAGATACAGTTTGAAACAGGTGCCACATAATAGACCCTGCTTCCAAAATAGGAGGAAATTGTTCAATTGGACGGCTTCCAATAGGATACTTTTGAATAAAGCATGCGATACACAATACAGAAGAGACAAGAACTTTGGCATCATTCTCTAAATAGTCAAAGTGACCAGACAAGAATATGATATAGTATTTACTATCCCACAAGTCACAATCATGTGTAACATCATGTGTGACAATGTCACTTGTCATAGGTTGTAACGCCTGAGGTAAGCTGTTATAGTCATAGATAACTAATGTATCACAGTCACTTATCACATCACAGGTGCCTGGTACTACACTGCCACCCTCTACTTAGGAGGATGACTCAGCTGTTCCATGGTTTGGGCCATGAGGCATCAAACTGGTTGACAAAGGGGCCTAGGGGGCAGAAGTTATCCCAGAAGCAAGGCCCTTGCTCTCTTTAGCAGAAATTTGGTCATCCCAACTCATAGAATGTATTCTCTCTTCAGGAGCAGAGAAAGAGGGAGCAGCGGGGGGCTGGAGAGGGGCAATTCTATGAGAGAGCTTACCTGTAATGATCCTAGAGGCAGTGGGTGTCCTGGGACCAGGACTAACCTCCTCCTCCTCACTTTCCTCCTTCTCAGAGGAAGAGAGCTCAGGGGATACATTCCTAGAGACCTTAGCAGCTGAGACACTCCTGGAGAAGTGTCTGATAGTGTGACGAGCACAAGAGCATCCTCTGGGATGAATACATTTACCAGCTCTAAAGCTGGTACAAGAAATGAGATTGAGTGAGTCTGGAGACTCACTAACACTGGTAGAGGTAGTCTGGAAGCCAGGGGGATGAGCATTGGTAGCATACAATTTATTCTGATTATTTGATTTAACCATGGTAGTGGTTAGAGGAAAAGAAAGGATAGCCTGAGGTGGCTGAGAACAATCTCTAATATGAAGATAATAGGCATAGTAATATTTGTCAGAAACTATCTGTAAGCAAACCTATTTCCCTCTATCTCTTTATCTTGTATTCTTCCCTTATTCTCTAAGTTCAATACCATAGATTGGAATTGGATACTACTTATTTTCCTCCTTTGGAAACAATAGAACATAATGAAAAACAGTATATAAAGGACTGTTCTGGCTAATTTGTTTAAGTTGTTCTCCTTTTGCCCATAATATCATATCTCTATTATCTATTACATGATATACTTCTTTCTCAGAAATAATAACTGTAATTTCTTCAATAGTAAACAGATTATGAGTTCTTTGATCCTGTTGTAAATTGACATATAACCTAATCATGATCTCCTACTATTCATCTACTAGTTTTTCCTTGATAAGCTCATAGACATAATAGTATTAACTAATATAAGGATAACTATCTAGGAGTATTGTCTAAAGATTGTTCATTACTACAGGATCTAGGTTATTGTTGTTAGTTTTTCTAATATTGAGCTACTTTGCTGTATTAAGAATATAGATTTATATATATATTAGAGTTTAATCACCACGAGAAAGAAGAGCACCAGTGAGATAATAAAGTTCTCCTTGGATTTTGAAACAATAAAGATTTAATTGCCTAGTGACTAAGTTGAAATAGTGAATATTGTTCTCTAAGAATAGCTGTCTAGCTAGTAGATAAGATGCAGGGTGAAAAACAAATAATGGGATATTATTTAGAACAATAGCCTCTTGGTTCTAGTTCAACTGTTAATAATGCAGAGTTTTGGTATACAAAAATCATTATACCTAAATTACATTATCTTTCATATTTAACTCTTGAATACTTTATTTAATGCCTAAAAAAACTTAAGAAGCAAAACTAAGAATACCTATATAACTAGCATATAGAATTTTGTAAAATAAGTTAGAAAAGACTTCTCTGATAAACCTGCTTGACAAAAAATAAAGAAGAGAACCCAAATAAAGCAAGAGCTTAGTATAAAAGAATGATATTATTTTTCCAAAGCAACAATATTCTAAAAGAATAGAAAAGGATTGAGATAACTTTAGGAAAGATAAAAGGAGAAAAAGAAAATCAGGCCTAATAATAAATAGATGTACTGTTATGCTACCAGTGAATTTGTGGTAGAAAGTAGTATTTGATACACCTTATATCAACAAATTCCTAATCAGAATTTGCTCTAGAACCCATTATTAGTTCTTAGAACATACCAAAGTATCATATGAGCATTAAACAAGTAAAATTGAACCTAGAGCTCATAAAAGTACCTCAGAAGACAAGCAAGATGAGCTGGTATTAGGTTATACACAAAGTTATCAGGTGACAATATTCTAGATTCATCTTGTGTTGGACATATCTTGATAAAGATAAAATACTTGAGCTCTAAAACTAGTAGAGTACTAAAGATAAACTTAAACAGAGGTGTCTTCAATTGCAAATAGGTATTGATGGTATTAGATCTGGTATATTTAGATAAATGACAACTGGACTATGACTTAGAGAAATTAGACAATGATTGGAGCTTACTAATACTTGACAAGCAACCAAGGAGTTCTATATTATAAACTAACTACAAGAAGAAAAACAACAAAGAGAGGGGAAAAAATCTAGAAGGAAATGGCAATGGGAATACATCATTGATAGAAAGAATCTAGGAGAGAGACACATAAGCCTCAGGAGTTTAGGAGGACTTAAAGTAAGAGGAAGTTAAAGAAACACTAAAAGTAGTAATAGTTTCCTTTTCATATCTTATTCTTTGGGTTTCAGAGCTTTGTAATAACTTTAATATAGTATCTAGGGAGCAGGATGAAAAAAGAAGAACCTTTTGGCATTTACTTCCATCATTACTACCTCTGAAATCATGACTAGATCAAGTTCTAGGTATATTTTGTATTTTACTCAAGATATCTTACTAACTCTGAACTTTTACACTCAATAGTTTTGTATTGGAGGAATAACAAATATAACTCAGGCAGACTTTAGAGAGAATAGTAGACTAGAAAAGCTTGGCTAGATACACACTTAGATTATATCACACCTATAAGGTTTGGTATTGGAAATATAGACAAGAGGGTAATTGAGTATAAAAGATCTATGAGTAATCAACTAATTGTATTTTCCAATAGGGTTTAGTTATGGTATGTAAAGATTGATACCTTAAAGAGGTTATATAATAATAATCTAGAGAGAGCTTACTCTTATTTTCAACAACAAACTTAATTTATTCTATCTAAAGCTATATATAATATTTAGTTTCTCCTCTTTCTTAAAACTTTCATTTTAGCTATTTTCTCTTGAACCTTTAGCATGCAATTGGGAGCTAGTACCATGTATTATTGTTTATTCCAGTGTAAAATTCCCTTTTGCACTCTTTTAGTACAGATCAGAAAATTTCTACTCTTTTAAATTGAAAATCTAGGCTTATAGTTCAAGAGTGAAAGAATGTACAAAAAAGAAATTGAAAGAGTTAAACAAGATAATAGATGATAAAGTACTAGTAGTTCTAAAGACATTAGAAGAACTATTAATACTCAGAAAAATAGAAGACAAACAATTGAACATTTGAGTTAAATTGTTGATAACTGATACCTAAAGGGTATTTTGTAAACAAACATTGGTCAACTTAGAAAGCTCTCTTTTTTTTTTTTTTTAGCGTTGCAAAGTCAAGGCTTCATTTTCTTCTAATAGTAAAGCCGACATTTTAGATAGCAATAATGATGAAATAATCTTTATCATACATGTCCTATATAATAATATTACTAAATGTTTTCTTTGTCAAGCTTCTGTTTGTATTTTTTTCTTTTTACACATATGCTACCTTTCACTTCTCTTTTTCAGTCTCCTATACAAGTTGATAATACTGGTGGTCCTCCTATTTCTGATACTTTGCCATCTATGCCTTCTCTAGTTTCTTCAGCTCTGTTTACAAGGGCTATTCCTATCTCTTACTTTCTAGTAAGTCTTTTCTCTAAATTATCTCTTCTTTTTCTAACTCTCATTTACTTTCTTAGTCTGCTTTTGCATCTCTGTCTATCATTGGTTCTGATGGCAGTCTTACCAAGAAAAGTATATTTTCCTTTTTCCTTTGTTTTTCTTCTAAGTTATCTTTTTATAGCTTGCGCCATCTTTTATACTATCTAGGACTTTTATAAGTAAGGTATTCACACTCAGAACTCTATGCTCTGCTCTTGCTCTCTTTCTACTATTGAGATTGCCCTCATCTTTGCCTCTTCTAACATTCTTCAGACTATTTACTTTCTAGAGAATGTGGCTCACAACTACAAAAATGCCATTGAGGAGCAGGACTGTCTTTTTTTTTTTGTACAACTCTTGTATTTCTGCTCAGTCTATTAGATAGTCTGCCTCGTTGTATATGATTCTGTCTATATACTCTTTACTCAATTGTATCTTGGCTATTATTCCCAATCAAATAGTTTTACTGTTAGCTCTCTTATGTGATTATCTTTGTCTGATTCAGCAGTAAATTCTCTTAAGTTTTCTTTTGAGGCATCTAGCAACTTTTTAACTTTCGAGTTAAAGTTAAGTTTTCTTCTAGAGAAATATAATAGTACTCTAAAGGCTGCTACTTTGTTCTGCCACACTGAACTGTCAAGTTCAGCTAAGATATAAGTGCCATCTTATAATTTTCTCACTACTACCATAGGTCCTAGATACCTTGGTTTCATTTTTCTATTTACTGATATTTCTATAGCCAAATTCTTTACCAGAACCAAACTTCCTGGTCCTAGATTCAACTTCTCTATCTTATGTTGTAGGTCTCTTTCTAATTATAAAGTTTTTCTAATCTTTTCCTAAGTAACTTTCTCTTACATTTCTTCTACATGAGCAATATGCTTAGCCAATGCTATTGCTCATAACCCTATTAGCTTCTCTCTAGAGAGCATTTTCTCTAGGTATTTGACTAACCACATTACCTCTATTATGTCTAAAGGTATGGTCGGACAGGCATCCGTCACCATAAAGTATAGTGAACACCTCGTCTCTTTCTTTACTGTAATTTTATCTGCCCATATCACATAGTATAAGTACCAAGCCCACTTCCTAACATCTCCCTTCGTTGCTTTGTATAGTATTTGTTTAAGATCCCAATGTAGCCTTTTGACTATACTATTTGCTTATGAGTTATAAGATTACTACTCCTTTTATTCCATACTTCTCTTTTAGCCACTTTATAGCCTTCTTAAATAGGGCTCTGTTGTTTGTAACTATCTTTACTAGACTTCCCCATTTACATATAATATCTTCAAATAGCCATTGTCCTATAGACCTAGCATTCTCTTCTTTTAGAGCTTTAGCTTTTATCTATGATGACAATCTATATTTTCCATATACTATATATTTACAGCCATTTGAAGGTAGATTCATATGTATTGTATCTGTATATAAAACTTGAAAGATTGATGGTATATGCGTTACTACTGGTGGTAGCTCTAGAGCTCTTTTTTATCTAACTTAACACATATGGTAGGTTCTAACATACCACACAGCATTTTCTTTTATTTCTGGCCACTAGAATCTCTGCTAAAGCAGCTTATTGGTAGCATAGCTACCTCTATATCCTATTTCATCATGACATGATTTCAACATTTTTATCCAGTCTTCTTTAGTCACAACCAATTATAGGCTGTCATTTCCCATATTTTTTTATACAATTTTCCATCTCCTTTATCTAACCAATAATGAGAAGCTGCTCCCACTAAGCTGGCTTGCTTTGCTGTTAGTATTCCAAAAGATCTCTTACTCTTGGTTGCTAATAGCTCTCTTTTTAGATCCTGCTTAGGCTCTTTACTAGCAGTTTCTAAGAATATATCTCTTGTCTTCTTAATACTATTACTTTTTCTACCATCTTCTATTAGATTTCTCTCTAACTCCAATAATAGTTTTTTTTCTATACTTTCATGAAAGAATTCCTCTAATTCCAATAGATCCAAACTTTTGGGGTTCTCTTTCCTTACTACTATATCTTTTGCCCCATTGTCTGTACTATTTGTAAAATCTTCTTATAGTGGGTCTTTTGGATACCATTTCCTTTTAGATAGACCATTTGGCCCAAACATCTTTTCTTTTTTATATACAATCTCAAAGAAAAAATTAGTCCATATATAATCTACTTATTTATTTATAGTAGCATTCAGTATCTTTTCTGGATTGTTTAACATTTTCATTAGATACTTGGCATCAGTCTCCATTATAAAATTCCTGCATTCTTTGAATAAATATATCTCTTGTTCTAAGGCTTGTCTCAGTCCACATAGCTCTCGCTTTGGCTGGGAATATCTCTGCTATTGCAGATCCATTAATAATAAGTTAAATTTCGCATAATGGATTTTCTTAGAATCTTCTTTATTTCTCTGGTATATGTAATATCCTACCGTTCTCCACAATGTATCTACTACTAAGACTAGTGGCTGTTCACTTAGGAACTTTGGATTTCTTATGTGAAAATAGTCTTCTATAAGTATCTTAAGATCTTGTTGTACTTTTTATTGTGTAAGCCTCTATTCAAATGGAACACCTTTTTTAACTATCTCATATAAGAGTGTCGCTACCATCACAAAGTTGGGTATATGATTTTTGCATTACACTGCTGTCCCTAGAAATGCCCTTATATCTGTAATGTCTTCATAAGGTCCTCAGCACAATATTTTCCCAATAACATCATTAGTTAGTCTCTTCCTTTCATATGAATATTCAAATTCTACTATAGTGATATGATCACTATATATTGTCATCTTAGGACCTGAGAAGGTTCCTCTAGCATACTTTATCCTTTATAGTATTTTATTAACATTCTCTAGATGCTCGAACATGAATCTTCTAATTTCTAGATTTTGATCTAGAGTTTCTACTTTGCCTTCTAGTAGCTCATATCTAGTCTTAGGACCTCTAATTGGCACATCATCAATGTATGGCAATATATACTTTGATATCTCATCCCTCAGTATATAAGTCATATCATTATGAAAGATAGACACTAAATTTGTCCATCCTATAGGTAGAGTAACCAATCTTAATGCTCTGAAGGGCGTCTGGAAGATAGTTAGATCTTTAGACTGTTCTGCCAGTACTCTCTCATCATATTCTACATATAAATCTAATATTCTACTATAGGCTCTTTTTGCAAAGTACATAGCCAACTCTTTGGTTGCTGGCAACAGTCTTGAATATACTATCATCACTCTGTTCAATAGCTCTAGACTGTGAACTATTCTTAAGCTCTTGCCATTCTTCTTTATTATGCAGAAGCATCTATCTTTCTCTTAATCATCTTACATACTTCTTCATAAATAGCTAGGGGAATTCTAAAAGGCTTTTTTACCCATAGAATATGTACAACTATTGGTATCTCTACTGGTGGAAAATACTTCTCTTTAAATTTCCCTTTCTCTGTATTATCCTATGCAAAAGCTTTGTTCTGTTCACTTACTAGCCAATGCATTAATTTTCTTTCTTCTGGCTATAAGAACCCTTCTTCATACATCATATCCAACTTTTCCTTTCTTTCTAGAGTATAATGTTCTCTAGGTTTGAACTTTGGTAGATACTCTGGTAACTTGGGTATTTCTTGTAAAGGATCACCTACTATCTCCCTTATAATTCTGAATCGCTCTAGTAAGGTTCCCAGTACCAGCTTCACTTTCAGCACTTCCAGCTTATATTTCTTTGCAAAGCAACTCACAACTTCCTCCTTTATTTCCTCTAAATTACCTGTTTCCTGTTCTACAGCTATTCAATATTGTTGAAGAGCATTAGGTTCTCTTATTTTCTGCATTATTTATCCTAGAAGTATTACTTCCTTTTCTTTTAAGGTTGGCCTATTTCTCTTTAGATATAACAGTCTCAACTCATTTATACTTAATGTATTTCCTTCCAATAATAAAACCTTGCTGACGAAAGGACTCTCGTCTCGATCTAGTTCAATTATACAGGGAACCTCTTCTCTAGGCATGTTCAATTTAGTAGTCATATTTTGTATTGATTGTTGAGTAGTAGCTGAGTTATTAAATAGTAGCATAGATGATTGAGATAGTGGTAATAAAGCAAGATTTTCAGAAAGCACTTATGTTATCTCTGATGTGAGTTCTTCTGGTAATTCTTTGAGGATTATGCATACACTTGAAAAACTAGACCTTCTTAGGATAATAGGTTCAATCTGTTCTACTAAAGTATCTAAGAAGAGGTTTGGCTTGACATCTAAGGGAGATCTAAGGCTCAGAGTAGGCCATTCTGATAGTTCTAATATCTCAGAGGTCGTTCCCATACTTGTTTGTCTTCTGTTAGCTACAAATCTTGCTTTTTTCTATAATATATGTTCTGGATTATCTACCAGATGTACTAATCCAGCGCGCTGTGCAGTAGAAGTTTAACAACTCCTAGTTCTAGTTTCTAGTTGGTTTTCTGCTCTAGAAAGATTTAAAGAATTAGGTATCTTTTAGAAAATAAAATTTAGGATGCTCAAAGTATTAAAGTGAAAAAGAAGCAGAAAGAATAGAAAACCCCCAAATCTAAAACTTCTCTCATGGTAGGCTCCAGATGAAAGAGTGCAAAAGGAAATTGTACACTGGGACAAACAAAATAATGATATGCTAGCTCCCAATTGCATGCTAAAGGTCCAAGAGAAGATAATTGAAGATAAAGGTTTATAAATAATTAGAAAAGTAGAATTATACATAGCTCCAATAAATTATATGTTAGTTATTATAAAATGAATATAAGATCTCTCTAGATTGTCATTGCATAGCCTCTCTAAGGTATCAACCTTTATACACTATGACTAAACTCAACTGGAAAATACAGTTAGTTGATCACTTATGGGTCTTTCACACTCAGTTGCCCCCTTGTCTACACCTCCAACACTGAACCTTATGGATGTAATGCAATCCAAGTATGCACCTAGCCAAGCTTCCCAGCCTGCTGTTCTCTCCAAAGCCTGCCCGAGTTGCATCTGCTATTTCTCTCTAGATTGAGTTCTGGGTATATTCAGTGTTCTTCTCAAAACATCCCCCTGGTCCCAGTTTTCTTACTCTCAATAGATCCACATTCACAATTCCAGAGACAGTGTAAATGGAGATAGGAGTCAAAAGGTTCCTTTCCAATCCAACTGTACTCTGGATACTATATTAATGTTATTACAAAGCCCTAAAACTCAAGAAATAAAATATAAAAAGAAAACTATTACTACTTTTAGGATTCTATTGACTTCTTTCTATCCTAAGGCCTCCTAAAATCCTACTAATAATGTGGCCCTCTCTTTTTTTTATAATAATGCATTCTCTCACTAAGTCCTTTCCATCAAAGATGATGCATCTTCATCACTGCTTTCTTCTAGAATATTCTTTCATCTTCCTCTATCATGCTCTTGATGCTGCTTTGTAATTTGGACTTTGTTAATTACTTGTTAAACAGTTAGCAAGTCTCTATAAATGTCTAGTATCTCCAAGTCATGTCCTAGAGATCATTTATCTAAATATAATTGATATGATGCCATCAATGCTTATTTATAAGCACAAAGTCTATTAGTCTAAGTTCACTGTTTGAGTAATATTGGTTTTAGAGTACAAGTCTGCCATTCTTCTAAGTTAGTCCATCCAAAGGTAGATCTAGAGCATAGTCCTTTAGTAACTTTCTTAGTAACCCAATGCCAGTTCATCCTAATTGTCTCTCGAGGTATCAGCATGAGCTCTAGATTGATTATTACTAGCTCAATGTCTTTATTATATAGTATTATGTTCTGAGAATTATAGAAAGGGTTCTAGAGCAAACTCTAATTAAGAATCCATTGTTATAAAGTATATCAAATGTTATCTTCTATGGAAAATTCGCTTGCAACGTTGAAAGAGGCAAAAGAGATGATTACTGTGACAAGCAAGTAGAAAAGGTGGTGACAGTTCTCAATTGCATACTAAAGAGTTCATGGGAAGAAGTAGGAAGTGGGGGTATCAGAAAGAAATTAAAAAGTGAATATGCAGTTTATTTAGAATCTAAGTATTATAGGAATGATAGGAGCTCAATCTAGATTCTATTCGCATAGTGTCCCTAAGGTGTCCACCTTTACACACTGTAACAAGCTCACTAGTAGAATAGTCAGTAAACCACTCAAGAGTCTTATCACACTCAATTAAGCCCTTATCCACACCCCTATACCAAACCTTATAGGTGTGACACGATCTGAGTCAATGATTAGCCAGACTTTTTAGGCCTGCTACTCTATAAAAGATTGTCCAAGCGACCACTATGTCTTGTCTTATGAAAGAGTAGAGTATATAGCAGAAAATATTTACCAACTCAACTTCTTACCAAGATCACCCCTTATACACTTAAGAAAATTGCATTTACAACCTCAAGAGCTTCTGAGATAAAGGCAAGGGCTAAGAAGGCTCTCCCCATCAATTTCTACCCTGAGAAATATATTAGAATATTACAAATGTTCGAGACTCAATTAAAAAAGAAATAAAAAAGTGAACTTTCCACTTTACTACTCTCTCTCGTGTCTCTCCTCTATGACATCACCATGCAGTCATGACAACTGTTACCTTCCTGTCCTCTATACCTCCCAGACATAACTATGTGATATTGCTCCACCTCCATACTTCACTCCTACCCATCGTTCCTTGAATCCCAAACCGGCTTCTTCCTACTCTGAATACGGTCTAAAAACACATGACAGTGTGTCCAAGCATCAGCAATACGATCATTGTCTGGTGGCACATCCATTTCTTTACTGAGTCTAACAGTGATGGGATCACTAGTCACTGATAGACTTTTGATTTACTATCTTGATGTCATATTAGTCTAAGTCCACTCTAGATTGAAATTATATTGTATTCCAAAGATGTTCTTGAGCCTCTGAGTTCTAGAGTATTGACATTGATAGTTTGTCTCTGAGAAACCTGATGCTAGCTCATCAGTCTTGTCTCCTGAGGTATATGCTATTCTAGCATGTGGCAGTTTGGCAACTACTGGCTAAAAGTACCCAATCTTGGGTCTAGATTATGTCTGGGGCTTGTAGGAGGTCTCTAGAGTAGGTTCCAATAGTGAAATCCAGGGATATAATATGTATCCTATGCTACATTTCCATAGAAAATTCTCTAATGGCATAACACTGCAATCTTCCAGCTCATAATAGATACTCTATTTTATGAATTAATCATGATAGGGAAGATTGTAATCTATATGAACAATATTTTAACCTTTACCCAAACCATAAAAAAATACAGAAATATAGTAAGACAAGTACTACAAATACTAGCTAATAACAAACTATTGCTTCATTATAATTAATACAAGTTTCACCAAACTAAGATTGAATACCTTAAAGTCATTATATTACAAGACAGTATAGAGACTGATCTTACTAAAATAAAGAATATAGCTTAATGGCCAGAACCTCGAGATAAAAGAGAAGTGTGACAATTCTTAGGATTTTGTAACTTCTACCAAAGATTTATCCCTAAATTTGCACAAGTCACTAAACCATTAACTGAGTTGATAGGGAAGAAGGAGTAGAGATGGTAAGAAGAAAAGAAGAATGCCTTCAATAGACTTAAAAATAAAATAATGAACCTCTCTATACTGGCAATTCCCAACCTCAAAGGAAAATTACAAATAGAAACTAATGCCTCAGTATATGCCATAGGAGGAGTGTTGTCCCAGCAATAAGAAGATAACTCTTGGAAACCTATTGTATACCTATCCAAAGTAATAAATAAAATAGAGAAAAACTATGAGATTTATAACAGGAAACTACTAGCAATCATGGGAGGACTTGAACAATGGCAACAATATCTTATAAGAAGTAACTAATTCAAGATATGAACTGACTACAAGAACCTAGGATACTTCAAAAAGCCATAGAAGCTCAATTGCTATTAAGTACTGTTACACTACCAGTGAATTTATGGCAGAAAGTAGCATTTGATACACCTTATACTAACAAATTCCTAATCAGAATTTGCTCTAGAACCCATTATCAGTTCTTAGAACATACCAAAGTATTATATAAAACATTGAGCAAGTAGAATTGAACTTAGAGATTATAAAAGTATCTTAGGAGATAAGCAAGATAAACTGGTATCAGGTTATACACAGAGTTATTAGATGACAATGTTCTAGATCTATCTTGTGTTAGATATACCTTGATAAAAATGGAATACTTGAGCTCTAAACTTAGCAGTATACTAGTGACAGACTTAGATAGATAGGCCACTGATGGCAAATAAGTATTGATGGTATCAGATCAGATATATTTAGATAAATGACATCTAGGATGCAACTTATAGAATTTGGACAGTAGTTGGGGCTAACTAACACTTGACAGGTAACTAAGAAGTTCTAAATTACAAGCTAATAACAAAGAGAAAAACATTGAAAAATAAAGAAGATTCTAGAAGAAAACAGCAATAGGGATGTGTCATTAATGGGAAGGAGTCAGGAGAAGAATATGTAATCTATAGGAATTTAGGGGAACTTTGAGTAAGAAGGAGTTGAGAGAATCCTAAAAGTAGTAATAGTTTTCTTTTTATATTTTCTTCTTTGAGTTTCAACTATTTATAATAACTTTAATATAGTATCCAGAGAGCAGGATAATAATAAAAAACCTCTTGGCACTTACCTTCATCATCACTATCTCTGGAATTGTTAAATATGAAGCTATTAAGTGTAAGAGTTTGGAGTTAGTAGAATATCTTAAGAAAAACACAGAATATACCTAGAACTTGATCTAGGGAGAAATAGCAGATGTAACTTGGGCAGGCTTCGGAGAGGACAGCAGGCTAGAAAAGCTTGGCTAGGTACACACTTAAGTTGTATCACATCCATAAGGTTTGGTATTAGAGATACAGACAAGGGGACAACTGAGTGTAGAGGATCTATGAGTAATCAACTAACTATATTTCCAGTAGAGTCTAGTCACAGTATGTAAAGGTTGATACCTTAGGGAGACTATGCAATGACAATCTAAAGAGAGCTTACTCTCCTTTCAACTACAAACATAATTTATTTTATTTAAAGCTACATATAATATTTAGTTTTATCTTATATTTAAAATCTTCACTTCAGTTATCTCTCCTCAAACCTTTAGCATGCAATTAAAAACTGATACTACATATTATTGTTTGTCCCAGTGTGCAATTCCCTTTTGTACCCTTTTAGTGCAATGGATAATAAAGCTTTAAGTGTAAGAAAGCTAAACTCCAAGCTGGAATAAAGCCAACTGCTCTTTGTTCAGTGATTGACAAAGAGAACTTGATAGAGTTCCTGTTAGATTTGCTACACTATATATACAATTACTGTTGTGGCTATGCGTCTTGTCTCCCACAGTTCTCATGTCTATCAGCTAACTTCTTTGTCACATGCTGTGACTATGACCTGTGACTCCTTGTGACCATTTCTGTGACTGCTATCACATATTTGTGACTCTGTGACTTGCCACATGATATTTCCCATGCTCTACCTTAGTAATAAAAGAAAAGAAAAGAAAAGGAAAAGAAATATTAAATAATAACTTAGCTGTTTTGCCAAGTCATGATATTAAGAGTATAACTTCTAACTGATACATAAACCTAGTAGTTCCTAGAAAAAAGTAGACACATTATCTCAGAGATCAGACTATACTTAGGGGAGAAATGACAATAAAGATCAGACATTGTTGAAAGAAGAATTATTTAGGAGCTTGATAACTCAAGAGGGAGAGTTTTGGAAAGAGATTGAAAAAGCAGAGGAATTTACAGAAGAGGAAGTAAAAAGAGCAGTAGAATGACAAGAAGAAGGTCAGAGACAAGAGGGAAAAGTAATACTATAGAAAGAAAGAGTCTATGTTTTGAACTTAGCTATACTTTAAGAAGAAATCATTATGAAACACCATGACTCTGAATTGGCTAGACATCTAGAATATACCAAAACATATAAATTGATAATGAGAAACTACTAGTAGCCTTGGATACTAGAAGATATCAAACGATATGTTGTGGGATATAAAAAGTACCAAGCAAATAAACCCAATTAGTAACCTAAGAAGAATTGCTTATATCCTAACAAAGTATCACAAAGTTCTTAGCATTGATCTAATAGAACCTTTATTGGAGTCAACAGGATACGATAGCATATTAGTAGTAGTAGATTGCTTCTCCAAGATGGCTCATTATATACCAATCAACATGAACATTACCACACAAGAGGTAGCCAAGGTATTATAGAATTGAGTCTTTAAGGATATAGGAGTCCCTTAGAGAATTATCAGTGACTAAGAACTATAATTTGTATCGAGATTCATAAAGGAACTATGTTAATGACTTGGCATAGAAAGGAATCCATTTACTACTTACCACTCTTAGACTGACAGTTAAACAGAAAGAGTCAATCAAAAACTTGAATAGTGTCACAAACTTTATTTGGCTATATCTCTATCAATTCTTTGACAATTCTTATGGTCTCAATGGCTACAGAAAGCTCTTGAAAAGACCTTTCAATCAATGCCAGTTACAAGGCAATCAATATTAGCTGAGATATTAAGCAGATCAACTAGTAACCACTATGTTATTGTTTATTAAATCGCTAATATCTCAGAAACTGCCACAATTAATATTTTGGTTCTAGGCTCAGCAGAAGCTTTCTTTATAATGCTCAGAATGAGCCTAGAACAACCTCAAGGCAATTAATATTAGTGGAGATATGAAGGCCTTAATGTTTGTACATAGACTTCATTAATTATCTATAGATAGTCATCTGTCCTTTTCTTAGAACAAAAGACAGCCTCCATAAGGTTAAGTATATTAAGCACAAAGGCACTACTATATGTAGAACAATAGGTAGTAGTATGTGATGATCTGTCCTAGTAAATAGACTATCACAATTCTATATTTAAGGACTCATAGTTTGAGGATTAGACCTCAGACTTAACAACATCTTTTGCTGCTTGTCTAACTTTACTTTTTTGAGCCTTTTGAATATTCAATTCACCATTCACAAATTAATAAGTGGCCTTTTGTGATAAATAGTATCTTCGACTCTACTGTAGTTATAGGCAGAACAATTGGACAGAATGGTTACTAATCACGGAATCTTTCTATAACAACTAGATTTACTCTAGCATAGAATGATCTCTCTTTATGATTAACCTAGGACACCACCCAAGCATAGAGAGGGATATAAGTAGGACTACAGAAGACTCTCTAGAAATAGAACAATTCCTTAAAACAATTAAGGAAATCAGAGCCAAAATAGAAACTGTGTTAAAAAAGACTAATAAAGTCATGAAGAGGAAATGGGATGCTAAAAAAAAATATGGAGTTGAGTAGTCAAAAGGAGACTTAGTATAGGTAGATACAATGCATTACAATACTGATTAACCCTCTAAAAAATCATCCACCAAGCAATTAGAACCATTTTCCATAATACAAAAAATTGGTAAATCAGCATATGAACTTAAGATCCTATCTACTTAGAAATCTATTCATCCTGTTGTCAACAAGTCATACCTTACTTTCTACATTACACTTACCTTTGAATAACAGTTGCAAAGGTCTAGCAACAAGATCACTAACCCCATAGGCCAAACAAATATATAAGAGATAGAAGAAATACTCAACTCTTGATGGAGAGGGAATAAACTACAATACCTCATTAAATGGAAGGGGCAACCACTCAAAGAAAGAACCTGGGAGTATAGGGAAGAAGTAATTAAAGGAACCCCGAGGTCATGTAAGAAGTTCTATCAGAAATATCTGGACACTCCTAAAGTCCCTATTATCTGATTACCTATGAAGATGTATGCTGATATTACAAGGATATGATCTTAGAAGGGAGGTAATGTAATATATTCATCTTATGTCTGTATGATGAGATACAAGGTTTTCATCTGGGCCTCTAGCTCATCCAGAACCCTCTACTAATTCTGTGTTATTAAGTTTGTGCTGAAGTCAGTCCACTATGCTCCTTTCCCACAACAGTCTATGTGACAGTAAGTAGTGTTGTCTATCAGGTCGCTTTGCTCCCTTTCAACAACAGTCTGTGCAGCTGCAGATAGTATTGTTGATCAGGTCACTTTGCTCTCTTTCAACGACAGTCTGCGACATAGTGAGCAATATTTATTGTACATTAGGTCACTCTGCTTCCTTCCTATACTAATAGTTTGCACTGTTGTAAGTCAGGTTACTCTACTCCCTTCCTATAACAGTAAGATCATAGTCAGCTCGCTTTGCTCACTATCTGTTCCAATTTATTTGAATTTTTCCTGAATTTATTTGCATTTTTGAGTGGAAAGAGAGTGTGTGGGAATGCTTAGGTAAATTTTAGTCAGCAGTTAGTTAGTAGTATCACTCCCACGTTTGGTGCAGTATATATACTAGACAAGGTTTTTATCCAGGCCTCTGGCTTGGCTTGTGAAGTTTGTGTTGAAGCCAGTTTGCTATGCTTCCTTTTTACAACAGTCTGTGGAATAGCAAATAGTATTGTCTGAAAGGTCGCTATGCTCCCTTCCTCTAACAGTCTGTGAGGATTTTCTTTCTAACTCATTTCTTTATCTCTTAAATTATAAGAAAAATCAATCTCAAGTCCATTGTCACATACAAATACAATCTATAATCTAATGCTATTGAATACTTCTTTATATACTACATTAAGTGTTTTTCTACTCTCTTGGCTCTGCTCTGGAAGAAGTACTGAGATGTTAAGAGGTGAAGTACATCTTGAAAAGACCACATAAAGTTGTCCATGGGA
>Ga0153996_1000503_pt1 | contig 17683 bp, 20 predicted proteins | sample TSNC080MetaG_FD_104728 | JGI IMG/M metagenome (GOLD analysis project Ga0153996, IMG submission 104728) | Attine ant fungus gardens microbial communities from North Carolina, USA - TSNC080 MetaG | ecosystem: Host-associated > Fungi > Mycelium > Unclassified | place: USA: North Carolina, Lumber...
GGCTATATGGGCGACGGAATCAATGACGCGGCGGCAATGAAAGCCTCCGATGTAGGTATCTCGGTGGATACAGCCGTGGATATTGCAAAAGAATCCGCCGATGTTATCCTGCTGGAAAAAGATCTGATGGTGCTGGAAAAAGGTATTATCGAGGGGCGCAAAACCTACGCCAACATGATTAAGTATATCAAGATGACAGCAAGCTCCAACTTCGGCAATATGTTTTCGGTACTGGCGGCAAGCGCGTTTCTGCCCTTTATCCCGATGATGCCTATTCATCTGATTTTACTCAACTTGATTTATGACTTGAGCTGCACGGCGATTCCGTGGGACAACGTGGACAGAGAATACCTCGCCGTACCGAGAAAGTGGGACGCTTCATCCGTTGGGAAATTTATGGTTTGGATTGGCCCGACAAGCTCGGTATTCGATATAACAACCTACCTGCTGATGTACTTTATCATATGTCCGGCCATGTGCGGCGGTCAGTTGTTCCATCAGATTACCGATCCGGCAATGCAGGCGTATTATATGGCGGTGTTTCAGGCGGGATGGTTCGTGGAATCCATGTGGAGCCAGACGCTTGTTATCCACATGATACGCACACCAAAAATCCCGTTTATCCAAAGCCATGCGTCTATGCCTGTCACGCTGCTCACATTTACGGGTATTGCTGCACTGACCATCATCCCCTTTACAGGCTTCGGCGCGTCCATCGGTCTGGCCGCTCTGCCGCCTGTGTACTTCGCGTGGCTTGCACTGACCATTTTCCTGTATATGGTGCTGGCAACAATCTTCAAGAAAATTTTCGTGAGAAGATACGGAGAACTGCTGTAAGGGTTTGAGCATTTGACAAGCGGGCAGACACATATGCGTCTGCATTGTCATTTTTTCGCAACATGTTATTCATACCGCAGCGCTTCTATCGGATCCAGCTTGGCAGCCTTGTTTGCCGGATAATAGCCGAAGAATACACCGATGGCCATGGAGAACAACACGGCAATTAGAATAACAGGAATGGATACCGTTGCGGCAGATCCAATCAGCATCCCGCCGAGCGCCCCCAAACCAAGCCCCAATATTACGCCGATAATTCCTCCAATGAGGCAGATAATCATGGATTCTACAACGAATTGCGCGCGGATGGAGCTGCTGCGCGCGCCCAAGGCCTTGCGCGTTCCGATTTCCCTTGTACGCTCCGTGACAGACACCAGCATAATATTCATAACGCCGATTCCGCCTACCAACAAGGAGATGGCGGCAATTGCGCCCACGCCAAGCTGTACGGTGGAAAGCATGGTGGTTACGGTGCCAAGCATGGATTCCATGCTGTTGGCGGTTACTGTGTATCTGCTGCTGTCGTTGTAATACCGTTCAAAATAGCCTTCAATATTTGCCACCACCGCGTCGGCGCCGGCTCCCGGAGTGGTTGTAACAGTAAAGGACTGGTAATTATTCCCGGTACCGGCGAGCTTTTTGGCGGTTGTGACCGGGATATAGAGGTTGGTGCGAACGTCCTCCTTGGCGGCGGTACCGCCAAAGAGGCCGGAGGCCTCGTATTTGTATACCCCGATTATGGTGTAGGTCAGTATCTGGTCGTTGGTATATACCTTGATCTCCTGTTCCAGAGGATTACTGCCGTCGGCGAACATATTCGCGACAACCTTATCCGAGATTACCGCTACATTTTTGCTGCCCAGTACATCCCGTTCCGTAAGATACCGGCCATCCAGGAGCTCCACATTGTTCGCGTTCTTGTAGCCGCTGTTCGTGCCGGTCAGCGTAATGTTGGCGTATAAGCGCCCGTCCTGTGCCTTGCCCGTACCGGCGCTTTGTGATAAGCTCAGCGTTTGGATATCGTCGGGATAGGCTTCCATCAGACCCTCCAGCATTTCTGTGGTGATCTGATCCTTTTCCAGAATCACGATGGAGGATTCGTCGCCGTGTCTGTCGGACGAGGCGTCCCGTTCCTGCATGCTCACCTGTATGTTGTTGGCTCCCAGAGAGGCCATGGAATCGGTGAGGGAGCCGGTCAGGGCATTTCCGATGGTTACAATCGTAATTACGGACGCTATGCCGATGATGATCCCCAGCATGGTCAGCAGGGTTCTCATTTTACCCGATTTCAGCCCCGCCAGCGCGAGGGATATATTTTCAAGCAGACTCACGGCTGGTTCCTCCTATCTCGCTGTTCTCTTTTTCCCCGGTGATTAAGCCGTCACTGATGGTGATAACGCGGTCTGTTTCCGCCGCAAGCTCCGGGTTGTGTGTAATCAGTATGATGGTTTTTCCCTGTTCCCGGTTGAGCTGATGGAATAAATCCATTACCAGGCGGCCTGTTTCCGTATCCAACGCGCCGGTAGGCTCATCCGCCAGAATGATATCGGGGTTATTGGCCATGGATCTTGCAATGGCCACCCGCTGCTTCTGCCCGCCGGAGAGCTCGCTGGGCAGATGCTTCATCCTGTCGCCCATACCCACCATTTCCAGAAGCTCCCTGGCGCGGCCTGTTCGTTCCCGGCTGCCCATACCGCCATATAGCATGGGCAGCTCCACATTTTTCAGAGCCGTTGTCCGCGGAATCAGATTGAAGGTCTGGAATACAAAGCCTATTTTGCGGTTTCGGATATCCGACAGCTTGTTGCCCTTCATGTCATTGATGTTCTCTCCGCTCAAAATGTATTCGCCTTCCGTCGGGTGATCCAGAGCGCCGATGATATTCATGAGGGTGGACTTGCCGGAACCGGAAGCGCCCACGATGGAGACAAATTCCCCCTCCGCGATATGCAGGCTCATCCCTTTCAAGATGGTAAGCTCATTGGGTGTGCCGATGTAAAATTTTTTGACAATATTCTGCATTTCAATTATATTCTGTTTCATGCGTCGTTCCTCCCGCTTCGGTTTGTTGTGCCCTGATCCGCACCTGGCCGCACCTTTGCGCCGGGCTCGATCCCTTCGATGCTCTTAATCACCAGCATACCGTCCGTAAAGGAATCAGACGAAATTTCAACATACAGATCGGTTTCCAGTCCGGTATCAACCATTACCGCTTCCGCAATATAGGAGCCGTCCTCCCGCACGGCGGCGATGTAAACGACCGGCTCACCGGCCCCATTCGTCCCGACCGCTTCATAGGGAACCGCATACACATTTTTCTTCTCCTGGGTAATAATGCTCAGGCGGGTATTCATTCCCACGCGAAGCCCGGTTTGCGTGGAAGCTACCGCAATTTCAGACTCGTATTCCGAATCGGTAGAGCTTTGGGTGCCTCCGTCGGCGGTCAATGTAGAGGTGGGGGCGATTTTGGACAGGGTGCCCTCAAATACTTGTTCGCCGGTGGCGTCCGCCTTGATGGTCACCTTGTCCCCGATGCTGACCGACGCGATGTCATATTCCTTGATATTGGTGATAACCTTCAAGCTTTCCGTTTCCTGGATGACAAACAGAAGGCCGTTGCCCGATCCGCCCTCCACCGCTTTGACTTGGGTAATCGTGCCGGAAACCGGAGCGATGATGGCGCCTTTTTCGAGATCCGCTTCCAGTTTTTGAATGGAAATCCATTGATCGTTAAAGTTGGTACCCAATTGGGCGTTTTTCACCTTGTCTTCGTAGGTGGAAAGACTGTCGCCGGTCGTGACTTTGGTGGATTCCAGGCTGCTTTTGGCCTTTTCCAGGCTGGCCCCAACCTTTTCCAAATTTGTCTGCGCTTTTTCAAGGGCGGTTTCTTTTTGGACTACCGTATCCCTAAGCGCACTGATCTGTGAATCGGTAGCGTCCATTTCTTCATAATCGCCTTCGCCGTTGCGGGCGTCGCGCAGATTCCGGCGGGCGGCGCTCAGGTCTTGGCTGGCTGCCTGCACTTCCAATTCGGCAGTCTGCACATCCAGTTCGGCGGTGGTCACGGAGGATTCCGCGCTGAGAAGGCTGGAGTCATATCCATTTTCAGTGTTATATTTGTAGGTCTCCAAGTCCTTTTGGGCGGTGGCCAGGTTTTGGTTCGCCGTGGCCTGGGACGCGCTCACGGCCGCCTTTTTCTGTGCGATATCCGATTTCAGCGCGGAGGTATCCAGCTCGGCCAATACATCCCCCTCGTTCACACGATCCCCAACGGCCACATGAACCGTTCCTACAGGGTAGCTTAAGCTGGAATAGACCTCGGCGGACTGGCTGCTGTAAACCATACCGGTGGCGCTGACGGCTTGTGTCAGGGTTTCCTTTTCAAGGGCAATGGTGCGCACATCCACCCCCTGGCTACCGCTGCTTGTACCGGCGGTAAACGCCAGAATGATTCCGGTTGCGGCGAGTAAGGACACAGCGGTAAGCACGATCTTTTTCGTTTGCATTTTTATTCCCTCCAGCAATATATTTTGTGTTGGCAGTTTCTCTTGTCTGGCATAATGATACAATCTATTGTTAAACTGCAAACCTCAAAAAGGTAAACTGGAGTTTAAATGAAGGTAAAATAAGTATTCATAAAAGCAAACAAAAAAACAGACAGGCTGCGGTCGTTGCAGCCTGTCTATGAAATGCGGCTTTTTTACCGCAAGCCCAAAATCAGAGCCTAAAATTCCCTGTTTTCAAACCGCAAACTACTTGCTGAAAAGAAAGCCAGCGCATGAGTATCCACATTTTTGATCCCAACTTTTGCAAGAATTGCAGTAATCCCCGCAAATACCGCTGATGCAAATGCGTATACAATCCACAATCATAAAACCCCCGCTTCCTCACTTCGCGATGGAGCAAAAGATAATTTCTTGTATTGCTTTACTCCGTTTTTCGCCGTTTGTGTCCACCGGTTAAATAGATAGTTATATTATTTAGACGGAAAACCCAAGACTGGCGGTTCTCTTCTTGCGGACTTCTATGCTTTAAAACGATACCCCGCGCCCCACACCGTCTGAATGTGAACAGGGTTTTGGGGGTCTGTTTCAATTTTCTCCCGCAGCCGGTTGATGTGAACCGCCACCGTTTTGCTGTCGCCATAGGCGTCCATGCCCCAGATCCGTTCGTAGAGCTGCTCTTTGTTAAACACAATATCCGCATTGGTCACAAGGTATAGAAGCAGTTCGTATTCCTTGTTTTTAAACTCGATTTCCGCTCCATTCACATAGACGCGCCGGGTTTTGGAATTGATCTTTATATTCCCAACCTGCAAGTTCTCTGTCTGAGGCTGTTGTTGAGATGTCAGCCGCTCAAACTGTGCCAGGTTCGCCTTTACCCGCGCCACCAGCTCTGTGGGAGAAAAAGGCTTTGCAATATAGTCGTCGGCTCCCAGGCCAAGGCCGCGTATTTTATCTCCATCCTCCGCTTTCGCCGTTACCATGAGGATAGGCACCTTGATTGCAGCCCGGATTTTCTTGCAGATTTCGTACCCATCCATGCCGGGCAGCATCAAATCCAGCAGGATCATATCATAAGTCCCGGAGGACGCTTGCCGCAGCCCTTCCGTTCCATCCGCCACGATCTGAACCTCGAAGCCCTCGATTTCCAAAAAATCACGTTCCACGCCTGCAATATCGGGATCATCCTCAACAATTAATATCCGCTTCAATTCTGGTCGCCTCCTGTATATTTGGGAAATGTCATAATGATTGCGAGTCCGCCATTCACAGCGTTTTCCGCTCGGATGGAGCCCCCAAGCCGCTCCATGATTTTTGCAGTAATGGCAAGCCCCAGGCCGCTGCCTTTGCTGGAATTGGTGCGGGAGGGATCGGTGCGGTAGAATACATCGAACAGTTTTTCCTGCGCTTCCCTGGGAACACCCGGGCCGTTATCGGAGAGTGCGATAGTAACTGCTTGATCGGAAGCCCGGCAGGTTATCTGCATATCGCAACTTTCTTTGTCTTTGTATTTTACGCTGTTTTCCAGGATATTAACGACAGCGCTTCTAAATTGCACGCGGTCAATTTGTACAGGGACATCCCGCTCATTCTCCGCAATAGTTACAAACAGGCCCTTTTTTTCGTACTCTTCTGTGACGCTGGCGATCAGCCTGTCAAGCTCCTTGCCCATATCCACCCGTTCCAAACGCATGGGGAATTCCCCGATATCCAGCTTGGAGAATAAAAACAACTGATTGACGATGTGCTCCAAATCTTCAGTTCTGCGCTTGATGGTATCAACATAGCGTTTATTGAGCTCCGGGGTGGAAGCCACGCCCTTTTCAATCCCCTCCACATACGCTTTAATGGAGGTGAGAGGTGTGCGGAGATCGTGGGAGATTCCGGCAATCAGTTCCCGTCGGTTGGCTTCGTCTTTCTGTCTTGCATTGACAGAGTCGAGGAGCCGCTGTGCCATTTCATTGAAATCGGCGCAAACACCTGCAAACTCATCCCTTCCAGTGTATGCAATACGGTACTCCAGATTTCCGTCCCGGATTTGATGTACGCCGTATACCAGCGTATCCAGCGGTGTTATGATGCTCTTAAAAACGAAGCGCGTCAAAAATCGGTTTGTCAGCAGAATAATGGCGACAACAAGCAGAAAAGAGAGGGAGCCGTAGTTGATGTACGAGTTGCGGTTGTTGGAAAAAGCGCCAAGGTCATATCGGTAGAAGTCATTGTCCACATACACGATGGTGTATTCACCGGCCTCTTTTCGATAGACGCCGGTGTTGTCCATGATAAACTGATGTGTACCTTCCTTGGACAGCGCATAATCCAGAACCTCGCCGCCGCCTGCCGAATCCAATGGATAAACCTGCTCCATATCGCAAAAGACAGCCAGCGACGCCGACCCGGTTCCATGGCGTGCATTGAACGCGTCCACATCGGCGGTCATTTGGGATGGGTCGCCGCCCCCCGCCCATTGTTCCCCAAACGTATCCATATCCCGTATCGCCTTAAAATAGGAATTGTCGTCTTTTAGGGAGCGCCCATCATCGAAGTTGGCGGCGCCCAAAATAATCAGCCCCACACCGAGGGCAACGGTCAGGCTGAGCAGTATCGGTATAATTATCATCAGGATGTTGGATATAAATAAACGGCGTTTAATGGTCAAGCGATCCACCTCGTTTTCGACCTCATTATACCACATTTTTTTGAAACAAGCCGCAAGTTTTTTTTTCATTCCACTTAGGACGCTTTAGGAAATGCTTTGCCTGAAACATATACCTGGTGACCTTGAGCTGTAAGGTTTTCTTTGAGCATCAGAACAGAGGTTGCTACCCCGTTAATTTGAGGATAATATGTGTCTGTAAAAATTCCTATCTTCATTTTGAATCGCTCCTTCTTCTGATGATACATCCATCATAATACAGAGTGGTAAAATACAAGGTGTTCATAGTTAAACAATTGTTAAACTGCACTTAAAAACTTTTATTATATATAAAGCGGCTTTCACATTTTTCTGCGAAAGCCGCTTTGCTTGAATTTCCTGCATTTTCGCTCCTCTTACAAATAGGGTGAGTTCTGCCGATAATGTTAGTGCCGCCGGCATGGATACACCGCCTTCTGACAATCATTTTATGCGCTTACATATTCCGCGCCGCGCTCATCCTTGACGGTAAGGGAGGTTAAGGACAACCGGAGATATTGGATACCATTTTCATCATAGGCTTCCAGTAAGCCCACCGCTTCGCACCAATCATCCTCTCCTGGCCACTGCCCATCCCATTCGACTTCAAAACCGGCCTCTCCGTCATACCCGCAGCAGCCGGGGCCATAACGGATAACGTAGTAATAAGTTGTATCCGCTTCTTCCCAATAATACGATTTGAAAATGCCTTCATACTTGATCGTCTTCCCCAAATAGTCCTCGGTGTTGATATAGATGTCATTGGTTTGGGCGATAAACAGCTTTTCGCTGATTTCCACGACATCACTATCGGGAAACTCCGTCCCAACTTCCTGTGCCGGACTTTCCTCACTTGATGTGCTGTAGCTGCTTGGAGCGTCCGGCGTTGACGCCGCGCTTTGGGGGGCATCAAGCGTGGGGGCTTCACCGGATGTTTGGGAGCATCCCGCAAGAGCCAGCGTCAATAGGAAAAATAATACTAAAAACCGTTTCATGCTTTTTTCAAGCCTCCCTTTAATAGATTCGCTGCGCTGAACAACAGGAACGCGATAATATTTACGGCGACCACGCTGGCACCGGTCGGGAGCGAATACCAATAGGACAAGACAACGCCGATGAAAAAGCAGGTCACAGAAACCGCCGCCGAGCAAATGACGACTGTTTTGAAACGCTTGCATATCCGCATGGAGGTGAGCGCCGGAAAGATAATCAGAGCGGAAATGAGCATTGCGCCCATCATGCGCATTCCCAGCACGATGGTGATCGCGGTCAAAATAGCCAGCAACATATTGTAAACGCCCGCCCTTGTGCCAACGGCGCGGCTGAAGGTTTCGTCAAAGGTCACAGCGAAGATTTTATTGTAAAACAGCACAAACAAGAGGATCACAACTGCCGATAACGCGACGCTTAATTGCACATCCGCATGACTCATGGCAAGGATGCTGCCAAACATATAGTTGCATACGTCCGTATTCATTCCGGTGGTCACCGATATGACGATAACGCCGATGGCAAGGGCGCTGGTGGAAATCAGCGCGATGGCGGCGTCGCCTTTGATTTTGCTGTTCTCGCTGATCCGGAGCAGCAGGAACGCGGCCAGCACGACCACCGGAATGGATACCGTAAGCGGCGCGAGATTCATGGCCGTGGCAATGGCAAGCGCGCCGAAGCCCACGTGGGAAAGTCCATCTCCGATCATGGAATAGCGTTTCAGCACAAGGCTTACGCCCAGCAGCGACGCGCAGAGGGAAACCAAAAGCCCCACAACCACAGCACGCACTAAAAAAGTGTACGATAACATTTCCGAAAGGATGTTAAGCATTTTGCCCACCTCCCAGAAAGCGATTCGCCAGCTCCGTTTTTCTATATTCGTCGGTTGTTCCGGAAAACATCTGCCGGTTTTCAAGATGCAAAATATGCGTGGCATGCTCCACGGCGCTGCGAATGTCGTGGGTGACCATGATAATTGTCAGGCCCTGCTCCCGGTTCAGCATTCGTATCAGCGCATACAGCTCCTGCGTCGCCAGCGGGTCAAGCCCTGCCACCGGCTCATCCAAAAGCAGCAATTTTTCTGTGGCGCAAAGGGCGCGGGCCAGCAATGCCCTCTGCTGCTGGCCGCCCGAAAGCTCCCGATAACACTTGTTTTTCAGTTCGGAGATTCCCAGCCTCTCAAGGTTTTTCAAGGCGATTTCCCTGTCTTTTTTGCCGTAAAAAGGTTTCCGCCCGCACTTGCTTTGACGCCCTGACAGAACCACCTCGAAAACCCCCGCGGGAAAATCCTTTTGCGCCGCCGTCTGTTGGGGCAGATAACCGATTTCACTGGCATTGAGGCCGTCACCGATTCGGATTTCACCCGACAACGGATACTTTAAACGCAAAAGGCCCTTAAGCAGCGTACTTTTCCCTGAACCGTTCTCACCGACGACGCACAGATAATCCCCGGAATGAACCGTAAAATCAAGTTCGCTCACAGCAACACCCGTGTCATATCCGAGAACCGCTTCCCTGCAGGTGATAAATGCCATACTACGACAGCGCCTCCTTTAAGTTTTTCAGATTTTGCGCCATCAGCTCCAAATAGCTGACGCCGCTTTCAAAATCCGCTTTGGTCACATTGTGGCAGGAGTGAAGCAACAGCTTTCTCGCGCCTGTGCTTTCGCAGATGGTATCCGCCATTTTTTCGCCCGAAAACTCAATATGAAATACGACGGGGATGCTCTCGGCGTTCACTTTGTCCATCAGGAACGCGACTGTTTTTGCGCTGGCTTCGGTTTCGGTAGAACAGCCGGGAAAGGCGGCGAAGTAATCCAAGCCATATTCATCAACAAAGTAGCGGAATGGAAAGCGGTCTCCAAAAATCAGCGTATCTCTTGCGGCGCTTTGTACCACATCCCGGAATGAAGCGTCCAGCTCCTCCAGTTTGCCAATATAGACGGCGCTGTTCGCGCGATAAGTATCGGCGTTTTCCGTGTCCAGCGAGCAAAGCGTATCGGTTATGGCATGGGTAATACGCATGGCATTGACAGGGGATGTCCACACATGCTCGTCATATTCAGCCTGTTCAGTCTCGTGTTCTTCGTTATGCTCGTCATCGTGGTCGTGCTCATCGTCCTCCATGCCTTCTTTGGTTTCTTCCTCCACAACGTCAACTAAATCCATCATGGAAAGAATTATCATGCCCGATGTATCCATAGAATCCAGGATTCCGTCCACCCATGTGTCGGATTCCCCTCCGACGCAAATAAACACATCGCAGTTTTGTATCTTGATAACATCCTGGGGCGTGGGTTCAAAGGAGTGGCTTTCCGAGCCGGGCGGCAGCAGCATGGACAGGCTCACGGTTTCCCCCGCGACCTCGCGGGTAAAATCATAGCCGGGAAATATGGTGGATACCACGCTGAGTTTATCTTCATCGTCCGGCAGGTTATTTCCGTTATTTTGTGCGGTCTGACCGCAGCCGGAAAAAAGTGAGAGCGCCAAAATTAGAGCAAATAGGATAGGTGAAATGCGTTTCATGGGCTTAACCTCCGTCTGTTCTTGATTTTGGGTATAAAAAGACAAGGAATGATGCGCCCATAGTTAAAAATGAGCGCAGCTATTCCTTGCACGGAGGTTTTAATTATTCATTTTCACCTTTAGTGATACAGGCGTAACAAAATCCGGCGTTCTGTTGTTATGTGCGGAAAACATTGTGGGGAAAACAGCGGCAATGAAAACGGCAACCGAGAACACCGCCGTTCTCAATTGCTTTAGTATATTTGTGATGTGAGAAATTTGCAGGCATATCTCACAGTGTTTCCCGATGCATTCATGGTCGGAATTAGAAATGACAAACGCGATAGAAAGGACGGATACCAGCAAGAAGCATACGCAAACAAAGGCGGCTATGCGCTTTTTGCACTTTTGCACGTTTGCATCCTCCCCCTCGAAATATCCGTTTAAAACTCAGCACTCTTTACAGCGCCCGTATAAAACCGATTTTACGGCGTCAATCCGAAAATCATGCTTCTCGCTCATGTGAGCTGTCACTTCCTCCAGCAATCCGCAATCCACATGAACGATTCGTCCACAGCGGTCGCATTTCAAAAGGAAGGCTTCTTTTTGTCCCTGCGTATCCAGCCATCCAAAACGTGTGCCACTGTTGTCATTGGTGATAATTTTTTTTACCTTACCCTCACTAATCAGGCGCTCAAGCTGCCTGTAGATGGTCACCAGGCCCACAGGCGTGCCCTCCTGTCCGCAAATAGCGTGGATCTCTTTTGCGGACAGCAATTTTCCGGGACGGGAAGCCATGCACACCGATATCATATCTTTTTGTTTTGTTTGATAAACGCCTGGCACCATACCACCACCAAATTGAAAATCTTTTTCAATTTTACTGCCATCTCAAGGAAAAGTCAAGCGATACCCACTTGGTGTTTGTGTTTTCTGCGATACTAAATATATGTATCTGCTGTGCAGTTTTTTCTTTTTCATTGACATTTGGATGCCTTGATCGTATAATAAAGTATACCCCTATGGGTATATGGGAAAGAGGGTGAAATCATGCGCCAGTGTATGGATGCGGATAATTTGCACAGACGCCTGAATAAGATTATGGGACAGCTCAAGGCGATAGATAAAATGGTGGACGAGGATACTCGGTGTGAGGATGTGTTGATCCAGATCAACGCCGCCAAAAGCGCGCTTCATAAAGTGGGGCAGGTCATTCTGGAAGGACATTTAAATCATTGCGTGCGGGAAGGGATTGAGCATGGCGACGCCGACCGGACGATTGCCGAGTTCGCAAAAGCGGTGGAACACTTTTCACGTATGACTTAACTGAATAAATCACGACGATGGCGGTTGCTGCGGCAATCGCCTTTTCTATTGACAGAGCATACCCCTACGGGTATAATATACACATACCCCCATAGGTATAGAAAGGATCGTTTAAAATGATTACTTTTTTCAAAAACGAGGAAAAAAGAACACTCCTCTTTCTCGGAGTTTCTTTGATCTCGCTTGTTATCAGCTTCTTTAATTTGGGGCATTTACCCGTCAACGCAGCTTGGATTGCCATTATTCTTTGCGGCACCCCAATTATCAAAGGCGCAATCGCAGGACTGGTAACAAAGTTTGACATCAAGGCCGATGTACTGGTATCCCTGGCACTGATCGCGTCGGTTGTTATCGGAGAAATTTTTGCCGCGGGGGAAGTCGCTTTTATCATGACCATCGGCGCCTATCTGGAAACCCGAACCGTGGCAAAGGCGCGCGCCGGTATCGAAAGGCTTGTGCGTCTTACGCCCGCCACCGCAAGGGTCGTGCTGGATGGAGCGGAGCGGATTATTCCAGCGGAGCAGGTCAAGCGTGGCGATACGCTCCGCGTACTGGCGGGAGAAACGATAGCCGTTGACGGCATCATCACGAAGGGGCAAACCTCGGTAGACCAGTCTGTGATGACCGGGGAGCCGTTGCCTGTGGATAAGAGCGTGGGCGATGAAGTGAAAAGCGGAACGGTCAACCAGTTCGGGACGTTTGAAATGACCGCGCGGAAGGTTGGTGAGGACAGTTCTTTGCAGAGGATGATCCGCCTTGTGGAGTCGGCGGACGCGGGAAAGGCGAAGATTGTTGGGGTTGCCGACCGTTGGGCCACATGGATTGTTGTCATCGCTCTCGCCGCGGCTATCATCACATGGATTGTTACAGGGGAAGCCATACGCGCCGTAACAATTCTGGTTGTGTTTTGCCCTTGCGCGCTGGTGCTGGCTACGCCTGCCGCGATCATGGCCGGAATTGGAAACGCGGCAAAATACGGTATCCTTGTCCGGGAAGGCGATGCGCTGGAACGGCTGGCGTCGGTAAAGCGGATCGCCTTTGACAAGACAGGTACGCTTACCTTTGGCCGTCCCGCTGTCGTAAAAGTAGAAAGCTGTATGCCTGAAATTACTTCCGAAGAACTGCTCTCTGTTGTGGCCTCCGCCGAGCTTCTTTCCGAACATCCTTTGGGAAAAGCGATTTTCTCCTGCTACAAAGAAAAAGGTGGCGGTGCGCCGGAGGAACCGAAAGCGTTTCAACTGCTGCCGGGCCGTGGCGTATCCGCTGAAATCAAAAACAAAAAGGTATATGCGGGGAATGAAAGCCTGATGTCGGATACGGGGATAGCAATACCGGAACAGCTTGAACAAATAGCGGATGAAATGAAAAACGACGGGTGTACCATCATTTACGCGGCCATAGACGGTGATGCCGCCGGTTTTGTAGCTCTTTCGGATACACTGCGTCCCGATGCGTCCGATACAGTAAAGGCGATTCACACCGCCGGCGTCAAAACGGTTCTGCTTACCGGCGACGCTCACCAGGCGGCAAACCATATCGCGCAGACGGCGGGAATCACCGAAGTAAAATCAAACTGCTTTCCGGAAGATAAAATGACTGCCATTGCTGATTTTCACAACAGCAGTCAGCCCGTTTGCATGGTAGGCGACGGCATTAACGATGCCCCCGCGCTCAAAGCGGCGCATGTGGGAATCGCTATGGGCGGCATTGGCAGCGATATCGCAATCGCCGCCGCCGACATTGTTCTCGTGAGTGACGACATCAAGGAGATTCCCCATCTGCTCCGTTTATCCAAAAGAATGATGAAAACGATCAACATAAATTTAACGGCTTCCATGGGGTTGAACTTTATAGCAATCGCGCTTGCGGTTACGGGCATTTTGAATCCTGTTCTTGGGGCGCTGGTACATAATGCGGGTTCTGTGGCTGTCATTATCAATTCGTCGTTACTTCTGAAGTGGAGGGCTTAGTTTTTAAGCAATCTCATAGCGGTATTAAATAGCGCAATCTTCTACAAAAAAGCAACGGCTTGATGTTTTAATCAAGCCGTTGTTGACGATTTGTGGCGATATAGCCCGCAATTAGTATCCTGACACGGCGAGAGCACTATGTTTAATCTCTTAGGGTCAAATTCCCCGCAGCTCTGCTGCGGAACTTGCTAACCGATAGCAGAAGATATAGAATAGAGGATTCTAATGCACTTTTTTGTGGATTCGGAGATGTACGCGGCGCCGGTCCGGTTCGAAGAACGTACCGAACGGGGCGGTTTCCTGTTCGCAAGGATGCGTCGGGTCGGCAAAATAAAGCCGCATCAACGCAGAGACTGCTACCGCCTGCCATGCTCCCTGCCTGTTACGGTGGAGCGCCTGTGGCTGAATGAAAGGGAGATATATCCCGAGCGCCAGCCCGCCGAGGGGCAAATAATCAATTTCAGTGATGGCGGGATGCTTTTCGCAACCGACGAAAATATAGAAAAAGGTGAAAAGATTACCCTCACCTTTGACATGGGCAAGCCCGAAACCATCGAGGGCATGGCGCTTCGCACGCAACGGATCAAGGACGGCCAATACCTGTTCAGAGTGGCGGTCAGGTTCCGAAACAAGGATATATGCCAACAGCGCCGGTTTTATAAATACATTGTGGATAAGCAGCTCGAAGAAAGGCGGCGGTGGACACAGGATATACAGCCTCTGTATGTTCCTAAAGAGGAAAGAGCCCAAACATAATTCACGGCAGCTATTTGCGGGAATTCAGGGCGCCGACAATCGCTGTGCATAAAAGCGCGGCGACGGGAAATACCAGCCAGCCTGGATGCCAAGCTCCCCAAATAAAGCCGATTGCAAGGAACGCCATGGCGGACAGAGGCATGACCGCCCCAAAGACCCATCCATATTTGCGGTCTTTCTCAAGCTCCGCCGCGTGTTCCTCGTTGCTGGCAATGATTCCACCCGACCGAAAAGCGGAGCCGGCAATAATAAACAGGTAAACAGCCGCCGCCCACAGAACCGGCATGATTGCGAGCCTTCTCCCGCCCATACCCATAATATAGGATACCCGCTCATCAGTCACCATGGTGGCGACAAGGCTCAGAATAATCAAAACGACTCCCGCTATGACAAGAACGCCGTACCGTTTACGGTTCTGCGCGTATTCGTTCCGGTATTCCCGAAGGAACGCGGGATCAAATACAAGCGGCTGTTTCTCAATTTCCTCATACCGTTTTCGTGAAAAGCCCTGCGCCAGCAGGATCACAATACCCACCGCGGCTATGAGCATAAACATCACGGAACCGCGATCCCCGTTCGTTGCCATGGGGAACATCAAACCGAGAATCATGACGGCGACTCCGATTCCGATCCTGCGAGCACCGCGTCTTTTAGTAGCCAGATACCCCTCCACCGTTTCACGGCTGGCATAGTAGCCCGGTTCCGTGTCCTCTCCGGCATGGACGCTCTCCTCTTTTAAAAGGTAATCCAGCGAAACGCCAAACATCCCGCTGATCAGCAGGAGCTTGTCGGTCTCGGGATACCCCTGTCCGCTTTCCCATTTGCTGACCGCCTGCCTGGATACTCCTAACTGATCTGCGAGCTCTTCCTGAGACATGCCTTTTTCTTTTCTGATTTTTCTGAGTTTTTCGTAAAATTCCATTGTTATCACCTCGGGTTTATCCTATCAACAGGAGGGCTGAAAAACCACCAAATTTGTTTTGCGTTTTGTCAACTTAAAGTTGCGAATGCGCTACAAAGCCATTTTATATCGAGAAATCATACGAATCAAGCATTAAAGCCGTGTTCCGGGAAAAGAATGCGGCTTTTTTATGTGGAGGTGCGAAATGCAATATCAATTTACCCTGTCCGAGCTGATGGAAAAGATGGCGCCGCAGTATGAAAAAGATAAAATCCTCATGCGCGAATGCATGGTTGGGCTTACCCTGTACGCGGCGCAGCACGCGGCGAATGATCCGTCCTCCCCGAAGATCACGGAGATGCGGAGCCTTGTGGAACAGCTTGCCGTTTATTGGGGGCTGGACGAGGGCGGCGATGAAAAGCTGCAAAACGATTTCCTGCGGCCTTTTGATAATATAATCGGGTTCGTACCGGCGGGCGCAAGCCTTGAAGATGAGATCGGGAAATACCGCGCGGCCACGGTACGGGGTCTGCACCGTTACGGCATGGAGATGGTTTTTTGCCAGGGGATCGACTGCAGGGATGATATCCTCGCCATGCGGGATCTGATGAATGAGATCGCACGCGCCCGGGATTTTGAATCCCCGGTGCTGGACGATATGGCCCGCAAGCTGGAAGCCGAGGTGAATCGTCTGGATATGGACGCGCAGGTCAATAAACAACTCGCGGAATATGCCGCGTCGGAGGATTTCAAGTGGGACTGCGCGGCGCTTAAAAATGATTACGAATGCCGCAAGCTTACTCCTCCCGATGACGCAGCTGTCAGGGCTGAAGTGCTGAAATCAGCAAAAGAAACGATCCGCTTCCGGCTGGAATGCGAGGCGAACGGCCACCAATTCGTCGATCACGCGGACGGGGAAAACGGGAGAGGGACCGTGGAATGTGAGCAATGCGGCTATTCCTGGAACTACCAATGGTAACGGCGGCAAGCGGAAATCCTCTCCCACATTTTTCGTGTGCGGAGTGTCAACCAGACAATGTTTGATCTGCTGGAGCTGTTCCCGGATCAGGAGCCGGACACCCGAACAAGGGAGCATAACGCTCTGTTTTATCCCGGTTTAAACGCCTTTATCCGCTGTGGCGACCTTAACGCCGAGAGGATGTTTGAGCTTTTCGAGTATGACGACTGTGAAAAGATCATCATCTTTCCCAACCTGTATATCTCGGATACCGAGGATGCGTATTACATTTTTGAACTTGCCATGCCGAAGCAAACGCTCCTAAAAGTCCTGGGCGAAATGCGTGAAGAACGCCAGCGGGAACTGAGCGAAGCGTTGATTCGGGCAAATGAAAAGCGCGGCTCCCCTTTCCCTCCGATCCCCAGGGAGGACTCCGAAACCGAATAAGCCGGAAACGGCAAACAGATACATGGGCTGATATTTCGCGTTACCACGCAGAATACCGGCCCTTTTTATATTGCTGGAAAGGGTGTGACAACTATTTTTATATGGAATTTTGTCGTTGACCTTGTCCTCGGGCAGATTCTCGACTGGCTGTACGGCCAGATCGTCGGGTTTCTCGGCGCCTTTTTTGAGATGATGGGAAACATGGGCGCGGAGCTGTTCAGCATGGATTGGGTGCAGGCCATCGTGCTGTTCTTCTCTTACTTTGCGTGGAGCCTGTACGGGATCGGGCTGGTGGTGTCGGTCTGCGAGTTTGGCATCGAATACCAAACTGGCCGCGCCAGACCGCGCCCGCCGATATGGACACGCGGGCCGAACAGGACGCGGAGGCGTATCTGCTTTTTGACGCGCCTATCGCGGAGCTTGCCGAATCGTTGAAAGTAGATATTGACGAGGCGGTGCGGCTTCGCGTGGAGGCGGCGCTCGGAGCCGCGCCGATCAAGCTGGAGGCCACGGTGCGGCCCATTGAGCCGAGGGGTAAGATGATCGGCTTCGCCAGCATCAACTTCGGCGGCGCGATTACGTTGCATGACTTTCGGATATTTAACGGCGAAAAGGGCTTGTTTGTCACCCCGCCGAGCGTAAAGGACAGCACAACCCGGTCGGGCTACCGCGACACGGCGCGGCTGATGGGCGACGATAATGAACTACCCCGCAGCAGAGACTGCGGGGTATCAATCCCCCTAATCTTAGCTACGCGTTCTGTTTTTTATAAGGAAGCGCAGCAGAGCTGCGGGGAATTGAACCCTAAGAGATTAA
>Ga0153996_1000504_pt1 | contig 17668 bp, 11 predicted proteins | sample TSNC080MetaG_FD_104728 | JGI IMG/M metagenome (GOLD analysis project Ga0153996, IMG submission 104728) | Attine ant fungus gardens microbial communities from North Carolina, USA - TSNC080 MetaG | ecosystem: Host-associated > Fungi > Mycelium > Unclassified | place: USA: North Carolina, Lumber...
GCGCGCCGCCCATATGGCGGCGTTAACCTTGCTGCATAGTCAGTTGCACGCCAAAGGCGTGCCAGCGAGCAAAGCTCGCTGTTTGAAAACGCTTTAGCGTTTTCAAATTAACTGACTATATTAGGCACCCAGCGATATTCCGGTCATACGCGCCTTATTCCCCCGGGAGCCGCCTGAATTTGCGGCGGCGCGGCCGGTGCCTCCACTCTCGGCACTATAATTGTCAACGAGCTGCCGCAAAAGCGCGGACTGGCTGCTCATTTCCTCACTGGCGGCTGCGGATTCCTCGGCGGTGGCGCTGTTCTGCTGGACATTTTGCGCTACCAGATTAACTCCATTGTCTATCTCGGCAATGGCGGCGCTTTGGTTTTTGGATGCCCCCGCGATTTCATTCACAAGCCGGCTGCTCTCATCAATCCCCGAAACGATATCCTTGAGGGACGCGGCTGTTTCGGCGGCAATATGTACTCCAAGCTGCGCCTTTTCCATCGAGTTTGCAATAAGGGAGCTGGTATTCTTGGCGGCTGCGGCGCTTTTGGCGGCCAGATTGCGAACCTCATCAGCGACCACCGCGAACCCCTTGCCGTGCTGTCCCGCCCGGGCTGCCTCCACAGCGGCGTTAAGCGCCAGGATATTAGTCTGAAACGCGATGTCGTCAATGGATTTAATGACCTTGCTGATGGATTGGCTGGACTCGTCAATCTCTTCCACCGCCTGTGTCATCCTGTCCATCTGCGCGGAGCCCTTTTCAGCGTTTATCTTGATGGTATCCGCGAGCTTGGCGGCCTTGCCTGCCATTTCGGCATTATCCTTTGTTTTTTCGGCCAATTCGGAAATTGAGCCGGATAGCTGCTGTACGGCGGAGGCCTGCTCCACCGAGCTCTGGGCAAGCGCGCTTGCGCCATCCGCGATATTTTGTGAAGCGGAAACAAAGGATTGGCTTACCTCACCGATTTTTTCCACCAACACCGCTCCTGCCTTTTGGGTCTTAATCCTTTCCGATATATCCTGGACAACCTCGATATGCCCCGATTTTCTTTGCTTTTTATCCAGCAGGAAGCTGGTGTTTACCTGAAACTCCAATCCCGCCTGCTCAAAAAAGGTAGTAGTTTTGTCATTTTTCAGGCATGTAATGCCGCAGTCTCCCGTATTGCAGATAGCCGCGCCCCAGGTGCTGCAAGGCTTGCCCCGCATATCGTCGCGCTTTACGTTTAGCATCTGCTCAACAGGCTTGTTGATAAACGTCCAGTTCATGTTCGTGTCGGTAACGGAAATGGGGAAGGGGATGGAATCCAGCATGCTCTCGTACCAGTGAATCTTCCCTGTGATCCACCGGATTACCATCGCGGTAATGACAACAACAAGCAGCAATAAAACGGCGGCAACGACAATCAGCACGACCATGTTCCGCTCCTGGTTGACGGCATTTTCCACCTGAACCCCGGTGAACAGCATACCAATGGCCTCGCTGCCTACCAAAACGGGAGCATAATAAACCTGGTACGCTTTACCAAAAAGCTCCAAACGGCTGTTGTAAGCCTGCTTATTGTTTATAACGGTATCGACAATCCGATCATCTGCCTTCGTCCCCACAGCGCGGTTGCCCTGCGCGTCGGTCAGGGTGGTATTCATCCGTTCACTGCCGGCAAAAAAGGTGACCTCGCAGTTGTTTTGAGCCTTGACGGCGTCTACATATTTGGTGTTCGACAAATCATGGCCGCAGGTAAGCGCACCGATAATCCTGCCGTTATGGTCTTTAATAGCGGCGCTTCCTCTGGTTGAAAGCCCGATCACGGTTCCCGGCTCAATGGTGCTGATCCCCGTGCCTGTGGTCAGGGCGGCGGAGATCGCCTTCTGGTTCCCCACGCTGTCGCCTGTCTTGTCGCTGTGGGTGCGGGCAAGAACCGTGCCCCCGGCATCGCAAAGCGTAACCAGATCAAATCCGGCGCTAAAGTTATTCAGGGCGTTGACAAGGGCTGCCTTATCCCTGTTCTCAACGGCATTTATAATATCCTCGGACGCAGCGATCATCTCGGCCCGCTCCAGCGCCTCATCCTGATAATCCTGGAGCGTTTGCGCAAAGGCGTTGTTTGCCGTTTGGGATTGCTGCAACAGCATATCGGAAACAAGGCCGGTGGTGCCGCTCAACAGAGTTACAAGAATAACGCCTACTATGGCAACAAAAACCGCCATGACCGCCAGGGATATGCTAAGTCCGTTTTTTTTCAACATAACGCTTGACCCCTTTTTTACTCTGCTTAGGAGAGAATTAACTTTGACTATTATATCGTTTTTTGTTAAAAATGTAAACACAGAAATTGATTATTTATCGCTTTCGCCTCGGTTCTGACAAGTTCCGCTTTGCAATGATTTTTTTGCTTAAATTAAAAGAAATTTAGATTTTCTTAATAATTTATTGACTTTAGGGTTCAGTAAATCTATACTCTTATTATACAGGCTGCCGGCCGGCCTTTGCGTTGCTGAATTTTGTGTCATATAATTAGAAACGGGGATGTTAGCTGTGATAAACTGCACAAGTGTTTATACCTACGAGGTAGACGATCAGGAAATCGCTTTGGATGAAATCAAGGCACAGCTCGATCAGAAAATAACACTGCTTGAAAACACAGTCGGCGTTATAACATGCCATACCGAATTTATCGGCACAGGGGTATTAAAGTATATATCCGAAAATCTGCCCTTCGATGTTGCGGGGATAACCACCGCCACACAGGCTGTCAACGGCGAGTCCGACGAGCTCATGCTGGCTATTTTTGTAATTACATCTGATGACGTTCAGTTCCGGACAGGTGTGACAACCTGCCTGAATGAGGACATTCCCGGGCCAACCAAGGCGGCTTATGACAAAGCCGCGGCGGGCATGACGGAGCTTCCGAAATTGGCCCTTGTATTTCCACCGTTAATCCTGAAATACGCCGGGGACTCCTATGTGGACGTTTGGGGGGAAATCATCCCAAATACACCCATATTTGGAGCGATCGCCATAGATGACACGGTTTCTTTTTCCGGCAGCGAAACCATATGTAACGGCGTAACCAGCAAAACCGCAATGTCATTTATAGTATGCTATGGAAATATTAACCCGCGATTCCTGGTGGGCGCGCTCCCCGAGGACAATATAATGCCCTATAAAGGCGAGATCACCAGCTCCGACGGCCCGTTTGTCCATGAAATAAACAATATAAACGCGTATGAATATTGTGAGAGCCTGGGGTTTGCGAATAACGGCGCTCCCGCCGACAGCTTTCTGTTTGTACCGTTTATGATAGATCTGCGGAAACGCAGCGATTACGACGGCATACCGGTTATGCGCGGCCTTTCGGCGTTTACCGAGGACGGAACCGCTATTTTCCGCGGAAATGTGGATAAAAATTCAGTATTTACTTTATCCAGCCTTACATCCGATGATGTCATATCAACAGCGCTTAACGAGATTGATAAAATCAATAATATGACGGATGTTAACGGCGTGTTGTTTTTTCCTTGTATCATCCACCGCATGGTGCTGGGTACGAACCCTTTGCTGGAGTCTGAAAAATTTAAAGAGAATTTAAAGCCTGAAATCCCGTTTATGCTGGGGTACGCCGGCGGCGAAATCTGCCCCACATCGGTCAGGGAGGGCATTCCGGCCAATAGATTCCATAATTATTCGCTGATAACACTGATAATCTAAATAGGGTTCCGGCAGCTTTTACGGCTGTAAGCAAGGCCGGTTTGGGGGGCTTATGGATTTGGGCGGTGAAACTTCCGTCATCACCAGGGAAGAATATGATGATTTGCTGAAAAAGCTTAAGAAAAGCGAAAGCGAAAACGCCAAGCTTGCAAGGGCGCTGAGGGTCAGTGAAAACCGCAATGCTGTTTTTAAACTGAATGTGGAAACCCAGTCCAGCTTAAACAAAGCGATTACAACCGAAAAGCTGAAGCAGGAGATGTATGTCCGGCTCCTTCTTGAGTCGTGTCCGGATATCATATTTATTATTGATGAAAATAATAAATTTTTACTTGGAACCAGTTCCGTATCCAATATCATCAGCGTTGATGATGTGTCTGTCTTACAGGGGCGCACGCTTGATTCCATTGTGGAACGGTACAAGCCCTCCGCGTTTACAGAGAGAATGGTCGCTTCCATAACGGAAATAATCAAGGGTTATGATGGAGGCCATGTAGAATACAAATTTGAAATTGACACCGGAAAAGATAAGTATGCCGTAAATACATTATCCTTCCACAAGAACACCGGCGAGTTCGTCGGCGTTCTTGTGATTATGCATGCCATAACGGAGCTGGTCAAGGCGAAGGAAATGGCTGAACAGGCAAGCCGCGCAAAAGGAGACTTTTTGTCCCGCATGAGCCATGAAATGCGCACCCCCATGAACGCGGTTATCGGTATGACCAATATCGCCAAAGGCTCAAAGGATCCCCAAAGGATAGAATACTGCCTTGACAAAATCGAGGGCGCGTCCAAGCACCTGCTGGGCGTCATCAACGACATCCTGGATATGTCTAAGATTGAAGCCAACAAATTTGAATTATCCTGTCAGGAATTCGATTTTGAAAGGATGCTTATAAACGTTACCAATATCGTCAATTTCCGGGTTGAGGAGAAGAAGCAAAACCTGATTATCAACCTGGATAAGAATTTTCCTCCGTCCATTATCGGGGATGAGCTCCGGCTGACACAGGTTATCACCAACCTGCTGACAAACGCCGTAAAGTTCACCCAAGAGGGGGGCACAGTTACCCTGGGTGTAAATAAGCTGCTGGATTCCGGCGAGAATGTCACGCTGCGAATCGAGGTTGCCGATAATGGTATTGGCATATCAACCGAGCAGCAAGCCAGATTGTTTACCTCCTTTGAGCAGGCCGATGGCGGCATTGCCCGGAAGTACGGAGGCACCGGCTTAGGGCTTGCCATCTCCAAGCGTATCGTTGAATTAATGGAGGGCCGGATATGGGTTGAATCCCAACTGGGCAGCGGCTCAAAATTTATATTTACGATAAAGGTAAGGAAGGGGAGGGGAGAACCTCACAGAAAGCTCCTGTTAAGCAGGGAGGATGTCTGCATACTCGCCGTTGATGATTCCCTGGAAGTAAGGGAGTATTTTTCGCACATTATGGAGATATTTGACCTGCCGTGCGATGTTGCCGCCAGTGGGTTTGAAGCGCTGGATAAGCTGAACAGCGCACCAAAGCCGTATAATATCTTTTTTATTGATTGGCAAATGCCTGGGATGAACGGTATTGAGCTGACAAGAAAAATCAAAGAGATCACAAAGGATAACGCTATCGTCATCATGATTTCGGTAGCTGAATGGAGCGAGATCGAAAGCGAGGCGATTGCCGCCGGCGTTAACCGCTTCGTTTCCAAGCCGTTGTTTCCTTCGGTGCTGGTGGACAGCATAAACGGCTGCTTAATCGCCGCCCCCGGTGACAAATCGTTTGCCGGCGCGGCAGTTGGGGACGCCTGCAACTATAAAGGACATACCTTCCTGATTGCCGAGGACGTGGATATCAACAGGGAAATCATTATGGCTATATTGGAGGAAACGGAGGTATCCATAGATTTCGCTGAAAACGGGCTTGAGGCGGTTACTCTTTTCGGGGCGGATCCCGGGAGATACAGCCTGATTTTAATGGATGTCCAAATGCCGGAAATGGATGGTTACCAGGCGACCCGTGAGATACGCTCCCTGAATTGTCCCGAAGCCGGGGCAATCCCGATTCTCGCTATGACCGCCAATGTATTCCGGGAGGATATTGAAAGCTGTATCCAGGCAGGTATGAACGACCACATCGGCAAGCCGGTGGACACAGGCGAGCTCTATAAAAAGCTTGCGTTGCACCTGCCGTCAAAAGTATGAGCTCAGTGAGGAACAGGGGTAACTAAATATGCCGACTTTAACAAATAAGGACGGAAAAAGGGCCGAAGCCCCCAAAAACGCCTCGGCAGGCCGGGATAATCCTATCGGCCACATCTCCGCCTATATTGTTGTATCTACCTGCGTTATTTTTTTAATTATGACGGGCATTATTACGTTTTTCAGCTATAAAATGTATGAGGATGCCTTTTATAACTACAGCAACGAGCTTGCCCTTGGAAGCAACGCGCAGGCGGCCTATGTAATTGACGGCGACCTGGTGGAGTATTATTCCAAAACCCTCACGGTGGACAAAAGGTACGAGGAATTTGCCGCCAAGCTGGATGGACTGAAAAGCAGGATTAACGCGAAATACCTCTATATTCTGTTCGACAACGGCGTTCCGGGCATGTACACTTATATTTATGACGCGACCCACAGCGAGGAGTTTCCGGGGGAAAAATACGCCCTTGGCAGAAATGAGACGGTGGAGGAATATGAGGGCGTAGAAATAGTGCTGGAGGAAGGGAAATTCTTTGAGCAGGCGGAGTATTACAACGATAGATATGGCGAGCTATACTACGCTTATGCCCCCATATTCAATTCAAGAGGGGAAGTGGTGGCATTTCTCGGAACCGACGTTGATATTGAGCCGCTGCGGGATAAACTGAGCCATTACCGCTGGAATATTATTTTGACCCTTGTTATCGCGGTTACCTCCTTTTTCGCAGTATCCTTCCTTGTGATCAAGCGGCTTCTTACCGTACCGCTTAATTATATAACCGACAGCGCCGTCCGTCTTTCAGACGGCGATCTGAGCCTGCACATGCCGGAAGGCTTTACGCGGCGGCGTGATGAAATAGGCCAGCTGGGCAACGCGTTCGGGAGCGTGGTAGACAGCATCTCGGGGGTTACCCAGGATATAGAGCATATCATGCAGGCGGTTCGGGACGGACGCCTGCGGGAGCGCGCGGACTTATCCGCCTACCGCGGCGACTACCACCGGATCATTTCAGGGGTAAACACAACTCTGGATGTCGTTTGCAACCATTTTAACGCTGTGCCGGAAGCCATTGCTTTTTTTGACGGCTCCAGCCACAGTTTATTATACAAAAATTTTGCGATGCATGAGTTCATACGGCTGCATGGGCTGCCGGAAGATCCGGAGCTGCTTATGCGGATTATTTCCGCCGGGAAATCAGACGCGGTTGGCGGAGAAGAAACGCCCGAGTGGGAAAAAGAAGAAAAATATAGCGGGGAAATCAGCCTCCCCGCCGTGGATGGCGGCGAGCATATTTATACGGTATCGCTGTTCCGCCTCAACAGCAACGGAGGGGTGCCGCAGTGGCCGGAGGGGGCTGGTACGGCCGGAGCTGATTGCGTCATGCTGATGCTATCCGACGTCACCTCCCTTATATTGGCAAGGGATGGCGCCGAGCAGGCCAGCCGGGCAAAAGGCGAGTTTTTAGCGCGGATGAGCCACGAAATGCGCACGCCGATGAATGCTATTATCGGCATGACCAATATTGCCAAGAATTCCCGCGACCTGGAGAAGATGGAATATTGCCTGGGCCGGATTGACAGTGCCTCCAAGCATTTGCTGGGGGTTATCAATGATGTTCTTGATATGTCAAAGATAGAGGCCAACAAATTTGAATTGTCCAACTGTGAATTTAACGTTGAAAAAATGCTTATGAAAATTACCAATGTGATTAATTTTCAGGCGGAGCAAAAGAAGCTGACCCTCATTGTAAATTTGGGGGAAAACATTCCCGTCTCCATCATTGCGGATGAACTCCGGTTGTCGCAGGTTATTACGAACCTGTTGTCCAACGCAGTTAAGTTTACCCCTGAAAATGGCAGGATCGTCTTGAATGTGGATAAGATGGACGAAGCCGATAATATTTCCATCCTTAGAATTGAAGTGGCGGACAATGGAATCGGCATCTCGGAGGATCAAAAGGAACGGTTATTCAATTCCTTTGAACAGGCCGACGGCGGTGTTGCGCGAAAATACGGCGGCACCGGGCTGGGGCTTTCGATTTCCAAACGGATTGTAGAACTGATGGAGGGTGAAATTTGGGTTGAATCCCAATTGGGACAGGGTTCAAAATTCATTTTCACCATGAAAGCGGAAAACGGCTCGGCACAGCCGGAAACCCGATTAAGCTTCAGCTCCGGAAAGGATAAGCTGAATATTCTTGTTGTTTCCGATTCCCTGGAAACAAGGGAGTATTTCCGCAAAGTAATGCCGGCCTTGGGCCTGCGCTGCGATATAGCGGAAAACAGCCCTGCCGCTTTAGATCTATTGGATAAATGCGGGAATGATCCCTATCAGATTGTTTTTGCCGACTGGCAGATGCAGCATACGGATGGCATTGCGCTTGCCCGCGAAATCAAAGCTTTATCAGGCGATTGTTCCGTCATTATTATGATATCGTCTACAGAATGGCGCGGAATAGAGGAGGAGGCGCTTCAGGCGGGGGTCGGCGGCCATATTTCAAAACCGCTTTTTCCCTCGGACATTGTCGATGCCATCAACAGGGCGGTGGGGAATACAACGTGCGAAAAAATAGAAGAACTGGAACCCGGAAAATATGATTTTACGCGCCATACCATACTTCTTGCGGAGGATGTGGATATCAACAGGGAAATCATCTATGCATTGCTGGAGGATACGGGCGCAGCTATTGAGGCCGCTGAAAACGGTGTTCAGGCCGTGGAAAGGTTTAAAAAGCACCCTGATTTGTACGGCATCATACTAATGGATATCCACATGCCGGAAATGGATGGATATGAAGCCACCCGCGCGATACGGGCCCTTGACATACCGGAGGCGGCCATTCCCATTGTCGCGATGACCGCCAATGTGTTTCGGGAGGATATTGAAAGATGCCTTGCGTCGGGGATGAACGACCACATAGGAAAGCCGGTAGATCCCGCCGAATTGCTTGAAAAGCTGGAGAAGTATCTCCACGCGTGAGCCGGGATATTATCCGGGGAACGCAAAGCAATAGAAATGCCGCCGCGTCGCGAACGTAAAGAGTTCGGGACGCGGCGGTTATTTTATCTCTTTCGCCTAATTCAGCCCGCTGAAATCCAGATTACCGTCTCTCCCGGAGGCTTCCTCCACCTCGATCTGGCAGACGGCGCTGGCGCCGCTGTCCAATGTGGCGGTGATTTTAACCTTGCCCTCCTTGTGGGCGGTGACCAAACCGTCCTCGTCTACGGTGGCAACCGAGGTATTTCCCGACTTCCAGGTAATGCGTCCGCCGGAGGAGGTGCTCGCCGTGAGCCGGACGGTATCACCCGCCTCCAAAATCAGGCTGTCCTCCTCCAGCGTGATATCGCCGGAATCGGGGTTTTCCGTTTGCGTATCGTTCCCCTCATCCGCAGCACCGCTGCCGGTGGTTGGTATATCCTTGTCATTTTCCGACACGGACACGCCGCCGCCTACGCTCTGCTCTCCGCTGGCGGAGGATCCGGTGCGCGCGCCGTTAATGCCCGCCTCCACCGCGTCGGCAATTCCCCTGGCAATAAAGTCCTGGCTGCCGGATTTGATAAGCTTTTCATATTCACTCTTGTTTGTCATAAATCCGCACTCCACCAGCACACTGGGGAACTGGGAGGAAAGGGTGACGTGATAGAAGCTTTGCTTTGCCCCCCGGTTGGTGGTGTTGAATTTCTTGCTGACACTGGCAGCCGCGTTCACGGCTAAATTCCTTGAGAAGGGATAAAAGTAATAAGCCTCGGTGCCTATTGCGGAGGAGCGCTGGGCGGTGTTGTTGTGGATGCTGACGAACATGTCCGCGCCCCATTTTTCCGCCTGCTGTACACGCCCGGCCAGGGAGATTCCCCGGGTGGTATCCAGCAGCAGCACGGTGGCCCCCCGGGAGGTCAGCTCATCCGCCACCTTTTGCGCAATGGCCCGGTTGATAACCCGCTCCGGATAATTGGCCAAAAAGCCCAGTGCGCCGGTGTCGCTGCCGCCGTGGCCGGGGTCTAATACGATCTTCGCGCTGCCGATGGAGGAGGGGGGATTGTTAAACCGCAGCACCAAATTGCCGTTGTCGTCAAAATACCCCTTGTAGCCCGCGAATCCTCCCTGCCGGATAAAGCTGAGGGTAAGGGTGCTGTCCTTCCAGGAGGCGGCGGAGAAGATGGGGTTGGAATCCAGGGCCATGCCCTTAGGCACACTGGCGGTGTAGTGGAATTTCACATCCACCCCTGTGGACGCATACTGGAAGGTATAGGCTACCTGCTGGCTCATTTTCAGGCGGACATAGGTATAACCGCCGTCCGTCTCCACGGTCATGCCGGAGATAGCGTTGCCGCTGGCGAATTCCTCGGTTGGCTGCATATCCTTTGACTCCACCCGAAGCCCGGAGGCCAGCACAAAATAAGTAAGGGTTTCGCCGGATTTCTTATAGACGATCTCGTCGCCCACCGCGTAGTCCATTGCTCCACGGGGCAGTGGATAATAGGCGGCATGGGGAATGTTGTTCAGGGTATTGGGGGGATAGGTCCGGGCCTGGTCGGCGGTGATGACCACCGGAACCCCATCCTCGATCTGGGTTCGCTTGTTCACCTTGATGGAGGCCCCCTGGGCGGAATCGCTCAAGCCCTCCCAGGTGGCGTTCACCACAATGCTGCCGATATTCTGCTCGCTTCCGGTGGCTGCCGGAGTGGTGTACTCCCCGACAAACTGCTTGTACGCCGAGTCGCGGTCGGCCTCATCCTCCACCGAGTTGTCCAGCTCCATGGGGATGGTCTGCCCGCCCACGGTGGCGTACACCTGGGCGTCGCTGTAGGCCAGAGCCGTAATGGTAATTGCCATGCCTCCGTCGGTGGCGATGGAGCCCATGGGGGAAATCTCCTTAATAATCTGCACCTCACGGGTGATGGCGTAGCTCAGCACCTTTTCCTTATGCTCGATCCGGAAAGTATTCAGCCCCGCCTCCAAATCGAAGGCTACGGTAAAATAGCCGCTTTCGTCGGTGGGAACCTCCTCCCCGTTGATGGTCACCTTGGAGTTGGGATCCGAGGCTCCGGTAAATGTAACCGAGGTTTCAAAGGTGTTGAAGGTGGTTCTGTCCGGCTTGGTGATCTCCAGCTCGGTGAGGATATGCGCCGCCTCCACCTCGTTATTGTAATATTTAATTAAGGTGGTGGTCGCTTCCTTGGGGTCGGCGGCCAGCCTGCTCAGGCTGTGGAACATGCTGCCCCGGTAGCCGCTGTTGTTCTTGGATTCGATGACCTGCCGGGTCAGTTGGTCGTGGGACTGCCACCCCTCCTCCTTGGTAGAAGCCTTTTCGGAGGCGTGGATGACATAAAGGGGGATTCCCTCCTCCTCGGACAGGGCCGACCACCAGGACACCACCTCCCCAAAGGGCGCCGCGGGGTCGGTCAGACTGGCGTAATTTTTCACGGCCACAAAGTTCACCAGGCCCTCCTCCACAAAGGCTTTGGTGTCGGCGTTGGCTGTGCCCAGGGCGGTGAAGGCCGCCTTGGTGTTGGAGCCGCCCTCCTGCTCCCCGGCGTTAGCCCACACCGGGTCGGCCAGCAGTCCCACCTGGGTGTCTCTGGCGTTGGTGCGGATCAGGCGGGCGGCGGTTCGGAGGATAGCCTGGGGGGATTCCCTCATATAATTCTCAAAGCCGGTGGAGCCGCCCCACTGGAGGTACATGCTATAGCTGTCGTCGGTTTGCAGATTCTGGTAACCGTCCAGAAGGATGCCGTCCAGGGCATACTTCTCCGCAAAGGCTCCCAGGCTTTCGCACAGCTTGTCAATAGCCCCGGCTCCTATCCCCGGATCCCCGGAGGCCGTCCTCTCCCGGCGGCAGAGGGCAATATCGAAAACCGCGTAGGTATAAAGCCCCAGCTCCCGGGACTTGTCCACAATATACCCCATCACGTCAAAGCCGCTGCCCGGCCCGGCACCGTAAATCGCCTGGCCGTCATAAACCGTGTCGATAATCACCGCATTCATCGACAGGCCCTTGATACTCTCCAGCGCGCTGTCCACCTCGCCCCGGACAGCAATTTCCGAAGCGCCGCCAGCCTGAAAATCCACGCCGGGCGTAAGAAATACCCCGCGCATCTCGCTTGGGGTATTGTATTGGGGCGGGCCGACAGGCTCGGGCTCCGGATCCGGATCCGGTTTCTCTGAGGGCGGAGGCGTTGCCGCCTCCGCCGCCTGAACCTCCGGCTCCTCCGCCCCATTGCCGGAGGACTGGGAGCTGATCGGGGCGGATAATGCGAGAAGGTCGCCGCCTTTTAGAAAATAGGCCGCGCCAACCGCCCCCAGAGTAACGGTCAGAATCACGCCGGTTAAGAGCAGCGCCATATTTCGTTTGCTTTTAAAGAACTCGCTCATTGCTTCCCCCCGCGATTCGGCCCCTATGACTAATTTACAGAATGCGCTTTAGATTTTCCCGTTCCCGCTGTACCTGGGCCGACACAGCCGCCGACGGCCGGAACAGTGAATCATACCGGTAGAGAACCACCCCGCCGTATTCCGACAGGCAGCGGGAAGCATCCACCATCTGCTTCATCTGATCCGTGGTATTGAGCCATTCGTTTTTTCCCGCTCCCGCGTAGTTGTCAACATTGCCCAGCTTATACACGGCAATGCCGATGTATAAATCCACCTCGGTTGCCGCCACCATATTGTTCCATTTCTCAATAACGGTGGCAAAGGGCTGGTTTTGGTTGTCAAAGCCATAGTAAACCTGGGGACAGATATAGTCGCAGTATCCGGGGTTGGACACAATCTTCTGAACATCCAGGAACTGGCCGTTGTAGTTGATATCCATGTTGCCCTGGGGGCTGATGCCGAACAGCACGTCCGGGTTCTCCGCCTTGATGCCGCTGTAGATGGCCTTGAGCAGGCTTTCCACATTGGAGCGGCGCCAATCTCCCAGAGACAGGCTGCCCCCCTTCTGCTGATAGGCGGAGTAGGAGCCGCTGTCAAAGGCCGCGTCCGCCGACGGGTAGAAATAGTCGTCGATGTGGATGGCGTCCACGCCGTAGTTCCGCACAATCTCCCGGATGCCGTTTACAATAAGCTTTTGCGCTTTCTCGCTGGCAGGATTATAAGAGATGGCGTTTTTATAGCGTATAACCGCGCTGTCCCCGGCGTTGAGCCACTGACCGGCCTGGTTGGAGGAGGACATGGCATTGTTATTGTTTGCCGCCCGCACCCGGTAAGGGTTCACCCAGGCGTCCACCCGGAGGCTCCTGCTTTTGGCTTGGGCCACCATAATCTCCAGCGGGTCAAAGCCGGGGTTCTTGCCCTCGGTGCCGGTGATGGTGTAGGACCAGGGGAAATATTCAGAATTGTAAAGGGCGTCCCCAAAGGGGCGCACCTGAATCACCACCGTGTTGAGCCCGAAGTTCTTCACCGTGTCAAACACCTGGCAGATATTCGCGGTAAATTGGGCCTCCGTTTTGTTTTTCAGCAGCGTCTCCATTTCCAGGTATGAAATCCAGACGGCGCGCACCTCCCGGGAACCGCCAACCTGTGCGGAGGCCGATTGCGCTTTATCCTCAGAGCCGGGAAAAATCAAGTCGTCGCTAATGCCGGGACGCTCCGCCACAAGGGTAATTTCACTCTGCCGGGCCACAGGGTTGACAAGCTCCAGCAATTTGCCCTCGGAAGCCTCGGGGGGGATGGGTGAAATAGGCGACGCCGGAGTAACGGCCGGCCGGGCCGCGCAACCGGCCAGCATGGCCGCGCACAAAACCGGGAGTATTTTTTTCAGTATTGTTTTCTTCATCATGGCAAGCTCCTTATGCTGTCATACTAATATTCAATTAAAAAGTCGACAGGCGATTTTTGATTGAATATGCGTCGCTAACGCGCCGCGCCGCTGCGCGGCTGCGTCCCATACAATCTTCTACGCGCTTCGCGCTATCAAAGCGTCTCGACGCTTTAATAGAAGAGTTAGTATAAATCCATTTCTCCCGAGCCGGTAAAATCAGTCTCAACCACCATTTTACACAATTGGACAAGACTAGTCAACAGAGGAGATTTTTCGCTATCTATAAAGTGCGCAAAAAAACTCTATTTTTTGCAAAAAGAAAAAATAGGACAGCAATATTTTTATTATTTTACTATCTATGATATACTGGGATTAATAATTTAGACCAAAAATCTTGTCCGGGAGGATTAAAAAATGATTTTTATCGGCGGTGTCAGTCCCCGGGTTAAGCCCTCAGGCAATGCGGCGTGCAGCTGCCCCGCTTGCCATAAGGACACTACGTTGTTTGCCTGCAAAAAGGAGACGGTATTTTCTTTGTTTTTCATCCCCATTATCCCCTTTCATACAAGCTACATCCTCACCTGTCCCATTTGCGCCAGTGTGATGGGGCTGGACAAGGAGAAGGGGCGCAACCTGGAAAGAAACCCCCATATGCGCCTGTTTCCCGAGGATTTGACCATCCTTCAAAATAACGCCGGTACTCGTTGCCCGCATTGTGGCGGCCCTGTTTCCGGCGGACAGAATTTTTGCCCCGCCTGCGGGCGGCGGCTGTAGCCTTACTTCTATTTTACAGCAAAGGGAAGAAATAACGGGAAAAGCAGGCTCATTCTTTTGCTGCATACACAACCGGAATGAATAAGGAGTTTTCCACATTATTATTCCGGTTGCTATAGTGGTGATGGTGCCCTCCATGGCCATGACCGGCACACCGGGCGTCAGGATCATACTGAAGCGTTCCGTCCAACAGGGCGGCCAATCGGCTGTCGGCATCCCCCGACACGCCGGGATAAAGCGTGATCCCCGCGTTGACCAGCGCGGTTCTTGCGCCCTCGCCAATGCCTCCGCAGATCAGGCTGTTTACCCCATGTTCTTTTAATATCCCCGACAGTGCGCTGTGGCCATCTCCGGTGATCTCCAGGATCTCCCAATTTATTACATGGTTATCCTCCACGGTATAAAGCTTAAAATTCCTTGTCCTCCCAAAGTGCTGAAACACCTGGCCATTTTCATAGGTTACGGCAATTTTCATCGTGAATGCCCCCTTATTTTTCTTTGATCTTGTTTTCCGCCTCTTTTTATAATTCTATACCTGTTACCCGCGTATGTCAAAAAATTCTGTCATCTCACAGAAAAACAGCCGGTATCCCGAAGGATACCGGCTGGAAATACATTGCGTCAAAGGAAAAAGCAACGAGAGCTTTAAATCCCGGTTGCTGCCCGCATTACAGGCGGCTATAAAACCTTCGCCAAAAAATCCTGAAGTCTCGGGTTTTTGGGCGCCGAGAAGAACTCCGCCGGAGGGGCCTGTTCCTTGATAAGGCCCTCATCCATAAAGAGGACGCGGGTAGCCACCTCCCGGGCAAAACCCATTTCATGGGTGACCACCACCATGGTCATCCCCTCACTTGCCAGTCCGCGCATCAGCTCCAGCACCTCGCCCACCATTTCCGGATCCAACGCGGAGGTGGGTTCGTCGAACAGCATGACATTCGGGTTCATGGCCAGCGCCCGGATAATGGCGATGCGCTGCTGCTGCCCGCCTGAAAGATGCCGGGGATAAGCCCCCGCCTTATCTGAGAGGCCAATGCGCTCCAACAGCGCCGCGGCGTTCTTTTCCGCCGCCTCCCGGTTCATCAGCTCCAGGGTAACCGGCGCCAGGGTGATGTTTTCCAGCACGGTGAGATGGGGAAACAGGTTGAAATTCTGAAACACCATGCCCATCTTCTGCCGCAGCTTATTGATATCGGTGGCCGGGTCAGTGATGTCGTACCCTTCAAAGATAATTTTTCCGCTTGTAGGCTTCTCCAGGAGGTTGAGGCAGCGGAGGAAGGTTGATTTCCCCGAGCCGGAGGGCCCGATGACAACCACCTTTTCGCCCTGCTCAATGGTTTCATTGATGCCGCGAAGCACCTTGTTGCCGCCAAATGCCTTTGTCAGCTCGTTAACTGCGATCACTGGCCGCCAGCCTCCTTTCAATCATCCTTTGTACCGAGGTAAGCGCAACGACCAGCACCAGGTAGATTACCGCCGAAACCAGTAACGGCGAGAAGCTCCACATACGGGAACGCACAATGTCACCGGCCCGGGTAATATCCACCACCTGAATCCACCCTGCTACCGAGGTTTCCTTGAGAAGCATAATCATCTCGTTAAACAGGGCCGGCAGTATGTTCTTAACCGCCTGAGGCAGCACAATGAGCCGCATGGTCTGACTTTGGTTCAGCCCCAGGGAGCGGCCAGCCTCGGTTTGCCCTTTGTCCACCGACTGAATGCCGCCCCGGATGGTCTCGGATACATAAGCGCCCGAATTGAGTCCAAAAGCAAGCGCGGCGATATAGGGCGCGGCACTGCTGGAGGCCGACGAAAAGATCATATAATAGATAATCAGCAATTGCACAAGGACGGGAGTGCCCCGGATCACGGTGGTGTACACATTGCAAAGCCAGTTGAGGAACCGCATTTTTCCGGAGTTGTTGTGGTGCGTTTTTATCATTGCAATTAAAATGCCCAAAACAATACCGATCAGGCTGGCCCCCACGGTCATCATCAGGGTGTTGCCAATGCCCTCCAGGTAAAATCTCCATCTATTTTCCGCAATCACCGTCTTGTACAGGGTTGTGAGAAAGTTATCGACAAATTGCATCACCATCACCGCACTTCTCAAGCATTAAACAACAGCGGCAGAGACGCCCGGAGCGCCCCTGCCGTAGCCAGCATATGGCCGGGAGAATTACTCCTCCAGATGGTTCGTGGTAAATTCAGCAATCTTCCCTTCGTCCATCAGGCGCTGCATCACAGTGTTGATGGAGTCCAGAAGCTCGGTGTTTCCCTTTTTCACACAGAAGGCATAGACGTCCGTGAATATTTCTTCATCGCGGATCGCAAGGCTTTCATTCACCTTGGAAAGCTCCTGCGCGGGCAGGCTGTCCAGTACAATAGCGTCAATCCGGCCGGACAGCAGGTCGTTGACCGCCTCAAAGTATTTGTTGTACAGCTCCAGCTTGACGCCGGGGAAATCCTCGGGTTCAGACAAGGCAAGGTCGGCAACAGTACCCAACTGTACTCCCACGGTTTTACCGCTCAAATCGTCGGCGATTTGGATGCCGCTGTCGGCTTTTGTCAGAATAACCTGCTTGGAGGTTGCGTATTCAACGGTGAAATCCACCTGCTGCGCACGCTCCTCGGTGATGGACATGCCTGCCGCGCCAAAATCAGCCTTACCGGAATCCACTGCCGGGATGATGGCACTGAATTCCATGTGCTCAACCACCAGCTCCATGTTCATTTCCTTGGCAATTTCCCTGGCAATATCCACATCCACACCCACAATGTCGGTGCCCTCATAATACTCATAGGGCTTGAAGCCCGCCTCTGTGGCCATAATCAGCTTCCCGGCGCTCTCGAAGGACGACACCTCAACCGGCGGGGTATCGGGCATATCAGCTGCCGATCCAGACTGGGCATCCGCAGCGGTTCCGCTGGATGTCGGTTGGGAGGATGAGGCGCTGCTGGAAGAACCGCAGCCGGTCAGTGCCATGGAACACGTACATACAAGAGCAATAAATAAACTAATTCTTTTCATTATTCTCTCCTTGATTTACTTGCTTTTTGTCTTGGGTAAAGTCTCGACTAGGCTAATTATACACGTTTTTCCCAAAAAAGCAACCACCGGGTAAATAACCCGCACGGGAAACGCATACGAAAGAAACAGTTAACATAAGGCAATGGAGGTAGTATAATATTGCCAACAAACAAGGCGGTGGCAATATGTACGAAGGAATCATAAGCATATTTGGCGAAATATCC
>Ga0153996_1000505_pt1 | contig 17642 bp, 22 predicted proteins | sample TSNC080MetaG_FD_104728 | JGI IMG/M metagenome (GOLD analysis project Ga0153996, IMG submission 104728) | Attine ant fungus gardens microbial communities from North Carolina, USA - TSNC080 MetaG | ecosystem: Host-associated > Fungi > Mycelium > Unclassified | place: USA: North Carolina, Lumber...
CTACATTGTATACAAACAAAATCATTAGATTTTATCTATGATCCTGATAATATATATATTATAGAAGGAGAAGCTACAGGTGTAGATCTTATAGGAAAACAAGAAGCATTAAATATAGGAATACCAGATAAAAATATATTAAAATTTCCAGCTCCATGGGGAGATATAAAAGGAAAATGTCATAATCAAATAGGATATAATAGATCTACAGATAGTTATTATTGGAAAGGTGCTGGCCCATATAGAAATAAACTTATGATAGAACAAAATCCAGATTTGGTATTAGCTTTTCATAATAATATAAGCAAATCTAGAGGTACTAAAAATATGATTAGTTTAGCTGAGTCACATAATGTAGAACGTATAATCGTAGAAAATGGTATTATGATAACTACTATAGAAAAATCCTATATTAGTTACTTTTTTACAAACCAACAAGGGTATAAATATTTAAATTGGAGGGGTAAGTAATGGAACCATTTGTAAACCCATGGGTATTTTATTGGATAGATATTATTGACTCTATTAAACGTGTTACAGGTGTAATGTTATTTCTCTTTGTTGTAGTTGTTGCTATTCTATTTTTTGTGTACAAAATAGATGAGGATTATAAAGAAGAAATAAAATTAAACAGAATTCGTAAAAATATCAAATATTGTATTATAGGAGTAATTATATTTGCTATATTAACAATTGCAATTCCTGGCAATAAAGTATTATATCAAATGCTACTAGCAGACCAAGTCACAGTTGATACTGTTAATAAATTTGGAAATATTGTAGATTATGTTGATTATATAATTAAAAGATCAGTAGACATGACTAAATAGAAAGTGGGTGATAGGCAATGGAACCACTTATAGACCCATGGTTAATTTATTTTATAAATATTATTAGTACTTTTAGACTTGTGTTATTTATATTAAGTATCATTTCTGGTCTTTTTTGTATTTGTAATATTAACGAATTTGGTGTAGATGATTCCAAATTTAAAATATGCAAATACAGTTCAATGATACTAATTCCATGTATAATACTATTAATACTTACTCCTACTAGAAACACAATGTATGAAATGTTAGTAATGAAAAATATCACACCAGATAATATTAAAGCTCTTGGAAACGGGGCTGAAAAAAGTATTGATATTATTATTGAAAAAATTACAAATGTTATAAAGGATGGTGTACAATAATGAAAAACACAAAAAAGCTTTAAGAAAGTTTTCAAATATAACTAAAATATAGATTGGAGACGATAAACAATGGAACCAATTATAAACCCATGGTTAATTTATTTTATACATGTTATTGATAATCTCAAACTTGTGATAGGTGGAATAGCTGTTATTGCTGTTATGCTCGGATTTTTACTTATGTATAATTTTGATTTCTGTAAGCATTATGATAGTATTAAAGATATTAGCAAGCGTTATAGTGAGATGTCAAAATATACTGATGAATTATCTAGAACAAGCCAATACTGTTTTATAGTAGCATTTTTATGTGCAATATTACTAGTATTCGTTCCTGATAAGGATACAATGTATACAATGATAATATGTAAAAATATTACGTTAGATAATATTAAAGCTCTTGGAAACGGGTTTGAAAATGGTATTGATATTATTATTGAAAAAATTACAAATGCTATAAAAGGCGGTGTTCATAAGTGAAAAATCCAAAGAAAGCTTTAATAAAGCTTTTTAAAAAAATAAAAAGAGTATTAGGGGTAAGCAATTCTATCACTATTTACACAAATGATCATTTAGATTTAGTAAATCAAGCTGCTAGAATTTGTGTTAAACTACCACCATTAGAAAACTTCGAAGATAAATTAGATTATGTAGAAAAAGTTGTTAAAAAAGGACACGACTCTACATTAGAACATACTAATGTGATTATGTTGTTAGAAATACCAGAACTCCACTATAAAGATTTTATACAATTAGAAGATGCATTAAAATATTTAAATTATAAAATAGTTTTTACTAAAGATTCGTTTAATATGCTTATTAGCGGTAGTATTAGAGGATATAAACATGTCTTTAAAAATGTAAAACATTTAGAGTCTAATTTTATTATTAAAACAATAAAACAAGAATTATATAACTCTACTTATTCCATATATTACACAGATTTAATAAAAGCTGGAATAATGGATGAGAAATATTTTAAAGCTTCTGAAATTACTACCGATGAAGAAGTAGAATTTATATATGATAAAGAATCAGACCAGTTAGATATAAAACCTAAAGCGCAAAAAGAAAGAGTGAAAGAAGAGTATAATACTTTTAATATTATAAGTTTTGATGATATTGATAAAATCTATGAATTAGTAAAAGATTATGGATTTACTTATGATGATCTTTTAGATATTTGTACTATTAGTGTAGAGTTTAAAAATATATCCCGTGCTATATCTCAACAATTAGTACGTCATAGAAATGCTATTTCGCAAGAATCACAAAGGTATGTAAACTATTCTGATATGAAATTTATAGACCCAAGACAATTTAAAGATAATTATAAAGATAAAGAATTTAGTCTGAATATAAATGAAACTACTATGGATTTAGATAACTATGTAAATCTTATGATGGATGTATACAAACAATTATTAAATCAAGGAATGGTTAGAGAAGATGCTAGAGGATACTTACCATTTAATATAGAAACAAAGTTATTAATGACATTTACATTTAGACACCTTATTTTATTTTTAGAGTTAAGAGTTCAAAAATCTGCACAAGCAGAAATAAGAGCAATAGCTAACGAACTAGAGGAAGTATTTGTTGATAAAGTAAAAGATTATATAGGGAAAGATATCTACATCTATGCACTTCCTAAATATATCTTATTAGAAACCAAATATGCAGAAGAACAAGATAAAGAAGAAAATTACAGTGAAGATTATGGAGTTATATATGAAGAAATAATCGAACAAGAAGATAAAAATAGCAAAAAATAAAAAATTATTAAACAACCAACTTAATAGTAAATCTATAACCATATTATAAAAAAAGAGGAGAGAATTTACAATGGCGAATGACAACAAACATTTCGTAAAGACTTTTGAGAAGTTCGAAGAAGGTATTGAAAGTTTATTAACAGTTCTACCCAATTTGTCGGGTTATATCGGAGACGTCAAAGAAGAAAAGGCAGTAATCGAAAGTCTCATGGACCAAATTAGAAACTCTATTCCAACAATTTATAACCCAGAATATCCTGCTACATACGCATTTAGTGTTAGCTCTCGTGAAGTAGGATTTAGAACTCGTAATAACATTGCATTTGGTTGGAGGGTTCTTATTGATCGCGAAACTAGTGTAGTTACTTATGAGTTTCGTATCACAATTATTATCAGAAACAAGTTTGTTAATAACAATGCAATTTTCAGCAAACTGAAAGATAATAATTGGGCTGAACGAGTGAAAGAAGCCTAAACAACTAATCAAAATCGTAATAAGTTAATACAGAGAGAGCTATTAAGCTCTCTCTGTATTTATTGTAATTTTTAATTATATATTATAGAATTGTATACATATATATTATAAAAATTATTAAAGGGGAAGATTCAAATGTACAAAATCGCAAAAGGTATTAAATATCTTAGGGGACAAGTTTGGTATGTAGATTTCTCTGGTCTTAGAGATGAAAACAGTAAGGAATATGGTGTAATATGTAAAAGCAGACCATGCCTAATAGTTTCAAACAATACTAACAATTCAAATAATTATGCTGTAAACGTCCTACCGATAACATCTGGCAGCTACTATAACAATATTAATAGTGTGGGGATATTCGAGTTTTTGAATCCAGACACTGGTAATGTTAACAAAATTATATGCTCGCAGATAACAACGGTAAGTAAGAATCGATTAGGGTCATCGTATTTGTATTCTTTCGATAACGATACGATGAACGAAATTTCCAGGTTAATGATTGAGTCGTTTTCATTAACATCTGTGGAAGAAACTACTATAAACGTAGGAATTCCTACAGAGCAACTCATTGTAGAAAATTTTGTAAGCGAAAAAGCTGTTGTTACTAATACAGAAGAAAAAATCCAAGATTCAATAGTTGGTAATCCAGAAACAAACCCTGTTGTACTTGAAGTAGAAAAGGAACTCAATCCTGTAACTGAAACAAAGTCCAAACTTATTGTCAATAAAAAGGCTAAGATGCTCAAGGGTAAAAATAAGGTTGTCAGTATGAATGCTAAAAGAGAAAAACATCAAAAATGGGCTGAAACTGAAAAGTTAAAATTCCTTAAATACTTAGATGAACATGGTATAATCAAAACAGCTAAAGAGTACAACATAAGTCAAGGAACAGTTTATACGTATAAGTGGAGTTTTATGCGCGATTATGGAGAAAAAATGTATATGCTTGATTTTTCTCAGTTGCCATTGGAAGTTGTGGCAAAGAAATATAAAATGAGTATAAAAGAGGCTAAAGTTAGATACACAGAACTGTCTTCTTTAAATTCTAAAAACGATACAACCAATAAATAATAGTTAAAATAAAAGTGTGGTATACATATGTATACCACACTTTATTAAAATTTAAAATAGTGGGAGAGATGATTTATGTTAGTTATTAAATCTAAGGTATTATATGAAGGAGAAGTACAATTGTCTGGATATCATAAGAGGTTACCACCTCATATAACAGCCAATTTAAAAAATAGGTATATTGAGTATGTTACAAATAATTTTAATAATGATAGACATGTCATTACTGTTATTAGTACAAATTCATTATATAAATTCGGGGATGTTAATGCTACGCAAGAATCTCAAGAAATGAATACTCAATACACCTCATTTTCTAATAAAGCTCGATCGATAAGACTCAATATATCAGAAGAAGAACCCCAAAAAGAAAGTGGGCAATATACACTAGAGTTGTACACTTTTATAAAACTTATCAAAGGATTCCAAGTATATACTAAAGAATATATAGAAGAGTTAGTGACAACATCTGTAGATAATTATATTGGCGGAGAAAATGGATTGAATTATACTATACTAACTAACGAACAAATCCAGCTTAACAAAGTTATGTATAATCTACAACCGATAGATTGCGATAATTCACATTATATAGGAATTGATACTTTGGCTGAACTAGGATTTGTACTTTTTCCTACTAGACAAATTATAACGCCTAAGAACCACTCCATTTCTATAACTAATAGTAAGAGTAAACAATTTATGAACGAAATTAAGAATATACCGCAATACGAAGACTTAGTTAAAGAATGCAAGAGAATCGAGAATTCTAACGTAAAAGAATTCTATGGATATCCAGTAAATTATATAGTTGAAGGAACGGATACAAGTACATTGTTCGAAACATCTAATATCATTTATAGCTATTTATTAAACAATAATAGGGCAATTATTAATGATATGAAAATAGTAGATGAAAAATACATTGGGGAACATGATGGGGGCGATATATTTAAGCCTAACATTGGTTCAGCTTTACTTATAGATCTTAGATGCTGGGATTCATCTTTTGATACAGATGCAATATCATCTAGTATGAGGGGTAAGGTGTGTATTACAGATGTAGACCTTATAAATTTTGTAGAATCATATAAAAAATACAATAATAAAATTCTATTATTTTTCCTAATAGACCCGAAGATGACTGAAAAATTAAAAACAATTATAAACAACATGTTTAGTGTTGTTACTATTAAGGTTAGAAGTTATAGTTATAACAGATCAATTAATTATATTAAAGGATTGTGCAAGGTTGATAATATCGACTATTCTAATAAATTATTAAAGAAAGGTGATACGTATACACAAACAGATTTAAATAATCTATATATGGAATATAGAGATGTTTATCTGAAAAAGAATATTTATAAGGAATATAATAGAAAGGAGTTTATTATTACTAAAGCTGAAAGAACAATGAAAGGAGTTGCTTATAGGGAATTAAATAATATGATTGGGTTGAAGAATGTAAAGGATGTAATAAATCAAATTCTTTCATTCTGCAAAATGCAAAAAGTGTATAAGGATAAGGGTATAACTATAACACAACCATCTAAACACATGATCTTTACAGGCAATCCAGGTACTGCTAAAACTACAGTTGCTAGATTACTTGGAAAAATCCTAAAAGATAATGACATTCTAATATCTGGTAATGTTGTTGAAATCGGAAGATCTGATCTTGTAGAAAAATATGTTGGATGGACTTCTAAGAACGTAAAAAGTAAAATAATGAAAGCTAAAGGAGGAATATTGTTTATTGACGAAGCTTATTCATTAGTAGATGATAGACGAGGTTCATTTGGTGATGAAGTTATAAATACTCTCGTAGAACAAATGGATAATATCAGAGAACATACCATAGTAATTTTAGCTGGATATCCAGATAAGATGGAAGAGTTTATGGATACCAACCCAGGTATCCGTAGTAGAATTAATTTTCATGTTAAATTCGATAACTATTCAATTGATGATCTTATAGAAATCCTGAAAAATATGGCTAACGAAAAGAAACTTACTTTAAGTGATGAATTCTTATCTTTAGCTAGAAAAGAAATAACTGCTGCAATAAATAGTAAAGATTTTGGTAATGGACGATTTGTACGTTCCTTATTAGAAAGATCTATAATGAAACAGTCTGAAAGATTACTGAAAGATGACATTTATGTCAAAATGAAAAATACCGAAATAATGACTATTGACCATCTTGATATACCTGATATGAATATTGGTAAAAAAGATAAGAAACGGATCGGGTTTGATAACTAGTAATAAGTAGGAAAGGTGGGTTTAAACCCACCTTTCATAATAAAATAACTATAGAAGAGGTTGATGGAAATGGGTACTAGTATAGAAATAGATAAAACAAACTTTAAAGACGTGATTTTTTTATTACGGAAATATTCGAACCATTATATGGAGATGATTTTGTAGAAAAGATATTAAATTTTGAGAAATAGAGAGTTATCCTCTCTATTTCTTTTTTATTTTAACATATCTATAAAGGAGGAGATGAAAATGAGAGAACCTTCAAATATTATTTCTTTAGAGTATAACGGAGACGAATTTAGTATATTACCTATAAATGAAATACCTAAATTTGATATAGAAGATTATGATTTAATAAATGAAAAAGATTTTAAGAAATATATGAAAAGTGTAGAGAAAATAGTTAGAATGTCGTTTGAATATAAGAAGATGATTTCTTTTTTAAGAGAAAATATGGATATGAATAAGTGTAGTTTCTATGAAAATGTAAATAATATAGATTCTTATAAAATAAAGATTCATATACATCATGATCCAATAGATCTATATACTATTTGTTTAGTAATATATAATAAACGTTTAGCTAATAGAGAAGATCTATCGGAAGAAATGGTAGCAAAAGAAGTTATGTATTTACACTATAGTCTTCTTATAGGCCTAATACCTTTAGCAGAAACAGTACATGAATTAGTTCATAATAAATATCTATTCGTCCCTACAGATAAAGTAATGGGTAGATATAAAGAATTTGTTAATATGTATTATGATTTCTTTCCGCCAGAACAATTAGATACTTTGAATAGAATAGAGGAAGCTACATTAGAATACAACCATTTAAAGAATGTAGCTGTATTAGAAAAAAGATATATATATTTAGATTTATCTGGTGCATATAGTCTTCCTAAATATGAAGATATAATAGCTGCTATGAATAATAGAATAAAAAATCAACCAGAACCAAAAGCATTTAGAAGAGCAATACGAAAGTTAGATGGTAATAATATATAAAATTTATTAATTTTATATATTAATATTTTAAATAAAATCTAACTATAATATAAAAATATTACAACTTTAAACATATAATTAAGTATGTTTGTGATAATGTAATATTTTTTGATAAGGAGAGATGGATAAATGTCTTTATTTAAGAATCCGTTTGAATTAATGAAAGAGGCTTATGTTACCGAAGATTGCGAGGTTCTCGATACCGATATTGATGACGTAGAATGTGATATCGAAGACGTATATGACGATCTGGAGGAAATAGATGAAGATGTGCTATTTTACACTGAAGAAATGGTACATGTTATTGAACAACAACTCACAGATGAGAAAAGTCGATATTTAGTTGAGGTAGAAAACCTTGCTAAATATATGATGTCTTCTGGTGTTAAGGATTTTGCTGAAGCTATTTCTAATATTGCAAGACACAACGAAATCGATAAGGGGTCTATTTATATTGTAATAGAGTCCAAAGATAATATGGTCCAATTATTAGAAGAAGCAAAAAAAGTAAAAAGATCTTTAGCTAAATCCAGAGGAGAATCATTCAAGTCAACTATCGGTATCATCAAAATGATGAAGACCAAAGGATTACAAGTTCTTAAAAAATCTTCTAAATCTAAAAAGAAGAAATAAAACGAGCAGGAATGGCAAAACGCCATTCCTGTTTTTAGTTTTATTAAATTATATATGGTTATATATTATATAAATAATAAAATAGAAAGGAGGTGTAAACAATGTCTATATTTTTCAAATCAAATACTTTAAATATTTTTTGCGATGCGTCTATAAAAAATTTAGACGATGGAGTAACTATAGGATGTCCATCTACTATTGTCGTACAGACATTCAACAATGGGAAATCAATGATAATCAATCAAGAACATTCTCTATATAGTTGTGTAACTAATAATTCATCAGAAATATTAGCCATATTACTAGGAGTAAACAAAGCAATTTTCTACAAAAAATACTTTGACACTATAAATTTATTTTCAGATTCAAAAGTATCTATTTTTGGATTAAGAGAATGGGTGTTCAATTGGGTTGCTAATATTGTAGATGGAAAGATATATTCATCGTCTGGCACGTTGGTTAGTAGTCAAGTTATATTTTTAAAGATAATTAAAAATATATTAGATAATGATATGAAAATAAATTTATATCATCAGAAGAGTCACGTAAATACATTGAAAGAAAGGAGTTTATTAAAAGCTAAATCATGTTTTTTCGAATCTAACGGGATTGTTATTACAAAAGAAGATTTATTAACTATTTGTCTCTATAATAATTATGTAGATAATCTATCAACTAGTTTGTTACATAATGTGGTTAATGTTAGACCATTAAACCAAATGCCTATTTATTTCATACCAAAGGAACATAATATGGTTAAGTATAATACCCTTATTAATAGAATTGGAGGATGATATTCATGATTGGAAATCAAGTTACTGCAACAATGGCTAATAATCTAAACAAGGTGAAAAAAGTACAAATATCTAATGGTAATGACGAAGGTGTTATTACTAATTTTAATATACGAAACGCTAGTCCTAATACTATTGCTGTTAATTTTATTAGTACAAACCGTGATAATCTTAATTGTGAAGATTTAACTGATATAATTATGAGTATTCTATCTGTTAAAATTTATAATATGATAAAATCGGATCTGCCTTCTTTAGTAAACGAAATTGATAGTATTATTAATATGGTAAGATTTCATATTAAAATATATTTAGTTACAAAAGATAATAGTGTATTTAGTTTATTACATGGTTTATTATTGGAAAGATTCTCCGATTCTGACCAACGTAAAGAAAAGATTATGAATATAGTATATCACACTATAGTTAATTTTGTTTGTAGTATAAAAATATAATAATACTGTAACTATACTATAACTAAAAATAAAGGAGATTATTAGATGAAAGATAATAAAGATTTAGGAATGAACTACACTTTAAAAGAAGAACTTTTAAAATTTAATAAAGAACCTATAAATACAAATAGTACGACCATAGTATATATGAAAAGAAATTCTATATTAAATATATTTGAAAATATAGTCTATTTTACGTTTTTAAACGTAGATAGAGTAGTTATTAATATTTTACGAAACCACGGAATAGATTGCGCGGAACATTGTGTAATTAGCAATAAGCTCTTAAATGATAATAGGTATAGGTATTTAACAAATATATTATTGTTTAATGAACTTTATAGACAAGATAGTTCAAATCTTATAGCATTTGATTTGACTATAGCATATATAAATCATCTAACGTATTGGCTTATGTCGTTTAATTGGGGGTACACATATACAGCGCAAACGTATACTATGTTTGGTGCAATAAACTATAACATTCATTATTATCTACACCAATTAAATATGATTAAAAATGATCTGTTAAATCAATCAGATGATTATTATAATAACCCTCAATTATGTAACCCTAATACAGATATAAACTTTAATATCCCTATTAAAGATCAAACGTTTAATAGATAATTATTATAAATAGTTATATATTATAAATATGATCGATATTGAAAGGGGAAGTTTATGAACGAGTTTCAGAATAACAACGGAGGAATGGTTTACATTCCTCCAAAACCTATTGGTAATATAGTCGGATTTAATAATGCACCTCAACCTATTAATCAAAATCAATATGGTATGATGGGTGGATATTATAATAATAATTATTATATGAATCCATGGGAATATAAACAAATGATTGAAAGACAAGAAGCTCAAAGAAAACAAGAGCTATCTAATCAATCTAGTATATGGAAAAAGATATCTATGGCATGTAATAAAGAAATGGATAATGTAGAAGAACATGTAAAAATATATGATCACATGTATGATATTGTACAACCAGATAGAGAAGTACAACAATATCTTAGATTAGTCAATTTAGTTAATATGAGAGATACAAATAGAAATTTGGTTGTTAAAATGAACAATCAAAAAGCTTGTAAGTTATATGAAGAACAGAAAAAGAAATATCCAGATGATATGTCTTTAGTAGAATATTTTGATAAATCTGGAGAGTTGTATGCTGAGATATTAAAGGACAACTCTATTGAACAACAAAGAAATATGCAAAAATTATATAATTCTAATCTATATAATCAATTAATAAATATTCACAGTAATAATGATGTGAATATAGATGATATGACAATAAAACTTCCTGTAAAGTTACAGGATAGCGAATATCAAAAAAGAAGAAAAATGTTTCTAGATCAGGCATTGAAATAGGGGTGGGTGATGGCTAGAGCAGATGTAATAAATATATTATATTCTAAGGATAAATCTCCATTAGAATTTAATTTTGATTCGTTGTGGATTCCATCTATGTATCAATATATTGGTATGTATGAGATCGAAAAATTATATAATATAACCACATCAGTAAAGTATAGTTCTAAAATAGAAGAAAAATATAAAGAAATAAATAATATAATGACTTATCTGAACTTTAGAAAAATTGGGTCTGGTACTAATAGAGTAGTTTATGTAAACTATGACGATACCAGATTCGTTGCTAAAATATCTATAGATACTATTGGATTAAAAGATAATTGGGCAGAATTTAAAAATCAAAATCTGCTAAAACCATTTGTGACAAAAATGTTTGAAGTATCGCAATGTGGCACAGTTGGGTTTTCTGAAAGAGTAGACCCAATTTTAAATCAATTAGAATTTGCTAGTATGGCAGGTGATATTTTTGATTTATTGACAAAATTTATTATAGGTAAGTATATATTAGAAGATATAGGTACTAAATATTTTATGAATTGGGGTATTAGAAAAGGGTTTGGCCCTTGTTTATTAGATTACCCATATGTATTTGAGTTAGATGGTAGAAAAATGTATTGTACAAGACCAAAAATACGCGGAACAAAATTTCCGTTATGTGAAGGAGTTATAGATTATGACGATGGTTTTAATAATTTAGTATGTACCGAATGTGGTAAGGAATACTTTGCTAGAGATCTATCTAAAAAGGATAAGAGTAAATTAAATATAATATTGAAGGGGGAACATGATATGAGAGTTAAAGTAGTTGATGGAAATGGTAGAGTTGTTGCAGATCCTAATAAATCGTCTAAGACGATATTACCTCATACGAAAAACGAAAATATAAATTTATACAATAATGAAAGAATGCCAAGAGCAAGATTGGTTGGAACAATCAATCCGGTAATACCTGAAGAAACTGGTAATGCATTATTAAAAGAATTTAACAAACCAGAAGTTCCAATTAATGTAGAACCGATAGTTGTTAAAGTAAATTTAAAAGAAGAGCCTGATATCGATGTTAATATTAATATCCCTAAATCGAGATTATCATCAACACCAGTAGCTCCTGAATCTATGGATGTTATTATTGACACATCAATCTTAACTAAAGACTATATTGAGAAAATAAAATCTATAGAGCCTGATATTAGTGGTAATCGTGAAGCATTGTCTATGAAAAACGATTCCACACTTCCTATAGACAAAATTCCTGATGTTACTAAAATTAGTATTGAAGAACCAGAATTTAAACTAGATGAAAATAAACAAGATATTGAAGAAAGAAAAGGATTGTTTGTAATATATCATCATTTGGAAGGGATAGTACACAAATTTCCATTTGATAAATATGAAAAAGCAGATTTAAAACAAAAGAAAGATTTAAAAGATTTTTTATTCGCTGAAGCTAAAAGTTACTATATTAAAAATAAGATTAAGTGGACTAAAGTATTATTAGAAAAGATTGCTGACGATTTTATAGAAAAGAACTATTCATTTGAGGATGAAGATGCTAATATCATTATAAACGCATATGATGAAATGAATGATGAGTTTGAAAATCAAAGATTTCAAAAAATGCCTAAAAAGAAATCATCTAAGTTAGATGATTATTAAAAGGAAGTGGTTAAATTGCTCAACGGAACAGTATATATAACATCAAACAAAGACCTAATGGCTAGATTGCTACATGACCCTAATTATAGGGTCATGGCCCTAGCTGATAATTACGACCAAATAGATGAGTTTAGAGGATTTAATATAAGTTTAGCAAGTACATTATTACCGTGTTATGCTGCTGCATCTGCTGAATTAGATGGAGATATGGAAAGTTTTTACGCTATATATTGGAATCATTTAGCAACAAAAGAAGCAGATTCTTTAATATGTGTAATTATAACAGCATTAATTAGAGGTATTAATATACTTCTATATACGCCTCATGATGAAGAAATAAGCTTTAATTATACAAACGCTTTAGTTAGATATATATATAACACTTATGGTATTGCTATTGGAAATAATGTAACACAATTTGCATATAATCCTGCATTTAATGCTGTTATTTGCACAAGATTATATATGCATGATCTTATAAAATCAGAAGAATTTTTCGTATTATATCCAGCAGAAGTGGATATAGATATAATGATAATTCCAAAATTAGCTTTTGAATATAGATCAGTTATACAACATCTTAATACACAAGAAGAACAATTCGTATTCTTTAATCGTTATAAAAATAATATTAAACGAGCAAATAATACCTTTTTAAGAATCCCAATAAGAAGAGGAGTTGGCGCTAGTGCTAGTGTTTGGAACAGAGATCCTAATAAAAAATAGAAATACAAAAGTGCCATATGTACTATTAAATTTGTCAAATCCAATTGAACGTGGTATCAGTCTATTCAAATTATATCCACCATTTAATCCTATAAATACTAGAGAGTTCGATTTAATATATGCAAATTATATAATTGGAGATGATTCCGTATTTATGGAATTGATGAAAATTATATACCCTTTATATGAAGGGCAAACTGTCTATGTTTTAGTAGGAAATGACGAGTGTAAATATGTTATTACAGAGTCATTAATAAAATTCATTCAACAAAGATATGGATATAATTCTTATTTAATAAACGAAGAGGCTGATTTGGAATATCTTACTGAGGAAAGTTCTTTTTCAATTCAAGGGTTATATAATTTAGATGTGGATAAAGAACGATATTCTATTATAATAACTCCTGGTGAGAAAAATGTTATACCAAGAATCTAATTATACTGCTCCTGTAGATTATATTGTTTCTTCATATATAAGAGAATATGATATTAATAAAGCTAATATTAATATTCTCTTATACTATGGAGTTATAAACCAAGATCAATATATTGAGTATTATAATATGGATAGAATAAAAAGACAAGTAAATATAGGAAAGTTATGTAGAGATAAAAATATAAGTAAAATACTTTCACATGGGGTTAAAGAATTCAAAAAATTATTTTTCGAATCTAATAATATACAAGATCACGAAGTGTTATCTATAAAAAATGATGCGATCTTTCTTATAAACAAAGTTCCTGATATTACTAAATTTAGTAATATTGAGTTTGTTTATAAAAATATTTATACTTCATTTTATAGAATGGGAATTAATAAACAGAAGTTCGAATTTTATTACTTTGGTGATATGCGTTCTGAGGAAGAATACGTTCATGTAAAGGGTATAAAAGATGAACAATTAAACCTTCATAAAGATTATTTTCTAGAATTTCTATTAACAATATTTAACACAGCTCAATTAGGAAACATAGAAGAAGTAATAAACATGATACAATTGTTTTATAGTAAATATATTAATATGGAATTAGATATAGGATATTATAGAGAATTCAATGCTAATTCTAATTATATAATAAATTCACCACACTATAAACTTGGTAAATTCGAAGCATTGCATCTTGGGGAACATAGTAAAAATCTATTACATGTAGCTTGCAATGCAAATATAATAATACATTTTTATAAAATGTTCTCCACTATGTATTTCTACAAAAAATAAATGAGAGAAGTAGTATATACTACTTCTCTCTCCTGTTTATTTTTTCCACCTAATTGATACCATACTCTGTTTATCGGATAAAGGAGTTTCTTCAAACTCATACCCCATATAAGTAACATGTTTCTGAACCAAATTTATATTTGTTCTAGAAACACTGAACGTGGCTTCATCTTTTCCGTTAGACAAAGCCAGGATAAGACTGTCTTGTATCTTATCCTCAATTACTGATTCTGGTAATTTGCTCACTAACTTTCCCCTCCACATAAAGTTGTTTTTTTATTTTTGTCTGATCGGAATATTGTATACCGATCTGTTCAGCTTTGTTAACTTCATATTCAATTGCTTCTACAAGGCTGATACATGAAAAATAACTAAAGATCAAAAATCCAATTAACACAAATACTTTTTTCATAACTTACACGCTCCTTATCATATTTGTCATATTTATAATATATAATTGAAATTATATATTATTACAGATCTTCAGTATACCTAACATCCTCTTTAATTTCCCTATTATTAACTGAATACGATGTAATAAAGACAAAGCACTTATCAGCAATAACTCTCTCGATATCGCTCATATCATAATATGTAGATAGTTTTGTTTGAATCTGTTTAGATAATCTTCCAGATACTTTTAAACATAATACTTTTAATAATTCTTGTTCTTTCTCTTCTGTCATTGTTATCTCTCTAAAACCTTCATTTATAGCTATATATGTATAGAAACAATCTTCTATAATATTGTCTAATATCATAGGAATTGTACTATCTATCGGGGTATTTATATTTATTTCATATTCTACTAAATCATTTTTCTTTTTTAACACTCCCATGTAATAAATTACACACATCCAAAATAAAATAGAGTTTATTATAATAAATATAGGGTTAAAAAATATACTAGTTTCCATTTAATTCACTCCAGTCTAAAATTCTATCTCTTATACTTAATAGTTCGTTATCATTTGAATTTTCATTTTCTATGGCTCTCTTTAAATAGAACAGTATCTTGAATGCTAATTCTTTAGTTATACCATATTTATATCTTTCAAGAAAAGCATACCAATTTCCAAAACACATTTTTGGATGTATAAAGAAATCTGGATTATTATGATATAATTGGTGAGGAGTTAAACTAAGCATTACTAGTTGAACTCTATGTTCCGAGTGCTCTTGTTTTAATAATTTTATTAAATCGAAAGTTGTTATTTTCCCATACGTATTTAATATATGCTCTGTTATAATAAGAGCCACATCAAATATGGTTAGCATATTATGATGCATTTCTATAGTAGCCATTTCTTCTTCTTCATTACATCTTATATTACTATGAAACTGACACCTATCCAACCCTAAATTAATAAGAAAAGATTTATAATGTTTATATCTTGTACTGTGTCTAAATTCTCTTATCGCACTATCTAGAAAACTTTTATAACTTTCTACATCTAATAAACTATCTCTAGTTTGATAGAATGGTAATTCATAATGACAGTTAGGAGAGGTTAATGTTGGGTTTTTATCATCATGTACAAACACATCTGGAAATTGATTCATTATTATTACCTCCTTTGGGTTACTTAATATTATGTTTAATTGCTTTAATAGTAATAAGTTAGGGTTAGATCATTAAACTTATTACATACTAATAATTAAATATAATTGGTGGTGATATAAAAATGATAATAGAAAAGGTGTTTACCGATAATCCATTTGTTGATGAGTTATTGTACAATCTTAAAATACTCGCTTATAATAGTGTATTAAAAGATGAAGCTGAAGCTCTAAGTAATGAAACTTTAGAAAGTTTAAAACAATCTGCTTTATACATTTCTTCTTTAGAAGGAAGGACAATGTTCGAATTACTTGATTGTACAAGAGATGTATTAGAAACTGCTGGAGTCCCATCTAGTATAATTTCCGACTGTATTAATGATAGGGACAACATTCCAGAGGTATACAGAGAAACTGTACGGAACTTAATGATGGAAAAAATTATTAATGAGTATGATGAGAAAAATGAATATTATAGAAAACTAAATGGTAAACCTCCATTAGGAAAGATTGGATTAAAAATAACAAAATACAACTCATTAGTTCCAGATGGTAATAATGTGGATTATGATAAATATATACATGAAATGGATATAGACACTATAAAAATGCTAGATCATTATGGCGTAATAGATAAACTAATAGAAGACAATCCCACTGAAAGTTATCTTAAATATATAACAAAAGATATATCTATATATGATGCTAGAAGAATGGAAATATTTCAACTACTATACACTCCAACAATAGATAATACAGATTTATTGGATAAATTTAAAAATAAATTTAATGAGAATAGAGCTTATACTATTAAAGCTGTCTATTCTGAAGCATATAAATTTCAATCAGATTATTATGATAATTTTATAATGTTATTTATAATGGTTCAAACTATGATAGACATGTTAGCAGAAGTACAAGATCATATTGTTAAAAAAGATATATTGGACGCTAGATGTATAGAATATTTATTTGCTTGTTATGGCGTTCCTTATTATAGAGAAATACCAATAAAATATCAAATTAGTATGATAAAGAATATAAATAGCATGATAAAATATAAATCAAGTTCAAAAGGAATGTTAGACATCTGTTCTTTATTTGGATTTGGAGATATAGAAATTTTTAAATATTATATTCTTAGGGATAGAAAATTAAATTCATTTGGAGACTACGTTTATAATTATACCCCAGTGTTAAAATCAACTCCAAATTATGATGTTAAATATAAATTAGATTATTTAAACCTTCCTATACGTTCTGATAATATACAAATACCGCTTCCATTTAAAGATTATTTAGAAAAAGGAAACGTATTGTTTATAAGATTAGATGATATATTAATTGATGATTCTGAGTATTATATAACTACTGATTATAGAATAGAGTTTAATGATCCATCTATATTAAA